>VAPM010595050.1_pt1 | contig 10091 bp, 11 predicted proteins | sample 3395091 | NCBI WGS metagenome assembly VAPM01 (sample SAMN08290445, study PRJNA428436) | hydrothermal vent metagenome | isolation source: Deep-sea hydrothermal vent chimney 3 | place: Pacific Ocean: Juan De Fuca Ridge | reverse complement strand
ATTCCGGCTAAAAACAGGCTGGAATGACGGTCTTTTTAGTAACGAAAGTACCAACAGAACGATTTATCCCTTGATTCATATTACAAGTTTCAGTACACCGGAAAAAAATCCTGACGGTGTGCCGGGTCAAAGCAAATCAAATTTCACCGGTAAACGTAACAACACGGCAACGGGTTCATTCTCTACTTCGGCGGGATAAAAACTTGAAGCCAAAATAGCCTGTTTGGCCGCTTCATCAAAATATTTCCCAGCAGATGCCAGGATGTTCACTTTTCGCACGCGCCCTTCCTTGTCAATTAATGCCTCCAGTTTGACCACACCACTGATGCCTTGTGTGCGCATGGTCTCGGGGTAAACAGGCGTTGCCCGGTGTAAAAAACGCGGAGCCTGTGTGAGCCGGAATATGGGTACAGGCGTAGGTAGCGCATTTTCCGTGGGTTCTATCAGCATAGGGGGCGTTGGCTCGGCAGGAAGCGGTTCCACGGCTTCCACAATTTTTTCTGTCACGTCTTCTATGGGCTCATGCACCACAGGCTCTGGAGGTATTTCTTTCACACGTTTTGTTGCCTGCGGAGAAATTTCCGGTTTGGGAGGAGGTGGTGCTCTTTCTGATACCGGTTTTTCTGGCGTGGGTTGTTTTTCGGGTTTGGGGGTGGGCGGTGTTTCTGTTTGTTTGACAGGCACTGGCCATGTCGCCAGATCCACGATCAGCAGCGGGCGTGGTTCTGTGACTTGTGTACGGTAATTTGCCAGTACATTGATAAAAAACAGCAGTCCCAGGGTCAGCAGAATGCCACTTGTTACCGCAATCCCGGCTGAGGGTAAGCTCCTAGTTATGTTTTTCATCGGTGGCAATGCCCAGTTGTTGAGCCCCTCCGGCTTTTGCTGCATCAATGACATTAATCAGTGATTCTGTGGTGGCGCGACGATCTGCATGAATGGTGATGGCCAACTGTGGCCTGATGGATAACTCGGCTTTGAGTAATCGTTTGATGTCATTAGTGGTCACTGGCCGTTCTTCCATATAGGCAATACCTTGTTGATCAAGTTTGATAACAAGATGTTCATTGTCGAGCGCAGCAGCATTTTCCGAGTCGGGTTTTTCGATGAGCAGGCCATCATTTTCCGGGAATACCGTGGTGACCATAAAAAAGATCAGTAGCAAAAAAACAATATCAACCAGTGGTGCCATGCTGATTTCGGGTTTTCCGGTATTGATCACCGGCATCGGGCACAGGTCATCCGTTTGCATGGTGTTGTGCCTTTTTTAATGCGCTTACATCGCGGTGTAATATTAACTGGATAGCTTGATGTGTCATTGCCATCAAAATTTTGATGCGACGTGATAACAGGTGATGTAAAAAAATCACTGGGATGGCGATGATTAATCCACTGGCGGTGGTGAGCAGTGCCTGTGAAATACCGTCGGCCATTTCATCAGGCTTGCCACTACCGTGCAGTGCGATGACTTCAAACACATTGATCATGCCCGTGACAGTACCGAGCAGCCCCAGCATGGGGAGCAGTGTGGCAAGAATGGCGATGGTGGCAAGGCTGCCTTCCACACGAGGTGTGATTTCTGCCAGATGAATGTTGAATTCCCGCGCCATATCTTCTTTTGATTGCACTTCAGGCCAGTGGGTTGCGGCAAGTAACTGGGCAACAGGGCTTGTACTGCCATTAACAATGGGCAGGTAATTGTTGTCTGACCGCAGTTTATGATAATCATGCCGGGCATTTTTTATCAGTGTCTGCCCGCGTAAGGCTTCCCATATCACCAGTGCCATGGCGATGCAGGCGACGAAAAAAATAACCCACATAATGGGGCCGCCATTGTTCATTAGTGATAAAAATTCATGTTGAGTATTCATATTTTTAAAACTCCATTTCTACACCGAAAAAGGGGAAAAATGATATGCCGGTAATTTCAGTAGGGTTGTCGATTTTTTCGTATTCATTACCGTAGTCGTACTCAACAATATTTTTGGCGAAGGTGACGTTTTGCAGATCAAAATAAAATGTTAATTTGGATTCTCTGAACAGTATTTCGCGTCCGATTCGCAGGTCCACTTTGTAATAAGTGGGCAGGCGTTCAGCATTATGTTTGCCGTATTCGGCAATCCAGCGGCTGGTGGGGTCACTGGGGTCTTCCCGGTAACGTCCGGTTATCGCGGTATAAGGCCGACCGGAATTTACCTGGGCTTTGATACTCCAATCCCAGCGTTTCCAGCTGCCGCCAAAAGGCTGACCCCAAACGGCAATGAAAGTGAGAGGCTGATCTCCCGAGAAATCGCGTGTGATGCCGGTAATTTCGTTGGTGCGACGTGATTTGGCCCAGGAGAGCGATAACCAGCCGATTTTGCCTTGGCTAGGAGTGCGTTTGAGAAACAGATCAAAGCCATAGGCTTCACCTGTACCTCGGTTGGCGTAGTTATCGGGTGGGTCATTTTCATCAAGGGCGATCACCAGGTTTTTCATCGGCTTGTGGTAAATCTCAGCCTTGATGCTGTAAAGCGGATTGATTTGATGTTCAATACCGAGAATACGATGTTCTGCTTCGGTCATCAGCAGGGCTGGGTTACCAAATGATTCAACCACTTCTTCACCGCGTGGCATCTGGATATATTGCCCCCATGTTGTTGTTAACAGGGTGTCGGGTGTCAGTTTATATTCCAGTGTGGCACGGGGTGAAAATTTGTGGGTATGAAAGCCACCGGTTAATTCGATATTAGTATGGCGCAGCCCCAACTGGGTACTGAATCGTTTACTCCACTGTTGGCGGTATTTAATGAAAGGAGAGACTGCATTGACCTTGAGCATTTTTTTAAGGCGATATTTTTTTTGTGAGGTAAAGTCGAAATCAGGGTCATCTTCCGTATTGCTTCGCGGGGCGTATACATCAACCGGTATTTCAGCGTAAGCACTGTCCAAGCCAGCACTGAATTGTGAATCAGTTTGGGGGCTCCAGCGTAACTCCGGTTGTAGATAAAGTGTTTTTTCTTCTACGCGGGCATAAAAGGATTCTCCCAATTCATCGCGTCCCAGGCGGGCTGCACTTTTTTCATGGATATACGCCAGTGTGGCAATGCTATCCCACTGGCTATTCCAGCGCTGCTGCCAAGTAAGTCCGGCGGTCTGGTATTCGATTTTTTCTCGGGCTTCACCCGCAAGCTGGGGATCAGATTTGGCTGAGCCGCGTATTTCCATCTCCATCTCATCTCCTGCGGTGAACAAATAACTGTCCAGATAGCCGTTATTAAGTTGATGACGATAAAGTGCCTGAAAATCATAAAAGCGCGGTACCAGTAATATTCGGTCGGGATCATCTTCGTCATCATCATTAAACGCTTTAGAGGCATCGCTGGGTGAAAATATTAAATCAAGATAGCTGCGTCGTCCGGCTATAAAAAAACTGTCTCCTCCGGCTTCTCCTGCTGGGCCTTCTATCAAAAATGAACTGGTGATAGTGGATATGTCGAATTGATAGCGCATGCGGTCATTTTTTGGAGCGCGTAACTTGGCATCGATCACGCCGCCTAGTGCATCGCCATATTGGACGGGAAAACCGCCTAAAAAGACATTGATATCTTCGATTAACGCAGGGTTGATAGTCGATTGGAATCCACCAAAATGATAGAGGTAACCCACGGGGGCATTGTTGACCCAGGTAATGTTTTCATTGCCATTGCTACCGCGCATATAGACTTCCGCAGAACCTTCGCTGGTGGCGATGATGCCGGGTAACGCAGTGATGGCTTTGAGAGGGTCACCGCCACTGCCTGCTGATTTGATTAATTCGGCGCTGGAAAGTGTCAACTTTGATGCTTTTTCTACTAATCGTTCTGCGCTTACTTTCAGGCCTTCGCCTTCAATGAAAAACGGTTCCAGGTAGAGTGTGATTGTTGTTCGGTTTTGTGAAATCTGTTTTTCCAGGGTTTCAAATCCTGCAGCTAATACCTTGATCTTGTTGGGTGTTGCAATATCGGAAAATTCGATTTTTCCGGTTTTCCCCGTTTCGTCATAAACGTCACCTTCATTGATAACAACGGTGGCTCCTTCAACGGGTACACCACTGCCTTTTTCTTTGACAATAACGGTGATGTTGGCAGCAAGGGCATAGTTCACACTCAGCATCATCACAATGAATAAAATAGTAATATAGCGTGAAATATTGTTCACTTGCTTTTCCCCGTATGTATCGATTGTAATTTCTTTATGGTATTAAGTTTATGGGGAAATTTGGAAGGGGTCTGTTGGCGCTGTGTGTTGAAATGTATCCTTATGTAACAGCGGGTGTTGCAGGGCGCAGGTTATTTGCCGAAATGCCGGTGGGTAGCTGTTATGAATTTTTACAATGGTGGGAAAATTTTTGCTGATTTTGGCAGAGTAATCCACTTTCCGTTTTCATCAATCATAATCATTAAAACTTCCCATGTTTCTGTTTTCCTGGATTTTCCCATCAGCGCGCTGGCATTTTTACCCTTATATTCTCCTTCCTCTATATTAAAATTTAACTGGTCGATTGATGCATAGGGGCCGGAATGTGAGGCAGGGAGAGAAATAGAAAATCGCGTATTTTTATCAATACCCTCAAATTTTTTCTGGTCAGCCGCAGTGTTAACCGCGTCTATTTTAGAAGATATTGCACAGCCTGATTGAGATAAAACAACGGTGAGTATGAGCATAAATTTTTTCACTCTTCTTCTCCTTGTTGATATTCCAGTATATCGCCGGGCTGGCACTTAAGTTCTTTACAGATGGCATTTAATGTCGTTAAACGAATGGCTTTTGCCTTGCCTGTTTTTAATATAGAAAGATTTTGTTCAGAAATGCCAATCAGTTGGGATAATTCATTCGATTTCATTTTTCGTTTTGCCAGCATCACATCCAAATTAACTATAATTGCCATTATTTTTTATACCGTATGGGCTTGTTCATCTTCCAGCTTTGCCGCTTCATCCATGACCCAGGAGACGAGGATAATGACAGCACCAATGATTAATGTGCCTATATCTGAAATCCCGAACTGGGCAACTATCATCCGTTCACCCGGTGAATTATTTATTGTCAGAACAATGCTGATCAGTAGGGTAAAAACCAGATTGGCGAGCACCCAATAAATCAAGGCATATCCGAGGTGACGAAAGCATTTAACATTTTGCCCCGAAAAGACAATGGCTTTCTCGTAGAGTTTGAATAATTTTTGCAGGTTTATCATTCCGTATATCGCCACAAATGCAGGAATCAGGCTGATTAAAAATGCCAATACGAGCGTTTTAAGCGGAAGTGTCTGATTGACGACGACAGGCAAATCCGTTGTGAACCCGACAGGCAAGACGTTAAAAAACAACCAATACAATAAAGTGATAACAGGGATGCAAAATATCAAAACAGTAAACAGCCGCCGAAATGTACCGCTGACACGTTGTATGCGATTGATATTTTCGCTGTCGGTTTCCATTGATTCAGGTCTCTGTTTGAAATCTGCACAGAGTGTAGGGATTTTTATTATCGTTTGTCAATAATTATTTATTGTTTTTCGAGATATTTTAGGTTTTTACTGGTTGTGCGCCATCACTTTTTGGCCAGTAAATAATAAACCGGGCTCCCCCCAGCGGTGAGTCTTCAACCATTACAGCTCCCTCATGCCATTGACAGATACGTTGCACAATGGCCAGACCCAGGCCATAACCTCCTGTGTCCCGGTCCCGGCTTGCATCGAGTCGCTTGAAGGCTTCAAAGATATGTGTGCGCTCACTTTTCGGAATGCCGGGCCCGTCATCATCCACCATGATCTGATAATTTTTTTCATCCTGTGTAAGGATCACGCTGACGTTGTCTTGTGCATAGCGTTGCGCATTTTGCAGCAGGTTTCCCACTGCTCTGGCCATTAACCGGGGTTCAAAACGGGCATGTTTGACATTTTTTCCAGTCATTTCAACGTTGATTGATACGTTGTTTTCGCCGGTTTTTATCTGCTGGATGATGCCTGTCAGCCAGGGCTTAACGTCCTGACGCTGAAATTTCAGTTCCGGTTTGTCACGATCAAAGCGGGCATAGGTTAATAACTCGACCACCAGTTGATCCAGTTCATCAATGTCGGCATTCATACTGGCGATATAGCGTTTTTTGTCTGCTTCATCAGAGGATGACTGCAACATTTCCATGCCGAAACGCAGTCTGGCCAGCGGTGTTCTGAGTTCATGTGAAACAGCATTGGTGAGTTCTTTATGTGAGGAAATTAAACGTTGAATGCGATTTGCCATGCCATTGAATGTTTCAGCCAACCCCAGTAAAACGGAATGTTTTGATAACGTAGCACGCATGCTGAAATCGCCTCTGCCAAAAGCGCTGGTACTGACTGTCAGGCGCTTGAGGTCTCGCCACAGCGGAAAGACCCAAAATAATACGGCCAGTGCGACGAGGGCGGCGAGAAATACCATTAAAATAGATTGCAGATAACTGAGTGTTAATGGCTCAGTAAACGGGCCCAGTTTGATCACAAAGGGACTGCCAGCTATGGGGCGATAGATAAACTCATTATTACCTTCCCGTATTTGCACGACAATTTCGCCATTTTTCAGGCGGTCAATTTCTGCGGACGGTAATTCAACCTGGGATTTTTTCAATAAAACAACAGGGAAATTGAAGCGTTGACTTAAATCGGCCATTACTGTCGGCCAAGTGCTTTGAGGCTGCTCTCGCAAGTTCATTTCAATCAGGCTGAATGTGCTGCTGGACAAGCGTCGGCTGTCATCGGCTATCGTTTGTTCAAATGGGAATTCCAATACCCATTGACTTCCAGAAATACGTTTATAACAGTGAATGGCATCATCGACATTGGTAAATATCATTTCACCACGATTCAGGCGTTCCATCATGGATGATGAAAAGGTCAGTGATTCAAGCGACAGCAGGCGTATGGTATAGCCGTCCCCCTGATTTAATGTGTGAATCAGTTTTGGCCATTGTTCTTCGGGCATGGTTTGCAGGCGTTTTTCAAGCAGGGCATAAGTACCTTGAGTCAGGTCTCCTAGATAACGATCCAATGTGCCTTGTAATATACTGTTGAGATTGGAAATGCCCAAAAAATAAATGATAACCACGAGGGCAAAAACGGAATACAGCTTTAAAAAAAGGCGTCCCATTTGTTGTGTCTATTTCCAGGCTTCTTTGACAAACAGATAACCTTTGCCACGAATTGTTTTGATGCGGAAGGGGCGGCTGGTATCGTCCCCCAGTTTTTTTCGTAAACGGGAAATGCGGATATCCACGGAACGATCCAGTCCATCGTAACCAATGCCTCGTAGTTGATCCAGAATAGTATCCCGGGTTAATACCTCTCCAGCATGGCTAGCCAGTAACCACAATAATTCGAATTCATTGGTGGTGAGATTCAGCGTTGCATCATTCAACCAGGCTTCACGGGCTGTGGTGCTTATACGGAAACAGCCGTAATGAATGTCATGTACATCATTTTTCTGCAATGACGGTTGTAGGGATTGTGAAGGGAAACGACGTAATAATGCACGAATGCGGGCCAGTAATACCCGAGGCTGTACGGGTTTGGTAACGTAATCATCGGCCCCGATTTCCAGCCCAACGACTTGATCGATATCTTCGTCCCGTGCGGTGAGCATGAGGATTGGCCCGGAATATTTGGGGCGCACGGTCTTGCAGATTTCCAGCCCGTCCATTCCTGGCAACATCAGGTCTAATACGACCAAGTCAGGCGCTTCGGTGATGATGCGCTGGCAGGCTTTGTCGCCTCTGTGCTCAATGGATACCGCCATTGCCTGTTGCTGCAAATATTCCTGGACAAGGGTGGAGAGTCGGACATCATCCTCAACCAGCAATATTCGAGTATTTACTTCGGGCATTGAAGGCACGTTGTTTTACCTCACATCAGGGATAGTGTGTCCATTATAGCTATCTGGCTTTGTTTGTACTGTTGTGGCTGTGTGCGATATTTGTATCAAAGTGTAACGGTGGGTATTGTTGGAATACAGTTGATAATGCTGTATCGATAATTGCTATTATAATGTGAGCCAAGCGTTAAATTGCCCTGTTTTCAGCGTATGCAGCAGAGTTTGGGTAATGAAAATCCAACGCAAAGGCGCGAAGACGCAGAGAGCGCAAAGGATGAGAGGGTAACGGAAGGAACGTGCATGTTCCTAAAGAATATCTCTCTGCGTTCTCGGTGTCTCCGCGCCTTTGCGTCAGATTTTATAACGCTGTGATTCGTGGCCCGGGAACGGCCTGTCCCGCTGAATGTAGACCAATAATTTTATTTGTTTGGATATTTTTAGCCCTTGATTCACTTTATCAACATCACGTTATTCAGCGAATATCCAAATCTTCCAGTAGAGCCGAAAGTCGTTCCAGGCGCTGAACCGGATCGTCTAACTGCAAAAAGTATTGCTTTTGTTCGAGGCGGATAGGCAGCAACTCTGCCAGTCGGCTACCGACCCAACTGGCGTCGTCATATTTTTTTTCCACTTTTGCAAACGGATAACCGAGTTGCCCGAACAGATTACGCAAAACGCTTACAGCGTGACTGAATTCTGCGGGCAGAGGATGGGATGCTTCGTTATCCAGTAATTTTACTTCCACCATTGTCAGCTGGTTGGCCTGTACTTCACGGGAGATGATGTCGAAGCGTTGTTGACCGCAGGCGGTAATACCCAGCAGGCCATCCGGTTGTTTGCTGAAATAACAGATTTCGGTGAGGGTGCCGGTGTCGTAGGTCTCAGCGGCCTTACCAACTTCCGAACCATCACGAATCAGGCATACACCAAAGCCAGAGTTTGTTTTCATGCAGTTGCTGACCATGTCGAGATAACGCGGCTCGAAAATACGCAACGGCAGGGTACCACCGGGAAACAACACGGCGTGCAGCGGAAACAATGGAATGGTGAGTGTGCTCATGGGTGCGCTTCTTTACCCCAGCGTGGTATCAAGGTGTGTTTAATGCCCAGGTGGTCCAGTATCCGTGCAACCACAAAGTCGATGAGTGCATCGATACTTTGCGGCTGGTGATAAAAACCGGGGCTGGCGGGCATGATAGTAACCCCCAGTTGTGAAAGTTTCAGCATGTTTTCCAGGTGAATGGCTGAAACGGGCATTTCACGGTGCAGTAAAATCAGCGGGCGGCGTTCTTTCAGCATCACGTCGGCTGCGCGTTCGATAAGGTCACGGCTGGCACCATTGGCGACGGCGGACAATGTTGCCGAAGAGCAGGGGCAGATCACCATGGCCTGAGCGGTGTTGGAGCCACTGGCGACGGGTGACATCCACTGGTCGCGGCCAAAGACGTGCAATTGATGCTCGGCGGCGTTGAAATATTCATTGAGGAACAGCTGTTGTTCATCGGTCCGTCCTGGCAGGTCGAAGTCTGTTTCGGTGGCGATGACGACTTGCGCTGCTTGTGAAATCATCAGATACACTTCATGTTCCGCATCCAGCAGGCATTCCAGCAGGCGCAGGCCGTATTGAGCACCGGAGGCACCGGTTATTGCGAGGGTAATGGGCGTATTGTGGTTTTGCATCATGTTGCCAGCCTACAGTTTTTTATGGGAATGACCCGGGTTAACAAATGGTGGTCGTCATCGGCTGTTTCGTTATCCGTCTCTGGCCTTTGCCCGCAGAGCTTCAAGCAGTTTTTCATGTATTCCGCCAAAGGCACCGTTGCTCATGATCAGTATGTGGTCGCCGGAGCGGGTGCTCTTGATGATGTGCATGACCAGCTGGTCAATGTCATCAAAAATTTGTGCAGTATCCAGTGTTGCGGTTATGTGACCGAGGTTCCAGTCCAGTCCGCTGGGCTGGTAGAGTAGCACTGCGTCGGCGGCGTCCAGTGCCGGGCCGAGGGTATGGCGGTGAATGCCCAGGCGCATGGTGTTGGAGCGAGGCTCCAGTACGGCGATGATGCGCGAGTCCCCGGTTTTTGCGCGCAGTCCGGCAAGGGTGGTTTTGATGGCGGTGGGATGGTGGGCGAAGTCATCATAAACGGTGATGCCGTTGATTTCGCCGCGAATCTCCATGCGCCGTTTCGGGCTTTGAAATTGCCCTAATGCTTCGATGGCGTATTT
>VAPM010571769.1_pt1 | contig 10093 bp, 8 predicted proteins | sample 3395091 | NCBI WGS metagenome assembly VAPM01 (sample SAMN08290445, study PRJNA428436) | hydrothermal vent metagenome | isolation source: Deep-sea hydrothermal vent chimney 3 | place: Pacific Ocean: Juan De Fuca Ridge | reverse complement strand
CGTCTCCGTTTGCCGACATCGCCGGCGTGTGGACGACCCTGAATGCGTTGAACGATTTCGATGCCAATCTGAAGTTGCGTTTGAACCGTTTGACGAGCGGCGGGCGCACCTTTAACGGTCTTTTGTTCGATGGCACGTTGTATGCGGGCACCTTGAATATCCGGGCCTTGCGTTTGGGGGCGTACAAAGGCGCCAGTGCCGATCTTTCGGGAACCTTCAACGGGTTTGGCGGCGTGCCGGAAATGAGCGCCGTCAAAATCAAGGCCGATGTCAAAAACCTTGCCGTGTTGGGAACGTCTCTCGGCATTAGAAATATCCCCAAGGGCGTGCGGGCGCTGCACGTGGATGCGCGCGGGGAAGGATCGTTTCTGCAACCGCGCTTGAGCGTGAAGGTGAACGCGCTGGGCGGCACGTATGCGGTGCGTGGCGGCCTTTCGTTCTTGCCCATCGGCTTTGGCTTCAGCGGTGATATGATGCTGCGCAATGGTAATACAGACAAAATGCTTGCGGCGCTGGGGTATGTGCCGACGGGGCCGCTCGGCGCGCTGAATTTAAAAGGAAAATTGAAAACCGACGGTGTCAGCTATGACGTCAGTGCGCTCACCGGAACCATCGCCAAGACGGCGCTTTCGGGAACCCTTTCGCTGCAAGTTGGGGGGGCGAAGCCCCGGGTGACGGCCGATTTGAAAACCGGCGAACTGGATCTTAAACGGTTTTTGGCCAAGGCCAAGAATAAGGCCAAGAACAAGACCAAGAACAAGACGCAAAAGCACAGCGAGGCTTCCCCGGCAAACCCGCTTTTGGTTCTGGCGGCGTATTCGCAAAACGCACCGACGCTGCGCGCGGACCGGCGCTGGTCGCGCAAACGCTTCGATTTCGGCGTGTTGAACGCGGTGGATGGCGAAGTGACGTTGAAATCCACGGCCTTGCGCTTTGGGGATTATTCTTTGGACGATGCGGACATTCACGCCGTCGTCAAGGACGGTATTTTAACGGCGGACCGCGTGATGGGCCGGCTGTTTGGCGGGCCGCTCAGCGGAACGGCCGTGGTGCGTGCGAAGGGTCAGCCGAGCATCGAAACCGCCCTTAAGATCGACGCCTTGGATGTCGGGCAGGCCGTCAAAGCCATCGCCCGGCAGGACCTGGCGCGCGGACGGTTGAGTTTGGAGATGTCGTTTGACGCGGACGGGACGAGCCCGGCGGAACTGGTATCCTCGTTGAACGGCAAGGGAACCTTGAAGATCAAGGCGCTCGATGTAAAGAAAAGTGGCAAGGGGACAGCCTTGGCGCCGATCATTGCGCTGGTGGCGGTGACGAACCAATTCGCCTTGCCCGTGAGCGGCAAGAAGAAATCCGGACTTGCCGACGTGTCGGCCGATTTCGATCTCCAGGACGGCGTTGCCGATGTCAAGGATTTGGCGTTGACTTCGGCATTGGGCTCCGGCACCGGTTCGGGGCGTATCGACATCGCACGCTGGAACATCGACTTCGCGGGCAAAATTCTGGTGGAGCCGAATCTTCTGAGTGCGTTGCTGTCCAAGGGCCGGGTGGGGCGCGAAGAGGTGCCCTTCGCCATCTCCGGGCGGCTCGACAATCCCGGCGTTAAACTGGGGATTCGTCCTGCAACGAAAAGTGCTGGCCAGCCGAAGGTGAAGGTTCGCCCCGCCGATGCGTTTCAGGAAATGTTGAGGAAGGCTTTGCCCGGCATCGTTCCGGCCCCGCAGAACAAACCCAAAGCCGTGCGCAAACCGTCTTCGCCGCCGTCCAGGGCTTCGGGTGGAGAACTGGCCCCGCCGCCGCCGCAACATGCCTCGCCCCCTGCGCCGGAGAAAAAGCTGAGCCCGCAAGAGATCATCATCCGGCGTCTGATGAAGGGGCTTTGAGCGCGTTCAGGACGAACACGCGCAGCGCCGAAGATAAGTTGCTGCTCAGGGTTTGATCGACCTGACGCGCATGATCGACCCGTGTGACAAGCTGGTTCACCGAGACGTTTTGAGCTTTGGCGATGTGCGTGAGTTCGTCCCAGAACGCATTTTCCAGTGAAACGCTGGTGCGGTGCCCGTCCAGCACAACGGAGTGCTTACACATCGTATTCATACCGCGCACCATTACAGTAGATTTTCCATCACCATTGCCACCGCCAGCGCAATCAGCACCATGCCGGTTGTGTGCATCACCAGCCGGTAGGTGCGCGGAGCCTTAAGCCAGCGGCGTATGGCTTCGGCCATCAAGGCGAGCGGCACCTGCCACAGCGTATTGACGACGATCAGGGTCAGGGCCAACGTGAGCAATTGCAGGGAAACGTCGCCACGCGTCCGGTCGACAAAGTTGGGAAACAGCGCCAGAAACAGCAATATGACCTTGGGGTTGAGCAAGTTGCAAAAGATGGCATCGCGGAACGCTTTTGATTTCCCCAGCGGCTTGCCGGCAGCGTTTAGGGACAACAAACCGTCGGCGCGGAAACTTTGCAGCCCGATCCATGCGATATAGAGCGCGCCGCCCAGCGCCACGGCCTTAAACAGGATCGGGGAGGAGGCGATGAGCATCGATATGCCGAGCACGGCAAGGATGGTGTGACCCACCAGCCCCGCCTGCACGCCGGCCACGGTGGCCAGCCCGACGCGTGTGCCGGAACGCAAGGTGTAACGCAGGATGATCACCGTATCCGGCCCGGGGCTGAGCACGATTGCCGACGCCGTGAGAAGGAATGCGCCGAAGGTCGAAGGTTCAATGGGGAATGTCATGGTTTGCGAACCCTACAAGGAACGGATAAACGCGTCCATGGCGTCTATGGCCTCACGCCGGTTTTGCGTTTCGCTGCGGCCTGATTTTTGGCGCGGTTTGAAGCCGTGATCACCGTCTTCCAGCCAGCGCACCTGAATGGCCTTTGACAGGGGGAGGCCGAGGACGTGATCGCGTCCGCCGAAGGGATCGCGCGTCCCTTGTAAAATCAGTGTCGGCGTTTCGATCGCGCGCAGGTGTAAGACGCGTTGCGCCGTCTTGTCGGGCTTGCCCGGAGGATAAAAGGGATAGCCCAGGCATACCAGGGCCTTGAGGGGCCTGCCTTCGGTTTCATATTCCCGCGCCACCATGGAGGCTATGCGCCCGCCCATGGACTTGCCGCCGATGATTAGGTTGTTCGGCCCAAAGTGTTCGATGACCTCGCGCCATGTTTCCAACAATACGGGCGCACGATCGGGGGGACGTTTTTTGCCATCCGTGTGGCGCTTGACCATGTACGGAAACTCAAAACGCACGCACCTCAGCCCGCGCGCCGCCAAACCTTCGGCGAAGGCCTGCATGAAAGGGCTGTCCATGGCCGCCCCCGCACCGTGGGCGAGGACGATGGTCGCCGGGGCATCGTCGTCGGCGCCAGGCCCGTTCATGAGAAGCTCGGGACCGGGAAGCATGTTTCAGCCCGAGCCCTCGCCATTGACGCCGTCGCCGCCGATGGCTTTCACGGTGGTGAAAAAGTCGTTGCCCTTGTCGTCAACAATGATGAAGGCGGGGAAATCGTGAACCTCGATCCTCCAGATCGCTTCCATCCCCAGTTCGGGATATTCCAGGCATTCGACGCGGGTGATGGATTTCTGGGCCAGTTCCGCCGCCGCGCCGCCGATGGAGCCGAGGTAAAAGCCGCCGTGCTTTTTACAGGCCTCGGTCACGACCCTTGAACGGTTGCCCTTGGCCAGCATGACCATGGACCCGCCGGCGGCTTGAAACTGATCGACGTAGCCGTCCATCCGTCCCGCCGTGGTCGGACCGAAAGCCCCCGATGCGTAGCCTTTCGGCGTTTTGGCGGGACCGGCGTAGTAGACGGCGGCGTTGCGGAAATATTCCGGCAGCGCCTCGCCCGCGTCCAGACGTTCTTTGAGCTTCGCATGGGCCAGATCCCGCGCCACGATCAGCGTGCCGTTCAAATTCAGGCGCGTCTTGACCGGGTAGCGCGACAGTTGGGCGCGCACCTCGTCCATGGGCTGAGCGAGGTCGATGTTCACCACTTCGCCAGCAAGCTCGTCGCTTGTTATCTCCGGCAGGTATTGGGCGGGATCGGTTTCGAGTTTCTCGATGAACACGCCGTCTTTGGTGATTTTGCCCAGGGCCTGACGGTCGGCGGAACACGACACGCCGATGCCCACCGGGCACGAGGCGCCGTGACGCGGCAGGCGTACGACGCGCACGTCGTGACAGAAGTACTTGCCGCCGAATTGCGCGCCGATGCCGAATTCCTGGGTCATCTTGAGAACCTGGGCCTCCAGGTCCAGATCGCGAAAGGCCTGTCCGTGAGCATTGCCCTGGGTGGGCAGGCCGTCCAGATAATGGGTGGAGGCCAACTTGACGGTTTTTAAGTTCATTTCCGCCGACAAACCGCCGATGACGATGGCCAGATGATAGGGCGGGCAGGCGGCGGTGCCGAGTTTGGGCAATTCCTGACGCAAGAAGGCGTCCATGGCCTTCGCGTTCAAAAGCGCAGCCGTTTTTTGATACAAAAAGGTCTTGTTCGCCGAGCCGCCGCCCTTGGCGACGAACTGGAATTTGTACTCTTCACCGGGGACGGCTGCGATATCGATTTGGGCGGGCAGGTTGTTGGCGGTGTTCACTTCTTCGAACAGGGAAAGCGGCGCCATCTGGCTGTAGCGCAGGTTGTTCTGCGTGTAGGCCCCCAGGACGCCTTCACTCAACGCTTGGGCGTCGTCGGCGCCGGTCCATACGTTTTCCCCTTTTTTGCCCATGATGATGGCGGTGCCGGTATCCTGGCACATGGGCAGCACGCCGGCGGCGGCGATGTTGGCATTTTTCAACAATTCCAGGGCCACAAAACGGTCGTTCGCGGAGGCCTCGGCATCATCGAGGATGGCACGAAGCTGGCGCAAATGGCCGGGGCGCAGATAATGCGCGATATCGTGAAAAGCCCGGCTGGCAAGGGCACTCAAGGTCTGCGGCGCAATCTCCAGGATGGTGCGGCCCTTGAGGGTCTGGACGTTCACCACATGGTCGTCGAGACGCTCATATGGCGTTTCGTCGCGTGTCAGAACGAAAATGTCGTGAAAGGCGGGATCGCTCATGTTGCGGGGCCCCGTTGCGGTTGGCTGTGGCGTTATTTTTTGCGGAACGCGTCGAGGGCGATCACTTCGCCGGTTTTTTTCTTGTCGTTTTCGCCTTCGGTATCGGTTTCTCCGCCCATCCCGGCTTCGCGGCGGGTGGCTTCGAAATATTCCAGATGCTCGGCATCGAAATGCTCAAGGTCTTCTTCATCGAAATCTTCATCGTCTTCGTGGGACGTCATTTTCAATTGCAAAGCGAAATTGACGGACGGGTCGGCGAACGAAATCACCGAGGCATAGGGTACGGTGAGATGTTCCTTGATGCCGCCAAAGCTCAAGGTGACGGAAAATGTGTCGTCGCCGACCTCAAGGTCTTCGTATTGGTATTGCAAGACGATGGTCATGTCGTTGGGATGCTGAGCGCGCAGCCGCGGTGCAATTTTCACCCCTGCATCCTGGGTGTGAAAGGAAATATAGTAATGGTGATCGCCGGGCAGGCCGTGGGCCGAGATGTGCGTGAGGGCCTTTTGGATCACGCTGCGCAGGGCTTCTTCTACCCAGATGTCGTAGCGGAGTGTTTCTTCGCTCATAAGCCTTGACCCGTATTGTGGCCCCGTTCATCAAGGGCGCGCCTTAAAAGCGTTTTCCCGGTTCCGGCCGAAGCGGCCACCGCGGGAAAACGGATTAGTGGTGGGCTTCTGTTGCTAGGTGCCCACCGAACCCCGCTAGTTAGCGCCGTTAGGCGGCAACTGCAAATGCCTGATTATCGTTGGCATTTGTAAAAGTAGCCCGATAACGGTGGTACTATACCGGACGAAAATCATATCTTTACCACGCTCGTCGATCCTGTTTCGTCCCCAATGAGCCGGGTTTCCGCCACAAGGTTACTTGCGGCAAAAACACCGGAAACTTGGTGGAGACGCCGGGTACCGCCCCCGGGTCCGATACGCTTATTCCATATAACGTTTATCGTCATAGCCGGACGAACCGGCACTGTTGAATATAGGCTTCGTGATGGCGTATTGCAAAGGTTCGCCATGATCTCGGCATAAAAAAAGAGGAATGGCGGCGGGCGAAAAAGGCGTTGTGCTCGTGATATGATCGGCGCGCGAATCGCGCTAGCGCGATTTCGCCTTGGAAACAATTGCCAAAACAGCCGGATCGGGAGGCGGTGGACAATGGCGGATATCTTCATCGTTGACGACCAGGGGCCGGAAGCCACGGCGATGTTGCAGGCGCTTTATTCGCGTTCTGCGAAAAGTGCGCGCACTCATCTTGAGCAGGTCAAGGCGCGCGGTTCCGCCAAATTCATGGAAAATTATTATGTCGGCTACGGTCATGCCTCCATCGGCGATTGCGGCGCAACGACGTTGTTCATCGAAGGGCTGTCGATCCTGGCGTGCAAGGCGGTGCAGGACAATCCGCTCTACAGCGGTCAGGAAAGTTCGACCCGTTACATCGATTTTTCCAAACAAGCGATCATTGATCCCATCGAAACGCCGCAAAGCCGGGCTGTGTTGGAGCGGTGGATGGGCTTCTATCTTGACGCTCTCGCCCCCCTGGAAGCCCATCTCAAAAGCCAGTTTCCCTTGGCTGAGGGGGAAAAAGAGCGGGTGTGGGACAATGCCATCAAGGCGCGCGGGTTCGATATTTTGCGCGGCTTTCTGCCCGCCGGAATTACCTCGCAATTGGCGTGGTCCACAAACCTGCGTCAGGCGGCGGACAAGCTGCACCTGCTGCGTCACCATCCCCTGCGCGAGGCGCGCGCCATCGCTGAAAAAAGCCTAAAGGTTTTACAAGAACGCTACCCCAGCAGTTTCAGCCACAAGACCTACCCGCAGACCGAGGCCTATCTGGCGGAAACCGCATTCAAGACCCATTATCTTGACGATTCCTTTTTTGATCCCCAGCAGCCGCGTGACGCGATGATTTTCACCGCCACGGTGGATAATGCGGTCTTGGAAGCACGTGAAGCCGATGTGATCGAGGGGCGCCCGCGCCTGACGAACCTGCCGCGGTATCTGGACAGTTACGGCCAGTATACGTGCACGTTTCCCCTGGATTACGGCTCTTTCCGGGATTTGCAACGCCACCGCAACGGTATATGTCGGATCCCCGTGTTGAACGGGGACCTGCCGTTTCACCCGTGGTACCTAAGCGCCCTGCCGGGATTTTTGCGTGCGCGTGCCGACACCTTGGTGGGGGAACAATACGCCGCCATCGCGGCCATCGACGCCCCGGTGGTGGACAAGCAGTATCTTTATCCCCTGGGCGCGCAAGTGCGTTGCCAGACGGTGTATACCTTGCCGCAGATGGTCTATGTGATCGAATTGCGTTCGCAAAACACGGTCCATGCGACTTTGCGCACGCTCATGCATTGGATGCATGGTGAAATGGTCGCGCGCCATCCCCGTTTAAGCCTTCACACGGACGTGCGCGCATCGCGCTTTGACACCCGGCGCGGCACGCAGACAATTTTCAAGCGTTCTGAACTTTAAGATGAAATTTCAGGTTGAGGCCCCTATCTATTTGATGTTTATTCTAAGGGAGCTTCCTTTTAAACTGTTCAAATCCCCCCGTGAAAAAAGACGTGTTTTGAAGCACGTAGCATGAGGAAAATGAGTATGTCGCCAAAGTCTCATCGGACCTTGTTTTCCGCAGAACGCCGTATCATGGAGTTGCGTGGACACCCCATTTCCGAGCATGTCGCGTCGGCCGTCGATAATGCGGATGTTCTGAAGGCGATTGAAGAAGTCAAAAAATTGGTTGAAGACGCGACCGCCGCGGCGCATCCGAGCATAGATAATTTGCCGGAAATGTCCGTCTTGCGCGGGCAGTTGCACGATCTAAAGGATAGCATCGACAAGACCAAGGCTGAAATTGCGGCGTTGCACAGACCCGGTGGCGATGAAGATAAGTTCACTTCCGCCGCCATGGAACTTGATGCGATTGTGCACGCTACCGAAGAGGCCACCAACAATATCCTCGGCGCGGCGGAAGATATCGAGGAACGCGTTCAGGCGGTCAAGGAGCGCATCACCGACGTCAAGTCCATCGAGCATCTGGATGCCATTTCGGCGTTCACGATCAATATTTTTGAGAACTGCAACTTCCAGGACATCACCGGCCAGCGTACCGGCAAGGTGGTGCGAACCATCAACTATCTGGAAGAGCGCATCCTGACCATGATCAACATCTGGGGCGAAGAAGAGTTCGAGGGCATTGAATTGCCGGACGATATTCGCTCTTCGGACGAAAAGCTTCTCGAAGGTCCGCAACTCGAAGGTCAGGGAATTTCCCAAGACGACATCGATTCTCTGTTCGATTGAGCGGCGCATGAAAAAGGACGGCCCCGGAGGGCCGCCCTTGTTCTGTTTTTGTGCGTTAAACGCGGGGCGTTGAATGTTCGGAAATCACTGCACGATTTTCGGTGCCGCGTCCGCCCGGGCTTTCAAGGTCGCACTCGCCTTGTCCCAGATGTTTTTGGCGATGGCCTTGTAGACCTTGGCGTGTTCGCCGTCGGCATCCTTATCCACGATGGGGTGGCCGGCGTCGGAGGTTTCGCGAATCTGGATGTCCAGCGGAATTTCACCGAGGAAATCCATGCTGAGCAGTTCGGCTTCTTCCTTTGCCCCGCCATGGCTGAACACATCGGTGCGTTCGCCGCAATGGGGGCATTTGAAATAGCTCATGTTTTCGATGATCCCCAAAACGGGAATGTCCACCTGACGGAACATGTTCAGGCCTTTGCGCGCATCCAGCAAGGCGATGTCCTGCGGGGTGGAGACGATCACCGCGCCGGTGACCGGCAATTGCTGTGACAAGGTCAACTGCGCATCGCCGGTGCCCGGCGGCATGTCGATCATCATCACGTCCAGGTCGCCCCACGCAACGTCGCGCATCATCTGCATCAGGGCCGTCTGCACCATCGGTCCGCGCCAGATGATCGGAGTTTCTTCCTCGACCATGAAGCCCATGGACATGCACTTGATACCATGAGCTTCCATGGCGTCCAGGCGTTGCCCGTCGGACGAGGACGGTTCCCCGGTGACGCCGAGCATGCGCGGCAGGGACGGGCCGTAGATATCGGCGTCCAGAAGGCCGACCTTGAGACCCAGGTCACGTAACGCCAAGGCCAGATTGACCGCGGTGGTGGACTTGCCCACACCGCCTTTGCCCGAGGCCACGGCGATGATCGCCTTTACGTTGGGCAGCAAGGGCTCTCCTTGCGCCGGAGCCCTGGCCGGTTGGCCCGTTGCTTGGGATTGACCTTCATGTTTATCGGCGGTCAACACCACGGTAACGGACAGAACTCCGTCCATGGCGCGCACTTTTTCTTCCGCTTCCTTGCGCAGCGGTTCGGCCTTGGCGCCGACCTGGGGGTCTACGACGATGGCGAAAATAACGTTGCCGTCTTGGGATTGGAGTCCCTGGACCATGCCTTTTTCGACAATGTTTTTGCTGCCGTCCATCACCGTGGAAAGGGTTTGTCGTATATCTTCTTCTAAGACCTGCGTCATACTTGAAATCTCCGAGAACGTGCAGATATCCCTGTGTGGGATAGTTCCTGCCCTGTATGTTTTTGCTTGGCGTTGCGTGGTTTCGCGGACTAGCCTATAAGCGTTACGTCCCCTGATATAGGGCGACGTATTAGAAAAGTAAAATATTAAAGGCCGTGAAGGGGACTTAACCCCTTCAAAAACTAGGCTTTTATGGCAATTTGATCCGAAGGAAATCAAACGTATGGCATGGAAACCTCAAGGCGGTGGCGGTCCCTGGGGCGGCGGCAGCGGCGGTGATGGCGGCGGTTCGTGGGGGGGGCCTCCTTCGGGTGGCGGGCGTCCGCCCGATATCGAAGATATGCTGCGGCGTTCGCAAGACAGCCTCAAGAATTTTCTGCCCGGCGGTTTGGGTTCGGGCCGTGTTATTGCGCTGGTGGTGGCGGCGGCAGTGGCGTTGTGGATGCTTAGCGGCATTTACCGCGTTGAAGCCGGTTACGAAGGCGTGGTGATGCTGTTCGGCAAGCATATCCCGAGCGACGATCGGGG
>VAPM010031191.1_pt1 | contig 10099 bp, 11 predicted proteins | sample 3395091 | NCBI WGS metagenome assembly VAPM01 (sample SAMN08290445, study PRJNA428436) | hydrothermal vent metagenome | isolation source: Deep-sea hydrothermal vent chimney 3 | place: Pacific Ocean: Juan De Fuca Ridge | reverse complement strand
GGATGCGGATTTCTTTGACTTTGATAACGATGGCGATGAAGATCTTTATGTGTTAAACGGGATGAACGAATTTAATTTGTATAGTAGCGAAAACCCGTATTACACTGATCCACTCAAAAACAAACAGATGAATGTTTACATTCCAGTTGATACCAAAGAATCAAATGTGTTTTTTGTTAATGATGATGGGCGTTTTCAGAATGCTTCCAAACAAAGTGGTACTGACTTTTTAGGGAATTCCCGCAGTGCTACGTATCTGGATTTTGATCAGGATGGAGATCTGGATATTGTGGTGAATAATTATCATGACCGCGCTGTTGTTTACCGGAATAATTCACAGCTACTAAACAATCATTGGCTGAAAATCAAGTTGCAAGGAGATCCCCGGCAAGGTGTTAATCGCGATGCAATCGGTGCAAAAATCATAGTCACCACAGACAACAAGCGCCGTATTTGGCGTGAAATACATGGGTCGATTGGCTATATGTCGGTACATCCTAAACAACAGCATTTTGGATTGGGCGATAGCAAGACTGTCGATGTAACCGTGATTTGGCCGAATGGCGTGCAACAGCAATTGACAGGGCTAAAGGCAAACCAACGTTATACAATTCAGCAGGATGCAAGCAATGAACAGGTTACTCGTCATCAATAGCTCATTTGCTTATATAAGTCAGTTACGATAAATTCATCTACTTTTCAATACGATTAACTATTCACTGATAAGGGTTTTGAAATCAGTCAAAATCGCATCGCGAAGCTGTGAGAGTGTCTCCAGGTTGTCTGGTCTGGTAACTGTCCTAACAGGGATTTTGGCTGCCAGTTTTCCTAACACGGCGAAATCTCGTGAACGATCAGATTGATGCAACGAATACTCAGGGTAAACATTCCCTGCCAGTTTTAACAGGCCAGTAGCTTGTGACTGAGCATCGATGGAAATAGAATCTGATTGACCGCGTTCATTGAGTGCATAGACTGCTGCCAATTGCATTGGTTGAGCATGAAACTTCCATCGTTCGGCGTCTTTATCAGACGATAATTTTAGAAAGTGCTTGTCTGCAATTGATAATACTTTCGTTAATTTATCAGATGAAACATCCGATAACACGCTTATTGTATTCGGCCACAAGCGTAAGCTTAAATATCCTGGCGCTACAGTATAGTTGCCATCAACTTCCGTGAGAGGCGCAATATCGTCCGATAAAACGGCTAGACCGAAATCGGCCAGCGCTGCTGTTGTTGTCGATTTCCCCGCGCCCTTTGGACCGATGATTGCCAATGCTCTACCATTTACAGCGACAACCCCAGCATGTAAACACGTGACTTTTCTAACACGCAGAATGCATCCAATAACAGGTCCAAGAAAATAGGTGAGCATGTCTTGAATCGGCATAGATTTAGTTCGGCTAACCAAAACTTGAGTTCCACGGTTATTAATTAAAAATGTGGTATATCCTGCGCCATTAGTGTATTGGATACCAAGGTTGTTTTTTTGATCATTTTGATTTCTCCAGACCTTAAAAAAGGGTTCGCCATTGTCAGCTATTCCGGGGCTCCGAAACAGGTTTTGAGCTCCAGTCGGCTGTGTGTGATGACTTTTCCTTTCGGTGAAGGTGATGTCTATATCACTGTTACCTGATTTGAATAACGTCATCAATCCAGGTATTTCATGATTGCTGTGAATACGCAAACCATAGATGATGTAGGTATAGACTTCTGGTTGTTTGCCTTGTCGATTGAAAGTCATGACTTAACGCCCAGTTTGTCTCTGTGTTCTTGGAAAAGATTGATGAGTTGCTGGCTTGCTTGTTTTATTTTGCTATCAGTCTCTTCATCCCCGGTGATAAGTTCAGCTGGCATAGGAGTGCCTTGATGCAACGCACTAAGCAATCTCAGGAAATGCTGGCGCACTGGATTCCTGCGTAACATGCGTTGGTTGGTATTTAAGTTAAACTCAGCTTTTGGTGAATTAGCATATCTTTTTTTAGTGACTGCTCTGGATCGTAAATTTAAGTATCGTGTCAGTGCGTGTTGTGACCATTCCCCAGGTATTTTGTTAAACAGGTTTCTTTTAAGGCTCGGCGATTGACTATTGTAGAATACCTGGAAGCTTGTGCCTCCGATATGAGATAAAGATGGAAGAGTTAAATTGATGAGTTTTCTATTATCCGACAACAATAGTAAATTAAGCACTTTGCCTGTATCGAAATTATCAATTGCTAATCCGAGGGACTTCAGTCTTTTCTGGATGTTGGTTGATAAATCATTCCAACGAAACTCTTCGAACCCAATACCTGTCGATTGCATGACATCGGTTATGTAGCGATTATCGTAAATTGCAAAAAAAGTGCTGCCCAAGACTAAATCGCTTGACGTGCGATTGAACATGCCAGTCATAGACCTGAAATCGCCAGGAAATACTTCTTCTTCTGATTTAACCCATATCGGCATGCCTGCAAAAATTCCTGCATGATTAGAGAAAAAAGGTAAAGTGTCAGAAATAAAATCACCAGTAGCAAAAATATCAGAATCCATAAAGCAAAAATAGTCTTCTTGTGTCATCGCTTGAAGATAATTTAATGCTAGTCCGTGTGAGAGACAGGTTTTAGTCGGGATTAACCAGAATTCAAGCCGCGGTTCTGTGCGGCAAAGTTTATTCAAATAATACCGTTCTATTGGCAAACAGCCATTCGAAACCAATCGAAATGAAACTGATGTCCATTTCAACAAGCTCCATATGAAAGAGCTTAATTGCATGACCGAGCCTGGAGTGTAGATGATGTTGAATGTTGGATTCAAGAAGAATATGACTCCTAGCCGTTTTCTAGGGGAATTAGTGATAATCTAGTAGTATAGCGACAGTTAAATGAGCTCGTACACATGCTTTAAATACATCTTCCTGATTACTTTTAGTTACATTCTAAAATTTTATAGTGACAAAATAAAACAGTTTTTCTTTGGTTAAAATGAGTGCTATTAGATTATTAGAAAAGCGATTGGATCGATGTTATAGACGTAGAACTGCACTGTATCGATGTTTGCCGGATTTTCTTATCATAGGCGCTCAGAAAGCAGGAACAACAAGTCTACATCATTATCTCAGTCAGCATCCGCAACTCGTTCCATCCTATAAAAAAGAAGTTCACTATTTTGATGGTGGCTTGAATCCAGATATCGATAATTATAAGCAAGGCAAGGAATGGTACTGCTCACACTTTCCACTACAAAGATGCGTTTTAGATGATCAGAAAGTATTTGAATCGTCCCCCTTATATCTATTTAATCCACTTGCTGCGGCTCGTATACATCAATTAATACCAAAAGTGAAAATTATTGTGTTGTTGAGAAACCCGGTTGAACGTGCTATTTCACATTACAATTTTATAAAGCAAGTGAATCTGGAAGATCGTAATTTATATGAAGCATTACTACTTGAAGAAATACGATTGAAACCTGTTCTTATAAAAAAAGATTACAAAAATATTAGATTTATACATCAAGCTTATAAAAGTCGTGGTTTGTACAAGCAACAATTAGAACGTTATTTTATGTTGTTTCAAAGAAAAAAAATTCTATTACTATCAAGCGAACATTTTTTTTTAAAACCTGCCAATAGCTTAAGAAAGGTATTTGATTTTTTAGAGGTAGACACTCAATTTAAAATAAAAGATTTGAAGCCGAGAAATATAACAAAAAGTAAATGTCACGTTGAATCAGAAGTCTATGAATACCTGGAAAATTATTTCTTGCCTCATAATGAAGCGCTGTATCAGCTTGTACAAAATGATTATGGTTGGTAGGAATCTTGAAAAAAACTTAAACAGTGTAAGCTGTATATTTTATACAGATCCAATGTCGTATCCGTAATTACTTAACACGGGCTATGCACTTAACGCAAGTAACTACGTAACTACTACATGTTGTTCTGGTTCTGATTATTGGCAATTTGACGATAGAAAACTGGATTAGCTATTACAGAATGGAGGTGGATAGCCAGTTTTGTCGGCTTAACCTTTCATTTTCTTTATAGAATTTTAATGCTATATCTAGTGGCTACTTGCGTTAAGTGCATAGCCAGGTACTTAAATTTAGTTGAAACTGTTTATTCAAAATTAAATTACTATGTTGGTAGTTATTACTAACTTTATTGCTAATGATGCGCCTCAATATTATTAAAGCCGCCAAGGTGAGGGTTCCCAGATAGAGCTTCAAGTGATAATACAGGCATTGCAGTACCTGGTTCTGTCTCAACAAATAGTTTTGTCAGGTTTTTTTGACATTGGTTAATATCGAAGTCAAAAGGGCGTGGATGTATCAGTGATTGAATGAGTGTGGTGCTTTTATATGGAGAGTAAAATCCATTGGCTGGATTATTAAAAAAGTTCTGCTGCAACCAGGTCGAAGCAGTTTTATGATAACCAATATGTAGTAACATCGGCCTTCTTATCGTTGACAAAAAATAGAGTGTTTACGAGTATCTGATATTAATCAGAATTCTAAAGATTAAAAACGATTTTTTCGAAGGTAGCTGTATATCTCGTGACATTGAGGTGGAATGGGTAGTTTATTGGCAGCATAATGATCAAGTTTTTTGCTCACAAAGCGTCGTAGTTGAAAATGCTTAATGCGAAGACCTAGTGATTTTACAAGTGTTTCCATAGTATGCAAGTAGTGTGCGCTATCAGATAAATCATATTCAATGATTGGAAAGCGCTGCTTTTGATGCTGTTCCATGAGTCTGGAATTGTAGTTGATCCATAATTGAAGTGCATCTTCTTTGGAAATGCCATCACGTGAATGGAGTGATCTGGCGACAGCCAGAGGGTGACGAAAAGTTCCGACCAATATAGGTGGTTGAGTAATTATCCCTAGCCAAGTGTCCAGCATCAGTAATAGCCGAGGATCTTTAACCCCACACAAACGGTGTCTTGAGAGTTCATTAGCAATTTCTCTAAGCGCCAGTGTGTGATATGGATTAACAATCACTTGCTCTGGTGGGCGATGCCAAGCCCCTTTGTTAAGTGCCAAAATTTGATCGTGTAACTGATGAATGGTTTTTTGTTCGTGGTTTCCCTTGGTATTGAAGCGTCCAGAATGACTGACATTGCCCAAAAAGAGTCCGCAACGCTGTAAACATCCAGCTAGGCAGCTGGTGCCACTGCGATGCATGCCCAGGATAAGCAAAAAAGACTGGTTCTCAGTGATCAATCGAAACGTTGCAGGAAAATCCCAAGCATGATTCCCTGAAGTAGTATATTCATTTGTGAGTGGTTGATATTGTTTTGTGTTTTTTGATATATTTCGGACATTTTTTCCAGATTCAGGAATTCCTTCGCTAGATTAGATGTCTCAAGCGATGTCATTATCTCTTCGATCTCAAGAGAACTTGAGCGCACACGTTGAGCAATATCGGCAGCTTGCAGGCCGCGTTGTTTGCTCCACAGGACACGTTCTGGTAGAAAACCTTGCATGGCGCGACGTATCAGTAGCTTATTTTGTCCATTGTGCGTGAATTGGTCTTGAGGAATACCCAGGCAAAATTCAATCATGCGCTTGTCCATTGTGGGGTGACGAATTTCCAAGCCATACGCAGCACCCAATTCTTCATCAATGGAACCTCCCAGGCCAGTGCGAAAATAGAGATTCAGCCCACCTAAAGCTGATCTAACGGGTATTCCGTCTCGTATATAATCAGGAGCCAAGGTGTTTACCAGCGACATATTTAAGGGCGTTAATTGATTGACTTCTCGTGAGTAAAGGCTGCTCAACCAGTGGGTAGGAACCAGGGGTTTAACTACCTGGCTTCTCAGGGTATGCCAAAGGGTGCCAGCATTGTTTTTTCGCCATGTACGAATCTCATTGAAGTATTGGCCAAAGTGTCTGTTTTTGACTAATTGTCGCAAATATTCACTGCGGTCACCTGCCCACGATACTGTGTAATTACCACCCCATCCAGATAACAAGGTACCGATACCTTGTTGTTGGGCCGACTGTAGTAAGTCGGTTATCCAGTAAAGATTGGTCGCAGCACCAATCGGGTGTTCCAGAATATCAATAATACGTTTGATACCATCCAATGGACTGGTGTTCTCAGCCTTAACCAAGGTGACGTCAATATTTCCTGACATCTCGGCGATTATTTTTACATACGGACTTTCATCGCCAAAACGACTCTCATGAACAAGCCCGTTAATATCATGCAGGGGTGCTGAACTGAACGCTGGTAATCGTGTGCCAGTTTGCACTAATTTCTGTGCTGCCAGAACTGCGATTGAGCTGGAGTCAAGTCCACCGCTCAATTGTGTGCCAACAGGGCGAAAACTACGTAAGCGACAGTCTACAGCTTGCCGATAAACATCAAGAAAGTGATCGACGTATTCTTGATCAGATTGATAACGAATTGTTAAAGTCTCTTCCAGACACCAATAACGCTGGATCTGGGGCTGTTTTTTGGTAACAGTAAGGGTGTGTGCTGGCGGTAATCGAAAAATATCCTGGTAGGGGGTTGCGCTGGCATCGTGGAAATAACCTGGCGCAAAGCAGGCTATGGCAGGTTTATTCAGGCGCAGACTTTGGGCTACTGTGGGAAGTGATAAAATGCCCTTTAGAGAGGAGGCAAATACAAAAGTTTTACCAATCTGGATATAGTATAAGCTGGAAACACCGAAGTGATCTCTAGCCAGAAATAGCGTTTGCTTTTGAGTATCCCATAATGCAAAGCACCAATCTCCTAGTAGATGTTGGGTGCAATCTGCCCCCCATTTTTGATAGGCTTTTACAATTAGAACGCTATCTGGGATGCTGTTTTGTACAGAAGATGCTATGCCTAAAGCCTGAAATAAATCTTCTCGATTATCCAGTCGTGCATTCGATGTGATTACAAATTTATCAGCTTCGCTCCGCAAAGGTAACGTTTCATGTGGTGATTGGGGGGTGTTGTACAGCATAAGATGACCCAGACCAACTGAGCCATCATTCCAGCTCCCCGAACCATCTTTTCCCCAATAAGACATGGCTTGCTGCATTATTGCCAAGTCAGTGCTTGCTACAGGTTTATTGTCCTGGTTAAAGATGCCAAAAATCGCACTAATCTGGGGTTATCCTTTGTGAATTAAATAGATCTGTTGCAGAATTTTATTGCTTTGGATTGAAAGCATGTTTAACGGTTAGTCAATAAAAACCTGGTTGTAGTAACCAACGTACATGTCTTAATGTGCAGAGCCAATCATATCTGCAACTTTGTTGGATCTAATGTGGCTGTAACAGTGACATTCTTAGTTTAAGAGACTTTTCAATCATGCTGTGAGATCATGGGTTCTCTTGCAGGCAACAATGGAGTTATGATGAAAACGCAAGATCACCTGAGGGAATCGCTCCACCGGACTGAGTCTGTTGTTCTAATTTACCTTGATTGGTCAACGTTGGAGACTGGTAGTCTTTTTTTGGTTGTTGATTGTTCTTTTCAGTAGTAATCGCCATGGTTTTACTCCTTGCTTTAATTGATATATTTATCGTGTGTTTAATTTTTTACCGTGCTACCAAGTATCAGCCGTCATTGGTCGATCAAAGGCGGCATAGTGTTGCCGAATATGATCCCCTGCATTTAATGGTTGACCTTGGTATTCAAGCCAGGCATGGGCTGTAAATGTATTTGATTCGGTTTGAGTGCCAATACAGAGTCTCGTATCAACTCCCATCCTCTGAAGTTGCATCCAGAGGGTAAGCGAGCGCGACAGGCACGTACCGGGTAGTGGGCTATGCAGACGCACTTGGCGTACAAGTTTACGAATCGTTGCGGCTGGAAACTCTTGATTATTCGATAAGGGTGTGTGTCCTGAATTAGCAGGAATAAACTTTTTTAGTAATACCAATGTGCGATTGTAGCCAAGCAACTTTAAATATGCATGTACAAAGGGCACTATGAGTGCAAACTTCAGCACAAACCAGTATATTTTCATGCTGGTATTGTCTTTTTGGGAAGTTGAAATGTTTCTAGTTTTCAACATCTAACAAAAGACCTTCTTTGGTTAACTCATCGACTAAACGCTTAAAATCGTTATTGAGTGTTGATTCGTCAACATTGAATTCTTCTTGCATACGAGTGATAATCGCTTGCTGTTCGCCATATTCACCGATTAACTGCCACATACGCAAGCCTGTCTCATCCAGTGAATAATACGTTTCTGTCTTAAGATGCAGCAAAACCGCTTCATTTCCAAGTATTTGGGAAATAACCTCTGGATTGGTTCGAAGATGGGGGGCAGGGTTCATTAGCATCAATCAATATGTATTAAAAAATATTATACACATTAATTCTTAATGATGCACTTAAATTAGATGACGCAACCTATTGAAATTCATTCGTATCGAGTAGGCCTGTGCAAGATGCCTGATAGTAGCTTGCTGACTTGAGTCATCGTCTGGTGCGCGGGGGATCCCGCTGTAAAAAATCAAATATGTCAATCGCACTGCTTGGTTTGCTTGGTCGGGCTTAATGCTAAGCTCAAATACCAACGATCGATATAGCTTGCTTTGCTGAAAAGCAAAGAACAGGCTGCGGTCTTGTATTCTCGCAGTCTGTTCCAATGCCTGGGTTTATTTTGACCTAGTGGTCGTTGAGTGCTGCCAAGGTTTCCTTGGATTCCAGTTTTTCAATTCGATTCTGCAAATACTCAATCGATTTCTGCTGCTCCAAGGTATAAAGAACCAGCTCTTCAACCTTTTCAAGTAATCGACCTGACATATTCGCTACGCTTACACCATTCGCTTGCATATCATCTGCGCTGGGTATGTTTGGAAGATGCTTGTTACTGGCAATGTAGAGCTTCAATTCTTGTAAGGATAATTTTTTGTATCCTGGCTCGAAGACATAATCGGCGCAAGCTCCATTTTGCTCACTACAGTCACCTGAAACAACCAGGTCGCCAGCAATATCGACACGATTGCTCGCAACTACCCCAACTCGAAAAAGATTTTGATTTGCACCTGCACCAAGTTTAAATGAAGTGTTGCCATTATTGATCTCGAAATTGTTATTCCCATTATTAACTAGAATGTTCCAGTTGGTATTACCTGCAGTTCCACCTATATCTGTTAAGCGTATTGTGGGTCCCGCACCTTCAATATCGAGATCAGCATCAGGCGAAGTCGTGCCCAAGCCAATATCGCCAGTTGAACCCTCAATAGTCAGGGCATTGCTTGGGGCGCTCGGGAAGATTCTGAACGGCAACGTCGAGCCATTGCTCGCATCGCGAACAAAAAAGTTGGTTTCATTGCCAGCTACATCCCAGGTTTGTGAACTAAAACCTGAGCTGCCGTCTTGCTCCAAACGCATGGTAGGGGTGTTGCCGCTTTTCACGTGCGCATCCACCACCGGGGTAGAGGTGCCGAGACCAAGTCTTCCACTATCATCGACATAAAGACTATGAGAGGGTGCGCCAGCTTCAATTGTGAATGGGGTGCGTCCGCCATCAATATCATCGATTGAAAATTTATTTGCACCACCATTTGATGAATCATTGAAGGTAATTTGCCAGTCGTTGGTTGGAAACGACGATGTGGAGCTGGTGTCCACAGCCCTGATACGAAGATTGTTCTCCTTTAAGCGTATAGTATCAAAACCGAAAGACTCACCATTGACACAGTCCATACCAGTACATATGCTGCCATCGACGATTAGATCATCAAGAATAACCTGGTCAGCAAGTATAGTGGTTGGTGCAAACGCTGCGCAGATTAAACCAGCCAATAGCCGGGATGAATTTGATAATTTTGTATGGTTCATATCCGACTCCTATTTGTCTTCAGTAAGGTCTGTATCGTTAATGACGACTTTTCCGTTTGCTATACGGAAATGTCCGGACTGTGTAACACTCTCATAAACAAAGTCGCGCTCTTTGTCTCCGCGTCCGTTATCCAGTCTGTCTTTGCGTAACATGATTTTATTGTTGGTTCTGGCAATGATTTCATAGTTGCAAACCCCATCATCAAGCTCGCCATCATTCAGGTTGATAGCGCCTTTATCAAAGTATAGCCTCTTGGACCAGAGACATTGACGACGATATTGTGTCAATTTTTGTTATTCAGTTCAAAATCAATC
>VAPM010023153.1_pt1 | contig 10100 bp, 10 predicted proteins | sample 3395091 | NCBI WGS metagenome assembly VAPM01 (sample SAMN08290445, study PRJNA428436) | hydrothermal vent metagenome | isolation source: Deep-sea hydrothermal vent chimney 3 | place: Pacific Ocean: Juan De Fuca Ridge | reverse complement strand
ACGCCCGCCTGGCGATGCCCGGCATCGCGGCGGCGGGCATTCCTTGCCGAAAACCATGGAAAGCCGTCTCAATGGGTCTTTATCAGTGATCCTTGGTATAATGCCGACTTGAAGTTTTTTTTATGGAAAGAAAGCGCACACAGAAAAAGGCGTCAGGTTCACGAATCCTGGGAAATCCGCGAATCGCACCGCCGAAGCGGCGCTCCTGACGCCTCTATCTGGAGCCGGCCAGGCTCCGCACACCCGAAAGCCGGTTTCCCGGTATCGCCACTCACCTATCAAACGTACCCTGGGCAGAGAATCGCCTGTTCGGTCAATGGCTCAGGGCCACTCGTTAAAACGGCCCATCGACGACGTTTCGGCGTCCCCGGCGCTGCGGACCGAAAAGAAACGACCCGTCTGAAGCCAAGGCCCCACGCCGGTCACTTCCTGGGGCCCTAAAGCCCCGGAACGGATCATGGCCCTGGGGCCGAAACCCCGGAACCGCGCCCGGTTGTAAACAACCCGGCCTTCCGTTCCCCGTTGCGCCCGGCGCCGGTCGAAACCCGCCTCCGGTCGCAGTCTCCAGCCCCTGCCCGACTCCACCAGGGAAGCCCGACCGGCACTAAAGACGTCCGCCTCACCTGAATGAGGCCGCCTCGACGCCAGCGCCGCCCCAGTCCCCTGAAACCGGATCGAAATCCGATCACAAGCACCTGCCGGCCACCGTCCCGGCCAATCCCGTCGGCGCAAGCGCCACCGGGTCTGGCGGGGCGACATTCCCTCAGGGTCCGATTCCATCCCGTTCCGAAGAGCGGAGCGAAAACGGGACCCCGAATTCCCGTCGCGTCGACACTTTCGTGTGCAGGGATATGATCGGAATATTTGCTTGGCCTTTCAACGTGAATATGGCCGGTCAATCGCTTTTTCTGTGAGTAAAAATCCGGTCTTTGCACAACTGGCCCACACCTTATCCACATTCTTGCGCACATACGTTTTCCAGTATTCAGTAAAAACAGTAAGTTGGAGTAAATCAGGTTTTTATTAATTAGAAAAATCTAATAAAAACCTTCCGGCGGCGTATCCGGCCCGATTGGATATTTAACAATGACCGGCTGCCGCTACCTTCGTTGACTTGCCGGCGACTTGGGAGTAAACGGGTTCAAGTCCAATCAAACGATATCTGAGTATGACAACAGGTAAAATAACAAGACAAAGACCCCTGTCACCGCATCTACAGGTCTACCGGCCGCAGATTACTTCCGTGCTGTCGATTCTTCATCGCATCATGGGCGTGGCCATGGTTGGCGGCGCCGTTTTGCTGATCTACTGGCTGGCCGCCGCCGCCTATGGCCCGGAACCGTTCGCGCGGGCCAATGCGCTGCTGGCCACGTGGTTCGGGCGGCTGGTGTTGTTCGGACTGACGTTTTCGCTGTTCTTCCACCTCGGCAACGGCATCCGTCATCTGGCGTGGGATTCGGGGTTCGGCTTCGAATTGCCGGCGCTGCGGGCCAGCGGCCTGGCCGTCGTCATCTTCGCCCTGGTCCTGACCCTGCTGACCTGGATCGCCGCCTATGCCCGGACGGGCGCATTTTAAGGGGATACCGCCGATGGATATGAGTTCTCCCCTGGCCCGCGCCCGTGGCCATGGCGCATCGAAAGAAGGCGGCGCCCTGCACTGGTGGGCGCAGCGGCTGACTTCGGTGGCGATGGTCCCCCTGGCGCTGTGGTTTGTGGTCTCGGTAGTCGGCCTGATCGGTGCCGATCAGGTGGCTTTTAAGGAATGGATCGGCCAGCTTGGCAACCTGCTGCTGATGTCGCTTTTCATCGTTACCATGTTCAGCCATCTGGGCCAGGGCATGCAGGTGGTGGTCGAAGACTATGTCCATTCCGAAGGCGTCAAGGTGGCGGGCCTGCTGGCGATCAGGGGTTTCGTGTATCTGGGCGGCGCTTCCTGCCTGCTTTCAATATTTATCGTTGCATTCGGAAATTGACCGGCATGGCTGCTCCCGCGTACGAAATCATCGAACACACCCACGATATTCTGGTCATCGGGGCCGGCGGGGCCGGTCTGCGCGCCACTCTGGGGATGGCCGATGCCGGGCTGAAGACGGCCTGCATCACCAAGGTCTTCCCGACCCGCAGCCATACCGTCGCCGCCCAGGGCGGCATCGGCGCGTCGCTGGGCAACATGGCGGAAGACAACTGGCGCTGGCATATGTACGACACGGTCAAGGGCTCCGACTGGCTCGGCGATCAGGACGCCATCGAATACATGTGCCGCGAGGCGGTTTCCGCGGTCTACGAACTGGAACATTTCGGGGTGCCGTTTTCGCGCACCGAAGACGGCAAGATCTATCAACGCCCCTTCGGCGGTCACATGCGCGATTACGGCGAAGCCCCGGTGCAGCGGGCCTGTGCCGCCGCCGACCGCACCGGCCACGCCATCCTGCATACGCTGTATCAGCAGTGCCTCAAGCGCGGCGCCGAATTTTTCGTCGAATACGTGGTTATCGACCTGATAATGGATGCCGAGGGCGAATGTCAGGGCGTGATCGCCTGGAATCTGGATGATGGCTCGATCCACCGTTTTCGCGGTCGCAAGACGGTGCTGGCCACCGGTGGTTACGGGCGGGCCTATTTCTCGTGTACCTCGGCCCATACCTGCACCGGCGACGGTAACGGCATGATCGCCCGCGCCGGCCTGGCCTTGCAGGATCATGAATTTGTCCAGTTCCACCCGACCGGCATCTACGGCGCCGGTTGCCTGATAACCGAAGGGGCGCGCGGCGAGGGCGGCTATCTGACCAATTCCGAAGGCGAACGTTTCATGGAACGATACGCCCCTTCGGCGAAGGACCTGGCTTCCCGCGATGTAGTCAGCCGGGCCATGACCATTGAAATTCGCGAGGGTCGCGGCGTCGGCCCCGACAAGGATCATATCCACCTGCATCTGGAACACCTGGGTGAGGCGTTGCTGTGGAAACGACTGCCGGGAATTACCGAAACCGCCAAAATTTTCTCCGGCGTTGACGCCGCCCGTGACCCCATTCCGGTGCTGCCGACGGCGCACTACAACATGGGCGGGATTCCGACCAATTATCATGGCGAGGTACTGCGTCCCACGGCCAGCGATCCCGATGCGGTGGCGCCCGGCCTGATGGCGATAGGCGAATGCGCCTGTGCTTCCGTGCACGGCGCCAACCGGCTGGGCACCAATTCCCTGCTTGATATCGTCGTTTTCGGTCGCGCCGCCGCCCTCCGCGCGGCGGCGACCATTACCCCGGGGGAAACCTTGAAACCGCTGCCGGCCGGTTCCGCCGATTTTGCGCTGACCCGGCTGGACCGTCTGCGGCATGCCGATGGGGAACGTAAAACCAGCGACATCCGCCTGGACCTGCAACGCACCATGCAGCGCGACGCCGCCGTTTTCCGCACACGGGAAACCATGGAGGAAGGCCGCGACAAGGTCGATGCCATTCGCCGGTCTATCGACCGGATCGAAGTCAGCGATCATTCCCTGATCTGGAATTCCGATCTGGCCGAAGCCCTGGAGCTGGAAAATCTCGTAGCCTGCGCCCAGGCGTCCATTCATTCCGCCGTGGCCCGCCAGGAAAGCCGTGGCGCCCATGCCCGCGAAGACTTTCCCGACCGCGACGACGAGACCTGGATGAAACACAGCCTGGCCTGGATCGATGATAAAGGTCAGGTCAGCCTGAGCTACCGCCCGGTTCATACCTGGACACTGACCGACGAAGTCGATTATATCGAGCCTAAGGAACGGGTGTACTGATGGTCGAATTCAACCTGCCGGCGGGCTCCGAAGTGCGGCCCGGCCAGACCCACAAGGCCGCCGAAGGCGCGGGCAATATTCGCAATTTCAGGATTTACCGCTACGACCCCGACAGCGGCGATAACCCGCGCCTGGACACTTACCAGGTCGATCTCGACCGTTGCGGCCCCATGGTCCTGGACGCCCTGATAAAAATTAAAAACGAAATGGATTCGACCCTGACTTTCCGCCGTTCGTGCCGGGAAGGGGTCTGCGGCAGTTGCGCCTTTAATATAGACGGCGTCAATACCCTGGCCTGCACCAAGCCGATCGCCGATATCAGGGGCGATGTTAAAATCTATCCACTGCCGCACATGCCGGTGGTCAAGGATCTGGTGCCGGACCTGAGTATCCCGTACGCCCAGTACACATCGATAAAACCGTGGCTGGTGGCCGACAGTCCAGCCCCCGACGGCGAACGCCGGCAAAGCCCGCAGGAACGCGAACGCCTGGACGGTATGTGGGAATGTATTTTGTGTTTCTGCTGTCAGACCAGTTGCCCCAGTTACTGGTGGAACGGCGACCGCTATCTTGGCCCCGCCATACTGTTACAGGCCTACCGCTGGATCGCCGACAGCCGCGACGAGGCGACCGGCCAGCGGCTGGACGATCTCGACGATCCGTTCAAGGTTTTCCGTTGCCACACCATCATGAACTGCACCAACACCTGCCCCAAGAGTCTGAATCCGGGTCAGGCCATCGCCCATATCAAAAGCGCCCTGGCCAGTCGTCTTTAGTTCATATCAATGATCCTTGGTATTAGGCCAGCGCCGTATCGCCGTCATAGGCGGTGACGTACCAGGCTTGCCGCCGTCGCAGCGGAGCCGCCAGGGTTTCAGAAACCGCCTTGTAGTACAGCGGCCAGGTCGGCATGGAACGCACGAAGGGCCGGTAACGCATGGCCGCCCCGCGCAGGTTTTCCGGTAACCCGACCAGTTCCAGAACATGGCAGCCTTCGGACCTGGCATGGTCATGGGCGGCGGCTAGCAGCCGGTCAAAAATTTCCGGGTCGTCGTTGGCCACAAACACATCGACGATTTTCAGGCGTTTCAGGCCGATTTCGGGTGCGTCCTCCCGCATCACCGCGGCATATCCTTGCAACCGGTCTTGCCGGTCGATGATAAAGCGGGTTCGCGCCGCCAGTGACGGCGTCCCGAAATGCCAGCGCAGGCAGTCCGCCGAGCGGCAGGCCAGCAACCGGGGCGCTTCATCCCGTTTGCGCCGCCACAGGCGGTCGAATTCATCGCCGATATCCCCGACCCCGATCAGATCGATGGCCCCGGCGGCCGGTCCCGGCCGCCGGCGGCCAAGCACGATGCCGGCGTGGGCCAACGGCGCCGCCAGCGCCGCCGCCAGTGAAGCCAGCGGCGGCGCGACGCCCTTTTTCCGGAAGGCCGAGGCCATGAAGCCGCCGCCATCGACGACCCAGTACAGCACCCGGTCGTAGTCCGGTTGCGGAATCCGCGCCGCCCCGTAGCGTTCGAACAGGCGTCCGGTCGGCTTGATCCCCGTCGTCACCAGCAGCATGTCGGCATTGTCCTGGCCAAAATAAGCCTCGGCCAGCCGGGCGGTCTGGTCCCGGTAGGGTTTTTCGACCCCCCATTGGCTGGCATCGGCGACCACCACCGGTTCATCGCCATGGTAATAGAGCAGCGGGATATTGCCGAAGAAACCGACCATGCGTCCGCCATCTTCCAGCAACCAGCCGTTGGCCGGTTTGGCGCGGCCCCGGATGAAGGCCGGGTTGTCGACCCAGAAGCGCCGCCAATGGGCCTCGATCAGGTCGTTGCCCCGGGGCATCACCAGGCCCAGACGCCGCAGCAGTTCCGTCGCCTCCTGGCAATCGCCCATATCGGCCTGGCGGAGTGTTGCCGTCATGGCAGACTCAGGAAGTAGCGCAGTTGATGGACCCCCCAGTTGGCCAGCACATGATCGCGCTTCATGCGGTAGGGGTTGTCGCCGGCCCGCATGGCGCCCCGTTCGGTGGTCGACATGGACCGGTAGCCGCAATCCCGCGCCAGGTCCGGGTCCCGTTCGACCTTGAAGTCGCGTCCGGGAATTCCGATCGGGCTGCAAAAATGTTCGCATGGCCGCCCCAGCCTGGTCTCGATCAGGTGTTTGGAACGGCTCAACTCGGTACGCACTCCGGCCTCGTCAAGGGATGCCAGCCGGGCGTGGCTAAGGGTGTGCGAGCCGATCTCCATGCCGGCTTCGGCCAGCGCCCGGCAATCGTCCCAGCTCAGGAATTCCATGAGCACGGCGCGGTGCTCGAAGAAGCCGAGCAGACGCTCGCGGTCGGCCTCGGTATCGCTGTCGATATAATCCGTCGCCAGGAAAAACGCCGCCGGGATTCGCCGCGCCAGCAGGATCGGCAGGGCGTTGGTCAGGCAGTTCTTGAAACCGTCATCGAAGGTGACGCAGAAATAGCGGCCATCAATGGGTTCGCCCGATTGCAGCAAGGTAACGACATCGCCAAGCGCCATAAAGTCGCCGAACCCGGCCAGATAATCCAGTTGAGTTTCGAAGCCGCGCCGTTCGTCATCGAAAACGTGGTGGTAATAGGGAAAGCGTATCCAGCCCGTCGAGCTGCCGATGGATCGCCCCAGGGACAGCCCGAAGACGGCGGCGTCGCGAACCAGTTGCCGCAGTTTCTGACGCCGCGAATGATGGCCGACCAGATCGCCGTAAAGCCGGGCGGGTCGTATGTCGTGCTGCATCAATAATGTTCCAGACCAAAATCGGGGGCGGTCGTCCGGGGCGCCGCCTCGACATGGATACGCACACAAAGCTCCAGCATCAGCAACTGGTATATGCGGAATCCGTGCCGCGCGGGATCGGCCAGCAGCCGCTCGACGCCTTGTTTCGACCACCAGCCGCGATCCAGGGTTTCACGGCGGGTCAGCAGCCGCCGCGCCGGTAAAATCAGGCCTTCGGCCATCCACGCCGGCACCGGCGAGGCGAAGCCCCGCTTCGGCGCATTCAATAATTGTTCGGGCAGAAAAGGCGCCGCAATTTCCCGTTCCAGCGCCTTGGGCCGGCCGTTGGCCGTGCGGATTTCGGGTGGCACCGCCAGGGCGGCTTCGACCAGCCGGTGATCCAGGAATGGCACCCGTCCTTCCACGCTGGCCGCCATGGTGGTGCGGTCGAGCAGGTTGAGCAGGTCGAACGGCAGGTAGGTGTTCAGGTCGCCATACAGCATGGCCGACTGGTGCGGCCCGGAAAAATCATCGGCGAAGCGGGCCTGTTCCGGGTCGGCGGCGGGTGACTGCCGGCCCAGCAGGGCCAGCATCGGCGGCGGCAGCAGGGTCGAATGATCGTGCAGGTAGCCGCCGGGATCGGCCTCGAATTTCTCCGCCCGGCCCAGCCGCCAGGCGGTCATCGGCGAAACGGCCTTGATCGCCGGCTCGATCACGCCGCGCCGCAGCGGGCCCGGCAGCATCAGGTAGCGGCGTTCCACCGGAAGCTGGAAATAGCGCCCGTAACCGGCGAACAGTTCGTCGCCGCCGGTACCGTTCAAGGCCACCCGCAGGTCCTTGCCCAGGGCCTGTTCGATCAGGTAATTGGGCAGCAGGGCCGGGTCGGCCAGCGGTTCGTCGGCGTGCCAGGCCAGCAACGGCAGGTGATCGCCGACCGCCGTGGCCGGCAGGTCCAGGACCGTGTGGTTGGTCCCGTAGCGTTCGGCGACCAGGGCCGCGAGCGGGCTTTCGTCCACGGCGGCGCCTTCGAAGCGGACGGTGAAAGTGTTTATCGGCCGGGACGAATGATTGGCCGCCAGCGCCACCATCAATCCGGAATCGATACCGCCCGACAATAGCGCCCCCAGCGGGACATCGCTGCGAAGTTGCAGCCGGATGCTGTCGCCAAGCAGGCCGGTCAGGTGATCGACCAGGTCTTCCCTGGCCGAAGGGATATCGGTCGCCGGTTCGGCCCGCCAGTAGCGTTCCACGGTGATCTTGCCGTCGCGTTCGATACGCAGGACGTGGCCCGGCGGCAACTGCCGGACCCCTTTGTATATTGTCGCCGGGGCGGCGACATAGCCGTGTGCCAGATAGCCGCCGATGGCCCCTTCGTCGATTTCCGCCCGGACCAGGCCGGAGGCGAACAGCGGCTTGATTTCAGAGGCGAATACGATGCCGCCGCCGTCCAGTCGGCACCAGTATAGCGGCTTGATGCCAAGCCGGTCGCGTACCAGGGTCAGACGATGCCGCCCGCGTTCGTACAGGGCCAGGCCATACATGCCGTTTAGTTCATGGATGAAATCATCGCCCCGGGCATGATCGGCGGCGAGCACCGATTCCATGTCGCTGCCGGTCCGGAAGGGATAGTCGGTATATTTCCGGCGCAGTTCGGGGTCGTTGTATATTTCGCCGTTACCGATCAGCACCCGGCCCCGGCGATCATCAAACAGCGGTTGATCGCCGGTCTTCAGATCGATAATCGCCAGCCTGCGAAAACCGGCCTGATAGCGCCCGTCGTCGCTCGCATAGCGGCCCTCGCCATCGGGTCCCCGGTGGCGCATGGCGTCCAGCATGGCGTCCATGTCGGGCTGCCTGATCGGCGTATCGTTGGGCAGAAACAGTCCCGCCAGGCCACACATTCAGCGGCGCTCCTTTGCAATGGGGTAAGGCAGAATCGCCCATTTGCCGCTTGATCGCAAGGGTTTGCGCCGATTTACAGGCTTTGGCTTCAATATCAAACGGAAAGACGATAGATTCAGCCCATGAACATGCCCGAAGGCCCGCTTGCCAGCTATCGCGCCGAAATAAGCGCCGGCGACCTGAGCCCCGACCCGGTGCAGGCGCTGGCCATCGAAAAATTGCAAAGCCTGCACAAGGCGCTGGCCGCCTACGAGCCTTCGAAGGGGGCGTCCGGCTGGAAGGAGCGGTTCGGGCTGGCCCGGCGCCGGGAAGACCCGCCCCAGGGGTTGTATCTGGTCGGCGGCGTCGGGCGCGGCAAATCGATGCTGATGGATCTGTTTTTCCGCACCGCCCCGGTCAAACGTAAACGGCGGGTGCATTTCCACGCCTTCATGCAGCAGGTTCATGTGCGTCTGCACGAATATCGCAAGTGGAAGGGCCGCGCCGACGATCCAATTCCACCCATCGCCACGCGCTTCGCCGAAGAGGCGTCGCTGCTCTGTTTCGATGAATTTCAGGTCCTCGATATCGCCGATGCGATGATTATCGGGCGCTTTTTCGAGACCCTGTTCGCCAACGGCGTGGTCGTCGTGGCGACTTCGAACCGCCCGCCGGGCGACCTTTACAAAGACGGCCTGCAACGCCAGCTGTTTATGCCGTTCATCCACCTGCTCGAAGACAAGCTCGATGTCCTGATCCTCGAAGGCGCGACCGATTACCGGTTGCAGAACGTGCGCCGGACGGGTGTTTACCTGAATTCCCTGGATGAGGATTCCGATAAGAAGCTGGCCCTGTTGTTCGAGCGCCTGACCAACGACGCCGAGGACCTGGAAGCGCCGCTGCATGTTAACGGCCGGCGGCTGGATATTGTGATGGCCGCCGACGGGGTGGCCATGGTGTCGTTCGACGAGTTCTGCGCGCGCCCCCTGGGTCCGGCGGATTTTCTGGCCGTGGCCGGGCGCTTTCATACGGTTATCATGCGGGATATTCCAAAGATGACCGCCGAAAACCGCAACGAAGCCAAGCGCTTCGTGATCCTTATCGATGCCCTGTATGAACATAATGTCAATCTGGTATGTTCGGCGCAGGCCCCGGCCCGGGACCTGTACGTGGCCGGCGACGGCGCTTTTGAATTCCGGCGCACGGCATCCAGGTTGGTCGAAATGCAGGGCGAAGATTATCTTGCGCGGCCGCATAAATCCGAATTTGGCCTTGCGGAACCGGGGTATTCCTTACTACATCATGCCCTAAGCGATGCTTTGGATGGAGAACCCACGTGACCGAAACCGTCATCTTGCCCGCCGCCGATGCGCGACAGAGCGTCGATCCGGCGCTTGATCTGAAGGCTGAAATAAATCGCCTGCGCCGCGACAAGAACGCCATAATCCTGGCCCATTATTACCAGGATTATGAAATTCAGGACCTGGCCGACTTTGTCGGCGATTCCCTGGACCTGTCCCGCCGCGCCGCCGCCGCCGATGCCGATATCATCGTTTTTTGCGGCGTCCGGTTCATGTCGGAAGTGGCCAAGATCGTCAATCCGGAACGCACCGTGCTGCTGCCCGACGCCGACGCCGGCTGTTCCCTGGAAGAAGCCTGCCAGCCGGATGATTTCAAACGCTGGCGCGACGCTCACCCGGACCATATCTCGT
>VAPM010223051.1_pt1 | contig 10102 bp, 8 predicted proteins | sample 3395091 | NCBI WGS metagenome assembly VAPM01 (sample SAMN08290445, study PRJNA428436) | hydrothermal vent metagenome | isolation source: Deep-sea hydrothermal vent chimney 3 | place: Pacific Ocean: Juan De Fuca Ridge | reverse complement strand
ATTATGCACTAAACGGTCGAATCGGTTGGCAGCGCCTTAAACAACAGCACACCAGTGATCGTCTGAATATTGGTTGGCGAGGCGTACATCAACAAACACCCGCATTGTTTTCACCTTCCTCATTTTCATTGACAGGCCATTATCTTGTTAATGAAAAAATTTGGGAAAATATTCAACTCAGTACCTACAAAGATTTCAAAAAAAGCACACAGCCAGAACGATTAAGAATAGACTACGAAACCTTTGAACCAGGAAAAGATAAACTCACCTTCAAAGATCGTTTTTATTCTCTCTATACTCGTGGTCGTCAATCACAATTCAAGGTCGGGTATCAATTTAAACAAGGACGCCGAAATACTTGGTCTTTGAGTGGACGACGCATTGCCCGTGAGTTTGGTGGGAATGGTTATGCTGCTGTAGCAACAATGGACTATCACAGTAATCGAGGATGGTTACTAACAACACAATTTGATCAATTAGCATTGTCCAATGAGCATATTAACCGTATTTATACAGAGGTTAAAAAATCGCTTTCATCCAGGATACGAGGCACCCTGAGCGGAGTATTACAACAGCAAAAAAGCCGATTAATGGGTAATGCTCACAGTATGGGTATCGAAGTTCAACTAGAGTCTCGCATCAAATCCAAAATATTACCGTCACCACTCTGGCTTTCCGCCCAGGCCAGCACGATCCGAAACAGTCGATTAGCCAATGAATATCGCATTGCTGTGCGCTTGAGTTACCGTTTTGATGATCGAACACAGGCACTCTTCTAATGTCAGTTTCGCTGAAATGGTTTCTGTGGCTGCTTATTCTTATTGCACCCTTCTCCTTTGCCAAAGATAAAACTGATTTCCCTGTTTTTGAAGAGACAGAGAAAATAATATCTCAAGAGAAAAAAGAAACCTGGTGGGAGAAAAGAAACAAACGCCCTGACCTCTATTACCCTCACAATGTACACATGGATGTGATGAAAAAAGAGGGTGACAGTTGTCTGCTTTGCCACCCGTTTACCGCTAACAAAATTACTGATCTTAAACAACTCAAAAAACTCACGGTCATCGCCAATGAACCGCTGGAAGCGATATGTCATGAATGTCACGTTGTAAAGTTGACGGCACCATGGCGTTGTGATCTTTGTCATTCCAGCCCCGATACTATCTGGCCGAATGATCATAACTTTGATTATCTCACCCACCATGGCGAAGATGCACGCCAGGATGAAGGTCAGTGTCGCCAGTGTCATATCGATATCTCTTTTTGCAGCGATTGCCACTTTCGCCGCGATTCGGTACAGCGCCGTATCCACACTTTAGGCTATCGTACAGCGCATGGTATTGACGCGCGAATGAACACCGCTTCCTGTAGCCGTTGCCACAATGCCCATTATTGTAGTGATTGTCATCGGGAGCGCCGTTGATGAAAAACAGTGTGACTATAGCGGTGTTAATGATAACCACATTATTATCTGCCTGCGGTGTCAATGATGCTGAAAACGGTGCGGTGTCACTGGAAAGCGGTAATCTGATTTTAACTGCATCACATGGTGGAAAAGGTGCAGCATGGCGTCTACCCGACTGTGCCGCTTGCCATGCCATAACGGCAATTCATGCAAAAGCCGGACAGATTCGCCATATTGTTCGTGAAAAAGGATATACCACTTGTACCGGATGTCACGGACGTAATGGCAGCAATGAAAGTGAGCCACGACAATGTGTTATATGCCACAACAATAATGACCTTCCCCACACCCCCAGGCTACAAGGGAAACATGCCCATACCTTTACAGCGAAAGAAACAACTACAGCGAAAGAAACAACATTATTAAATGATGATCAATGTGTAAATTGCCACGTTGCTTCGGATATGGATGGTCTGTTTGAATTGAATCGTGACCTCACTGGTTATGCCGACAACACACAAACCATATCGAGCTACGGCTCCATTTCTGAATTTTGTCTGCGTTGCCATAATCGGCATCATCAACAAACAGGGTTTGAAATTATCGGAGACAGTTTTGATGATCCTTTAATTTCGGTGGAAGATGCTTTTTATTTTATCGACCAACATGGAGCCGTGGATGGCACCGGTTTACGCACCTATGCCGGTCTACGCCCAGGTTATGAATATCGCACCGTGGTAGCTTGTACAGACTGCCATGCCATGCATGGTACTGATAACACCCGGTTGATTATCGACAACTCACTTAAAGGTGTCACCCTGCTGGATCAATCCATTCGTGAGGCTGCACATCGTGTCACCATAAAAAATGGTGACTATTCACAGCTTTGTGTGCTGTGCCATCAAATGAAAGTAATACTGGATGATGGCGACCTGGAAACCGGCAATGGTTTGTCAGGTGTTCATGAAGTGGGCAGTGATTGCCGTACTTGTCATACCCATGGTGAAGCAGTACAGGCAGGGTTATGAAATACATTTCATTATTCATCATTTTTTTGATTCCTCTTGTCGTTAATGGAAAAGAAGAAAAAAAAATTGAAATGCCTCCACTACACCATGTGGTCAAGGTAAAACCACCTGAAGATATGAAGCTACCAAAGGAGTTCCCGCTCAATGACGAAGGTCAAATCGATTGCAAAACCTGTCACGGTATCAAGGATATCGAAAAAACCCCGGTCAACAAGGTAAACAAAAAAGCAGATAACTTCCATCGTGGTGGTCCTTATAAGCAGTTAACTGACTTTTGTGCCAATTGCCATAACAAAAAAGACTACAAACGCCCCAACATCCACAAGCTACTTGATGAAAAAGGTGAATTTGATAAAAAGGATTGTGAATATTGCCACAAAAAAGCACCTGACCTTAAAAAAGAAATCAAACGTGAAAATCTGGAATTTCGCCTTCCACCACAAAAAATCTGTTTTGGCTGTCACTTGAAAACACCCCATCTCAATGCGCTTAACCACCAGGTAAAACCTGATAAAAAAATGCGCAAACGTATTCGCGAAGCAGAGAAAAAACTGGGGATCATTTTACCATTGGACAACGAAGGAAAAGTGATGTGTGCCACCTGTCACGCACCTCATCAACCTGGTGTTATCGACAAAAAAAAACCGGCAGGAAAACAAGTCTCCGACACCGACCTTGATGAAGGGGTGAGTTATGTCAAACACCCCTGGGATCGTGTATTTCAGTCTGACAAAAAAGAACGGCTGGCGAAATTGTCGCAAGAAGGTGGAGGTGTTTATTCCCTGGGTTATGAACGCATTAAAACTGAAGTATTGTTGCGTCTTCCCGCCAAGGACGGTGCCTTATGTCAGGCCTGTCATACCTTTGAAAAATAAGCCTTAAAGAACAAAGGAGCGTTAAATGATAAAAGCAATCGAGGCAATAAAAGCTATTCCCAACCCTCAAAAATACCGTTATGCAGTAATAATGGCTTCCTGTACGTTATTCTTTTCACCTTTCCTGTTCCTACCTGGATTGGTGGATAACCCGGATCTTTGTGGAAAAGTGTGCATACGTCGATTTTACCTCTTTTTTCCCGGCATGAGCCCGGCGGATGTCAGCAGTAAAATGCAGGTAGCAGCAATTGGTGTCTATATACTCTCACTTATACTGATTACCACCTTTTTCTTTGGTCGTATGTGGTGTGGCTATATCTGCCCAGTGGGTGGACTGCCGGAACTGGTCAGTCGCACTTTCAGTGACAAATGGAAAATCGAATACCGTGCCCTGCCGCAGGTACCCATTCGTTATGGTTATTTTTCCGTTTATTTGGCGTTAATGCCAATGCTGGGCATCAGCGCCTGCACCTTGTGTAATTTCATCACTATTCCACGTATTTTTGATGCCTTTAGTGGTAACCCCAAAGGGCTGGCCTTTGCTCTCTCAGCGGTGGGTCTGGTTAATCTGGCACTATTGTTTTTGCTCGGATTTTTCGCCACTAAAGGACGAGCCTATTGCCAGTTTCTCTGCCCGGTTGGCGCACTTGATGGCCTGGTCAACCGACTGGGAGCCAAGCTGCGTTTCACCCGCCGCATTCGTGTTGAACGCAATCGCTGCACCGGCTGTAACATTTGCGCCCGCAACTGTATGACCGGATCCATTAAAATGGTGGACCGTATCGCAGTGGTGGATCAGCTCTCCTGCATGTCTTGCCATGAGTGTGTCGATGTCTGTGACTGGGGAGCAATAGACTGGCGTGCAGCACCGCTGGATGAAGACCCAAAACGCAAAAAGAAAGGTGTTGATTTTCATCCTCAACCACAATGGCAGGCGGTTTATGTCACCCCACCGTTATCGAAAAAATAAATAATATGCCATTGAAACATTTTTTATTCGTGATCGTACTGTTTATCAGTTTTATTCAAACAGTCGATGCCGCACAGCGCCACCCGGACCCTGATGGTTGTTTTTCATGCCACTCACTGAAAGGTCTCGACTATATCGATAAAAATGGTGTATTGCGCAGCGCCTCTATTGATAAACAACACTATTACAGTGCCTTGCATGGCAGCGTGCCCTGCAAGGATTGCCATCGCAGGATTCGGGATTATCCCCATAAAGTGGAAAACGGCGAAGTGGACTGTGCTAATTCATGCCATGTAGAAGAACCTTCAGAAGGCGAACCCTATACCCACAAGGCTGTTGTGAAAGAATACAAAGATTCAGTGCATGGTAATGGATGGTATAAAGGATTGACCGGTGGCAATCGTTTCAGGGAAGCAAAAGAAGCACCGGTTGCCTCTTGTCGTTTCTGCCACCCCAATGAATTATATATCCGCGAAGCAGAATTACCGAAATTCAAAGAGGCATTTGATCACCTGGACAGTGAATGCGGAAGTTGCCATCAGGGTGAAATATGGCTGGGCCAGTTTGGCGGTCATATCTTGCGTCGTTTTATCGGCTCCCGTTGGAATAAGAATGACCACAATAAAATGTGTAATGGCTGTCACACAGATCATGAACGAATGGCCAACGTTGAGCAAAAAAATGAAAAAACCGGGGAGAAAGAAAAAACCGGACCGCGTTTTATACTGGCCAGTGACAGTTATGCAACCACATTGCACGGGCGCTTACTGGAAACCAATGTAATGCAGGGGGCATCCTGTATTGACTGCCATGCACCCAAAGGGTTTCGCCACGGTGTATTGCGCGACGAAAAGAGTGAGGCCTCCACACATGCCGATAATCTGGCGGAAACCTGTGCGCAAAGTGACTGCCATGCTTATGCCACTCACCCCTTAAATCATCGTTTTGTTAAAACCGATCTTCATGACATCGATATGATACCGGTGAACAACAGCATTGTGCCACGGGATCAATCTCGACTGGAGTCAGGCTGGGTCAAGGCATTGATCGCGTTGTCACCCATTATAGTAATATTAGGAGGTGGCAGCCTGTTATGGTGGTTATTTGGCGGCAAGAAAAAAAGCGTTACCTTTTCCATACTCGGCGGTGATGCTTTTCAGGAAAAGATGATTGGCCGTAAACCGAAAAGCAAAGTTAAAAAGAAAGTACATCAAAAGAAAAAGCCCGCAGCCACTTTAACCCGAAAAGAGGCTGAAGATGAATAAGCAATATAAAATACACCCGGTATTCATAATAATTTTACTGTTAATATTTATGCCCTACTCCGCTATGGCAAAACCACTTTATCAATTACATGTAGAGCAAGCAGAAATCAGTGATCAGGATTTAAAAAAATCATTGAAACAGGTAAAAAAACATAAAAAAATCAAGATTATTGATAATCTCCCTGTGCCCCCCTTCCATAAACGGACAACCCAACAAACAACCCAAAAACAACCCTTTTGTCTGACTTGTCATTTAGCATTGCCACACCGTAATGATGAACGCAGTCGCACCTTTATGAATATGCACAGTCGTTATATTGCCTGTGAAACCTGCCATTTCCGCCCCGAAAAAGTAACGATGACGTATCGTTGGCTGGCTTATGATGGTATTGATGCAGGAAATGTACTTTCACCCCGTCGTGCATTAGAAAATAGTGTTGAAAAACCTCCCGAGACAGAACAAAAACATAAAGCACAATTCAAAAAACAAGTGCCATTGGCACCACAGCCTGGCGCACGCATCTCTCCTTTTTATAAAAATATTCCGGTATTGTTGTTTAAAGAAACCCCCTTTTCACAAAAAATAAAAATGGAATGGAAAGATGCCAGCGAAAATCAACGTGCCGATATTAAGGCAAAACTTCATGCACCACTAAAAAAGAAAGGACCAGCCTGTAATAAATGTCATGGTAAAAATAAAACGCTATTGGACCTTGAAACACTAGGAGCAACACCGGCGCAACTCAAAAAAATTCAAAACAATACCATTGTCCGTTTTTTTGAACGTTTCAAAAAAAAGGATGACCGCATCCGTATTAACAAGTTACTGCAATGAAACACTATTTTTTCCTGTTAGTTATTTTAGTCATTCTTCCCATCAATATTTATGCAGGATTGTTGGCTGAAAAAACAATGCAATTTGAAAGCGATCTTGATCAACCATCCGATATTGCTGTAGATAACGATGGGCAGGTTTATGTGCTGGATGGTATGAACAACCGTGTCGTGGTTTATCACCCAAGGGGCAAAAAATACTTCATCTTTGATGGTGATAAAAACAGTTTGAAACAACCGATGGGTATTACTATTGCAGATGAACAAGTTTATATCGCTGATAGTGGACTTCACAGAATTGCGGTGTTTAATCTGCAAGGGAAATTCCTGAAATCGCTGACACTGACGGGTGAGTTTCCACCAGAACCCGTCGCGCTTGCGGTAACAGAAGGTGTCGTAACCTGGAGTGATCGTCGCAATCACAGAATTTGCCGTACCGCTGTTGACACAGGAAAAACCTTGATCTGCTGGGGAAAGCGTGGCGAGTCCAAAGGTGATTTCCAGTTTCCATTTCAACTGAAATTCGACCGTGATGATTATCTGCATGTAGTGGATGTACTCAATGGTCGGGTACAGGTTTTTAACCATCAAGGGCGTCATTTCAGTCAGGTAGGACGTTTTGGGCTGGAGGTGGGCGAACTTTATCGCCCCAATGGTCTGGCTTTATATAATGATGATTATTTGTTGGTCAGCGATGCCTATCGCGGTACAGTGTCAGTTTTTCAGAACAATCGTAGCATTGGATTGTTGCTCGATACTGAAAAGAAACCATTACGGTTTTCCGCACCAACAGGATTGACAATATGGCAGGATCACCTCTATGTGGTGGATGCACTTAACAACCGTGTTGAAGTCTTTCGCCTACACAAATATGAAACCGACCCCTTATCCGTGATAAATAACACCCGCGCGGATTTATCACAAAAAAACTGTGCTATCTGTCATCTCGCCTGGGCACCAGATTACAGCACCGGTGAAGGAGAACAGGATGGTGTGCCCCCCGTTGCTACAGAACGTATGTGTTACAGCTGCCACCACGGTGCAGTGCTGGACTCCCGGCAAGCTATTGGCCGGGGTGAGCAACACCCTGACATCCATCATCAACGCAAGGAAGTCAAAAACAAAAAACCGGCATCGGCGAAAAAAGATAAAATCCCAAAAGCATTCCCACTACTGGAAAGTCTTACGACACTGCGCGGTAAAAAGAGGCAACTCTCCTGTGGCTCCTGTCATACACCTCACACAAAGAATATTGATAAGGCTGATACACTTTACAGTCAACATAAAAATCCATGGCTTCGGGTACTGAATAACGACGGCAACCTGTGCCAGAAATGCCATGAGTCAAAACTCGATGATGTGCGGAATACACAAAAACCAATAAATGACACCAATCATCCGGTAGGCATTTATCTTAAAAATCCACCGGAAAATCAAACAAAAAATTATGCCACTTCTGAAAAGTTACACAAAGGCTTACCTGAATCACTCTCTTCAAAGGGTGCAACCCTGGGGCGCGACCAGCAAATGATCTGCCAGAGTTGCCATCAAATTCATGGTGCAATAAATAAAGCCCTCACACCACTGAATATTGATGACGGTCAATTATGCGCAGAATGCCATGACCGGCAGCATGCCAAAGATGAAAAAGAAGCAAAAAAGAAAGGCATTCATCCAGTGAATATCGAACTGGAAGAAGCACTCAAAATAAATGGAAAAGAGATAAAAAAAATCACCTGTTTGACTTGCCACAGCATTCACAATGGTGAAAAAGGAACAGCGATACTCACGCTAACGGATCAGGATGGAAAATTGTGCAATAACTGCCATAAAAAATATGAGGCGGTAGTGAATACTGATCATGACCTGCGTGTAACCAGCAAAAAATATAAAAACCGTTTTAATCATACTCCCGAACAATCTGGTGTTTGTGGCACCTGCCACACTATGCATCGAGGTAATCCCGATATACCGTTTCTCTATGCGGGAGAATTTCAATTATACAAAGGTGAAGAACCGGCAATAGAACGTGACCGTCTATGCCTAGACTGTCATCGTAAAAAAGGCAGTGCAGAAAAAATGATTATCAAACACTTCAGCCATCCGGCAAAAGATCTGATATTACAATCAGACCCAAAAGCGTTGCCATTAATTAACGCCAAAAATGAAATAGAGGAATTTGGTGTCATTGCCTGCATCACTTGTCATGAACCACATCGCTGGGAACCAGAAAAAAATAAAACCACAAACACTATCATTGAGCCTGAAAAAGCCCTACCCAAAAACCAAAAAGGTACCGTGCTTAACAGTTTCCTGCGACGTAAAGGAGCCAAGGGAACATTTTGTGTAAATTGCCATGGACTGGAAACACAAGTGAAATACAAGTATTACCACGACAAACTATCTAGGGATAAAAATATCGATTATATAAAATAAATTGTATTTTTATCATCCTCCAAAAAAGTGCGGCATTTTGCCGCACAAGAATGCTATTTAACTGATTAAGGTACTGTAAATTTCAGCATTTTTAATCGTAATGAAAATTACTGATTTATCTATTGATTTGGTTAGGCTAGCATCTCAATGCTTCTATATATATTTTTTATAAGAGGATTAAAAAACCCTATAGTTTATGGAATTTATTTCCATAAAATTTAAAGAATGTTTAAAGAGCATTTCATGTAATTAATTTTCTTACATTTTCATATTTTAATTTGCTAATCAACAAGCAACAACCACATATCAAAACCATAAACAGAGGATGTTTTTATGATGAACACATTAACACGGCCCTTTTTATCCGCCATTACAATTATTGGGATTGGATTTTCCATAATCACACCACTTCAAGCTCATGAAACAAGAGAGGGGGTCAGCGACACCTATAATTTAACCATTGGACATCGCTCCGAGCCGGTATTTGCCAGGGAACCTGCTCAATTTGATTTGATTATCCGGGATTTAGACGGCAATCCTTATGAACCCTCCGAGATCGACATTACGGTTAAAGCACTGTATTTAAAGGAAGATGCCTTTGACGCAAAAGTCTTGAAATCCAAAAAACTGAAAGGTGACTTACGGCGTGATCGCAGCTCACCCAACCGTTTCAATATTTGGTATATGCCTACGCGTGCTGGAGCCTATGGATTTCATATAAAGGGCACAATAGATGGTGTAGAAATCAAAGAACGCTTTGTTTGTGGTGATGGCAGTTTGGCCGATGGCGGATTTTCCTGTATCACAAAGATACAAAAATTCCCTGGCGGATGGCAGTAAACCGTAACAAACTCCCGGCTGAGCAGTAAAATTTAGCTCGCATCCGGCCATTCTAATTGGAAACAAAATAAACGGGAAAAAAAATAAAAAAGCCGTGGATATGTACTCCACGGCTTTTTCTTTCTTACTCCGCACCTATGCCATACATCAAAAAACTGCTCTAAAATAAAGCGCAAGTACTGAAAACACCTTCCCCAAAAGCCAGTTAAGCCAATGATCACAGCACATAACCTGCCAACAGTGATGTGACCTTTCGATATAATTATTAGCTTTGATTTTCCTTGGTTTATATTGAAACTAGGAACATGCACATATAATTACCGATAACAAGTGCGACATAATGTCGCGCGACGCTATGTCACTTCCCTTCATGCTATTTTACCTCTAGCCTAAAATCCGTTTAAAAAAACTGTGCTGTATATAACTAAAAATATTGTGTCGCATGTAAT
>VAPM010322082.1_pt1 | contig 10104 bp, 10 predicted proteins | sample 3395091 | NCBI WGS metagenome assembly VAPM01 (sample SAMN08290445, study PRJNA428436) | hydrothermal vent metagenome | isolation source: Deep-sea hydrothermal vent chimney 3 | place: Pacific Ocean: Juan De Fuca Ridge | reverse complement strand
GAATGAAAGCCACTGCAGATAGCCGTGTCATCATTGGTACCGCTCTTGAGAGTTTCAATAAATACTCCGTGCAAGAAAATGGCACGGGAAGCATACTTGTTTTCGTGGGTGTGGAGCATGTTCGAGTACCTGCTTTTGGGCTTTCGGTAGCCACTTCATCTGCCGTATCGATTTCTGCGGGGAAATACAGTCTGTCCACTGTGCTTGGAAAGATAGGGGCTTCATTTGCAAACGGTGTGCTTCATGTTGCGAAACTCTCGGTAGATACTTTCTATGCTGTAAATATGTATGTCGACCATATGACAGCGGGAAGTCTTACTGTCGGCACTGCAAAGACTCCTGCCGGAATCACTCTGTACGACAAGGTAACAAAGAAGCCATATTGTTTGAGTATGTCTAATGGCGTAGCGACTTCCGTGCTCGGAGTTTGCAAAAACATTACAGTGTCTGTAAACCCGTTTGCCACAAGCACGGAAAATATGGCAACAAGTACTGCGTCGCTTAAAATCTCGCTAAACGGATCAAACCCGGAACGCGTTTTGGTTGGAGGTTCTTATTCTGAAAAAGGCGCAGTGGTTTCCGGCGGCTCCGGCGGTGCGAAGTACAGTATATATATGAATGGCAGTATGACAGCGACCTCTTCTCCATGGATAGACACTTCGTCCCCGACCACATATATCCTTACGTATTCCGCAACAGATAATTCCGGTGATACTGTATCTGTGACACGAGCTGTTACGGTGGGTAGTCCTGATGGTACGGTTGTAAATTATCCTTCCACAAGCGTGTCTACAACCACAGTGTCGACTACGCAGGGGAGTGATGTGCAAAATACAACTACAGCAACAAGTACAGTTTCGGAAGTAATGAATAATCAAGATACAGCTTCCACTACCACGACAAACAGTTCGGATACCGCCTCAACTACGCAAAGTATTTCCGATAGCACTTCAAACGCAACGACTACCGATAGTGTGGTGGCTAGCGACACGGCTACGACTTCGCCAATCGTAATTTCAACAGTGGATACTACGATAACAGCATCTGGTGTGGGGACATCTACTGCGAGTTCGACAGTGGAGTAGCCCCGCCCATGCGCGCGCCTTCGGCGCGCGCATGGGCGGGGCTACGTTATAAAGATTTGCACAGTGTCATTGCGCGAACACGGTGATACACTTACAGACATAAAGTGCTTACAATTATTTAGAAATTAAATACTACTCTGTCTTATGAAAACTACTCGTGTTGCAATTAACGGTTTCGGTCGCATCGGTCGCGCTTTTGTTCGACGCTCATGGAACCGCCCAGAGATTGAGCTTGTTGCGGTAAACGATCTCGGTTCATTGGAAAACCTCGCGTATTTGCTCGAGCACGATACTGTTTATGGACATTCTGCATTTCCTGTGGAAATAAAAGAAGGGAAGTTGTTTATAAACGAAAAAGAAGTTCAGTTTTTATCGGAAAAAGATCCGGCAAATTTGCCATGGAAAGACCTTGCTATCGATGTCGTTGTAGAGTCGACAGGCTTCTTTACAGAATACGATAAGGCATCGGCACATATTACCGCCGGAGCGCGTCGTGTCGTTATCTCTGCTCCTGCGAAAGAGCGCGAAGACTCGCAAACAAACGGAGCAACTGTACTTATGGGAGTAAACACGACAGCACTTTCTACATGCCAAGTTTCTTCAAACGGTTCGTGTACAACAAACGCCTCGAGCCCGATTATCGCTATCATGGATGAAGCTGTCGGAATTGAGCTTGCACTGCTTGATACCACTCACGCATACACTGCAACGCAGTCTGTAGTGGATGGGCCTGTAAAAGGAAGCGACTTTCGCAAAGGTCGCGCGGCAGCGCAAAATATAGTGCCTACATCTACAGGTGCAGCCATTGCTGTAACGAAAGCGTATCCGAATTTAATAGGGAAGTTTGATGGTATCGCGCTTCGCGTTCCGGTTCCTGCTGGGTCTATTGCAGACATCACTTTTCTCGCTAAGCGCGAAACAAGTGTAGAGGAAGTAAACGAAGCACTTGTTGAGGCGGCAAAGAGCGATAGATGGAAGGGCATTTTTGTAGTAACAGACGAGCCTGTTGTCTCGAGCGATATAGTTGGTCAGCCGTTTGCTTCAATAGCGGATATTTCAATGACACGTGTTGTCGGCGGAAAGCTCGTAAAAGTGCTCGCGTGGTACGACAATGAAATGGGATATACGGAAACACTTGTAAACCATGTCATCGCTGCCGGCAAAATATAAGATATATATTGCGTCAGATCACGCCGGCTTTAAGCTCAAGCGTGTTATTTCGGAAGCACTAATTTCCCGTGGTGAGTCGGTGGTAGATTTCGGAGCAAAGAGTTTCGACCCTGAAGACGATTATCCGGATTTCATAATACCGTGCGCAAAGCGCGTGGTTATGGCGCGCACTTCGGGAGATGCGCGCGCGTTTGGTGTTGTTATCGGTGGAAGCGGACAGGGAGAAGCCATGGCGGCGAACAGTGTTCCCGGAGCGCGCGCGGCGGTTTTTTATGGAGGTGCGCGCGCACTGAAAACACTTGATATAAAAGGTACCGTAGCGAGTGATGATTTAGATATAGTACGGCTTACAAGAAAACACAATGACGCGAACATTCTTTCACTCGGCGCGCGTTTTATTTCCGAAGAAGAAGCAATCAAAGCAGTTACTCTTTTTATACATACGTCTTTTTCCGGTGAGCTCCGGCATACTCGTCGTATAGAAAAGTTTTAATCTAAGCTTTTACATATGGTATTGTTTGTGTAATGAGTGTTATCGTACCTGCGATACTGGTTTCAACACAGAGAGAGCTCAAAGAGAAGCTTGCTATCCTTTCAGGACTCACAGAAGACGTTCAGATTGATGTTGTAGACGGAGTGCTTGCTCCATTTCTAACGTGGCCGTATGAAAGCGTTAATGATGTGAGTGAATTTGAAAAAACTGTTTCGCGCGGGGATACTTTTTTACATTCCGGAGATCTGCGTATTGAAGCAGACCTTATGGTCGACAATATTGAAAACGTTATCGAAGCGTGGATTGCCCTTGGCGCTTCGCGCGTAACATTACACACAAAGAACAAACAGGAGCTTCCTGAATTGTTAGAAAAAATATCCAAACAGCTCGGATATGAAAAAGGTTTTACAACCGAGATGCTCTCAATCGGTGTGGCTGTCGGTTCTAGGGATAATATTGCCATGATTGAACCCCTTCTTAACAAAATTGATTATGTGCAGTTTATGGGGATTCGCAACATAGGAAAACAAGGCGAATCTTTTGATACAGATGTTCTTTTGGGTGTACAAGAATTGCATTATAAATATCCGGAAATGGAAATACAGGTAGACGGAGGTGTGTCGCTTACGACAGCACCAAAATTGCTTTCTGCAGGAGCGAGTCGGCTTGTTATTGGTTCCGCTATTTGGTACAGCGCAGATGTTAAAGCTCGCGTGCGCGAGTTTCAAGAAATTGCATCTCGTTTTGGAAGATACACTTAAACAAGTGCTGTGTATTGCGCAGTACCTGCTTGCAAGACGCGTGCTATCGTATAGGTAATGGCGCTTACAGACGAAAAGGTTTTAATGCTTGAAAAGAAAGCGGAGGAGGTTCGCGAGACAATAATAAAAATGCTTGTTTCTGCAGGTAGCGGACATACGGCAGGCTCTCTCGATATGGCGGATATTTTTTCAGCGTTTTATTTCCATATTCTTCGACACAATCCGAAAAATCCAAAGTGGGAAATGCGCGACAGACTTATTCTTTCGAATGGACACATTGTGCCTGTGCGTTACGCCACAATGGCACACGCAGGGTATTTTCCGGTTGCAGAGTGTATGACGTTGCGCAAATTCGGTTCACGACTTCAAGGGCACCCAGAGCACAATATGTTGCCCGGACTTGAAACAACGTCCGGACCTCTCGGTGAAGGGCTTGCTCAGTCTGCCGGCATGGCGTACGCGCTTCGTGCTGATAAAAACAATTCTGTGCGTGTGTACTGCATTATGGGAGACGGAGAACAAGATGAAGGGAACGTTTGGGAGTCGGTTATGTTTGCTGGCAAAAATGCGCTATCAAATTTAACCGCGATTATAGATCGTAACAATATACAGATTGACGGAATGACAGAGGACATAATGCCTCTCGAGTCTTTGCGTGCAAAATATGAAGCGTTCAATTGGCATGTGCTGGAAGTAAACGGGCACGATATACGCGCGTTTGTCGCCACTGTCGAGCAGGCGAAAACAATTTACGAAAAACCAACACTTATCATTGCGCACACAATCCCTGGAAAAGGAGTTTCTGATATTGAGTTTGATTACCATTGGCATGGCAAAACGCCAACGGCGGAAGAAGCGAAACACTTTCTTAAAGAAATCCGGACACTTTCAGGACGCGTCCCAAACGAATATGCTTAACAAAGACGCCTTTTTGGTAGAAAATATTTTTGCAAAGGACGTAAACATGTCTGCAACGCGCGACGGGTTTGGTGTTGGTGTAGTGGAGGCAGGAAAGAGCGATGAAAATGTTTTTGTTTTATGCGCAGATCTTTCCGAGTCTACTCGTTCCGACGCTTTTTCGAAAATGTTTAGTGACCGGTTTGTCGAGGTGGGTATTGCAGAGCAAAACATGGTGGGTCTTGCGGGAGGGCTTGCTTCTATGGGCAAGGTTCCTTTTATTGTAAGCTACGCATCGTTTAACCCTGGTAGAAACTATGAACAGATACGTACGATTATTGCTCTTGGTAACGCAAACGTAAAAGTGTGTGGTATGCACGCAGGGGTTTCCGTAGGTCCGGACGGAGCTACGCACCAGATGCTGGAGGATATCGGAATGATGCGCATGCTCCCAAATATGATTGTAATAAATCCGGCAGATGCAGAGGAGGCGCGTAAGGCGGTGGGCGCTTCCGCAAAAATTGAAGCACCTGTTTATATACGATTTTCACGCTTTGCGACTCCGGTTTTTACCACACCGGAAACTCCTTTTTCCATAGGCAAAGCGCTTAATCTTTGGAAAAGTGAGGAACCGCAGGTTACTATACTTTCTACTGGGTCAATGGCGCACCGTGCGCTTCTTGCTTCGCGCGCTCTTGATGCTGAAGGAATAGGAACTTCCTTATTTAATGTGCCAACAATAAAGCCTCTGGATACAGATACTATTTTATCTTCTGCTCGGCAGACCGGTCGGGTGGTTACAATAGAAGAGCATCAGGTTGCAGGTGGTTTTGGTAGTGCTGTGGCGGAATTTTTATCACAGAAGTATCCGGTTTCGATGCGTATGCTCGGTGTTCATGACCAGTTTGGACAGTCCGGAGAGCCGGATGAGCTTCTTACTCATTACGGTCTTAGTGTTGGAGATATTATCAACTCTGTGCGCGAAATTGTGCGCGAATCTTAGCGAGCACATGCTATAATTTTTTTATATGAAACAAAAATTAAATACATATTTCGCAGTGTTGTTGGTTACAGTGATTGGAGCAGGCGCTTCATTGATGATAATGCATGTAGCGCGTACTACGAGCTTTGGATATTACAACGGAACGTCGTTGTCTATGCAGACACAAAAGCCGGTGCGTTAAGAGCCCGCCCAAACAAAAACAGCGCCGCGCGAGAATCGCGCGGCGCTGTTTTTGTTTGGGCGGGCGTGCTACTTAAAAGATGTAACACGATACCCTTCAGGAGCATGTTCAAGATACGTTTCAAGCGCACGGCGTGAGAGCAACCCTTCTTGAGCTGCCATTTTTTGTACTACGGACATTGAGTTTATAGGACCCCATAAAAGTGCTTCGTGCAGTGGTTTGCCAAGTGCGAGTGCGACACCCACGGTTGACGTGAATGCGTCTCCGGCACCTGTGCGATCTATCGGTTCACGCGCATCTGGGTACATTGGTACGTGAAGCATATCTGTCCCGTCGAATGCAACGGCTCCGTTTGCTCCGTCTGTAATAATTACGATTTTCGGACCTAGCTTTGCGATACCATGAAGTAACGTTGGAAAATCTTGAGGTTCTTCGTATTTGAGAATTTTTTCAGCCTCTTCTTTGTTGCATACAAAGAGCTCTGTGCGCGCATAAATAGGAGCAAGCACCTCTGTGCCAAGCTCAATTTGAAATGTCCCTGGTTGAAAAATAAGACGCGTCTCCGGATGCTTTGGAAGCCACTTTGCAAGCTCGTCATGGATAACTCCTGCGGAGTGAGCAAGCGAAGAAAGATATAAAAAACGTGGAGCCTTAAACTCGGGGAAGCGATAAGGAAATTTATTGTGTTTGATGAGGATTGTGCGTTCCGCTTGAAACCAAAGGACATAATGAGCGTTTGTGGGCACTTCCTCACTTCTAAATACGAGCGAAGTGTCTACCCCTTCTCGAACAAGCACGTCCATGCAGTCGTTGCCAAGATTGTCGGTACCTATCCATGTCATAAGACCTGTTGAAAGACCGAGCCGCGCAGATGAAACGGATGCGTTCGGGCTGTTTCCAACGGCGGAAACCGGAGTGGATGATTCAAATGGGATTTTATCGCCCCAGCTCATTGAAATGGTGCAGTCCTCGGTACCGTTTTTGCAGTGTATCTCCGCCTCTTTCAGACGAATGAAATTATCGACGACGGTGTCACCTATTGCAATAAAATCTAGTGGTTGCATTACTGCAGAATTATAACATGCACGCGGAACGCAAAATATCGAGTGTGCACAACACAAGTGTAAACAACAATCATACACATGGTAAAATAATATTATGTTTGACTTACACGAAGTTGCCGAGAATTTGGTTGCAGAAGGCAAGGGGCTTCTCGCAGCCGATGAAAGTGTTTCAACCGCGAACAAGCATCTTTCAGAACATGGAATAGATACAGATGAAGAGATGCGTAGAAAATACAGGGAGCTTTTTCTTGACATTCCCGGCATCGAAAAATATCTTTCCGGAGTAATTCTTTTTGAAGAGACACTAAAGCAGATGTCCGATGACGGAACTCCTTTTCCGGACTTACTCATTAATAAAGGTATTGTTCCTGGAATTAAAGTTGATCAAGGAGTATCTCCGATGGAAGAAAATTCTAAGGAGAGTATTACGAAAGGGCTTATCGGTCTTGAAGAGCGCCTTGCTCCGTATCGAGCTGCCGGAGCCAGGTTTACAAAATGGCGTGCTGTCATTCGTATTGATGGCGACACACTTCCGAGCGCGCACGCTCTTATGGAAAATGCCAAAAGACTCGCTTCGTATGCACACATAGTTCAGCAAGCTGGTATGGTTCCTATTCTCGAGCCGGAAGTTTTGCTTGAAGGGAACCATAGTCGCTTGCGTGCGCAAGAGGTTATCGAAGAAACTCTGCACGCAGTATTTTCAGCTGTCGACGATGTCGCGGTTGATCGTTCGGCGCTTATCATTAAAACTTCCATGGCACTTTCCGGAAGTGAGAGTGGACGTACGGACACTCCTGACGAAGTTGCAAAAAGCACACTCGAGGCCCTTAAGGCTTCTGTACCTAAAGACGTGCCGGGAATTGTTTTCCTTTCCGGTGGGCAGACTCCTGATCAGGCGACGAATAATCTTGAGGCGATTGTGAGGAGCGCGAGCGAAGCGAGCGCGCCTTGGAAACTTACTTTTTCATATGCACGGGCTCTTCAGAGCGAGACTCTTTCTGTGTGGCGCGGAAAAGAAGAGAATATCTCTTCTGCGCGAGACGTCTTTCTTGAGAGGCTTAAAAAAGTGTCCTCGGCTATTTCCGCGCATATAGTTTAAGCTGTATTCCGAAATTTCTGCACAAAAGTATGTATATAAGGACATGTAGACATACCAAAAGTTGCGTTTTCTCACTAAGTGAGGCATACTCTTTTGCATGATAACGCTTACAGTTGAAACACGAGACGCAAGTGTAAACGTGCCTCATTTACGTGAGTCGGGAAGCATGCCTGCCGTCGTATATGGTCCAAAACAAGAGGCTATATCCATTTCGCTCTCACTCAAAGAATTTGAAACAGCACTTAAGGAGGCTGGCGAGTCATCTGTAATTACACTTTCAGGATTAAGTAAACCGATTTCCGCACTTATTTACGATGTAGATTACGAACCGGTTAAAGGCATGCCTAGGCACGCAGATTTTTATGCAATTGAAGCCGGAGCGAAAGTTGAAGTCGCTGTACCTCTAGTATTTACAGGTGAATCACCTGCAATAAAAGCCGGAGCGAATTTGGTTAAAGTTCTACGCGAGCTCGATATTGAAGCAGACGCTGCTCATTTGCCACACAATATTAATGTTGATTTAGCTGTGCTCGTGGACACTGACACGCAGATTCATGCCAGTGACATTACTCTTCCGAAGGGTGTTGTTTTGATTACAGAGCCTGATGAAGTGGTTGTGCTTGCTCAGGAGGTGTCTGTCGAAGAAGAAGTTCCTACTGAAGGACCTGATCTCAGTTCTATCGAAGTAGAAAAGAAAGGTAAACAAGAAGAAGGAGGAGAAGAGAAGGCAGGGTAGTTTTTTATACGTACAAATTCCCGCACGTGCATTATGCACGTGCGGGAATTTGTTATACTTAGAGACACAATGCGTTTACGTACCGGCTTAACCACACTAATTGCAATTGCCGTTATTTTTTCGTCGGTGCATTTTGCGTATGCTGCTTCAAATGTGGTAGAGCGACGCGCGAAACTTAAAGAACAGCTCTCGTCTTTAGAGTCACAGATTAATAATACGCAGTCGACACTCGACACTCTTCATTCCCAGCATGATTCGCTCCAGAGAGATATTAATATTTTTGATGCGCAGATTAAGAAAGCGCGCCTTCAAGTACGGGCAACAGAAATTGCCATAGAACAGCTTTCATCAAATATTCATACTCATACAAAAACAATCGACACTTTAAATAATCAGCTTTCGCGCGAGCGAGAATCGCTCGCGCAGATTATGCGACAGACACAAGCGATAGATGATTATTCGGTTGTAGATGTTGCTTTTTCATCAAAAGATGTCTCGGAGTTTTTCCAAGACCTTGATGCATTCACTTCGATTAAACATGCGCTCGGGAAGTCTTTCAATAAAATCACCGACATGCGCACGCAAACAGAAACTGAGAAAAGCACTCTTCAAAGCCAGCTCGCGGACCAGCAACAACTCAAACAAATTCAAGTACTTGAACAAAGAAAAGTTCAATCGCAGGAGCGTAGGAAAAGAACGATACTTGCACGAACAAAGGGTAAAGAAAGTGCCTATCGATCGCTCATGTCATCTCAAAAAAAGACCGCGGCACAGATTCGTACTGAGCTGTTTACACTACGTGGTTCGGCTGCAATTCCTTTTGGACAAGCATTGCGCTATGCGGAGGTGGCACAGAGAGCAACAGGTGTTCGTGCGGCGGTTATTCTCGGGGTACTCAAACAAGAAACAGACCTCGGGCAACATCTTGGTACCGGAACATGGAAAAAAGACATGTCGCCGAATCGTGACCAACCCGTTTTTGTTTATATAACAAAAGCACTCGGTATTGATCCAAACGCTATGCCTGTTTCCAGAAAACCTTCGTACGGATGGGGCGGAGCTATGGGGCCGGGGCAATTTATACCGTCTACATGGGTGTGCTACGGAGGTTTTATTAATGTTAATACGGGGGATTGTGCAAACCGCTCACATAAATTGTCGTGGAATGCTTTTTGGCAGGGTCCATGGAAGTATGTTTCAAGTAAAGATCGTGTACGAAAACTTACCGAAAAAGGTGCAATATCAAACCCGTGGGATAATCAGGATGCTTTTATGGCGACGGCTATGCTTATGGCAGACAACGGAGCTTCAAAACAAACTCGTTCGGCGGAGCGACTTGCCGCACTTAGGTATTTTGCCGGGTGGAGACATGCAAGAAATCCCGCGTACGCTTTTTACGGAGACGGAGTTATTGGATATGCGGACGAGTTTCAGCAAATGATTAACCAATTGAACGGGTCGTAGGAATTTATAATGAGCAGTATCGAGATAGAAATTCTTTTTTAAGAATTTACCCGTGGCAATTAAAGCAAAATAAGCTAAAATATAATCAGTTCACATAGCGCTACAGACACTAAACACATGAACTCCTACAAATATATTATTGCCACTTTTT
>VAPM010019706.1_pt1 | contig 10107 bp, 6 predicted proteins | sample 3395091 | NCBI WGS metagenome assembly VAPM01 (sample SAMN08290445, study PRJNA428436) | hydrothermal vent metagenome | isolation source: Deep-sea hydrothermal vent chimney 3 | place: Pacific Ocean: Juan De Fuca Ridge | reverse complement strand
AGGCATCTCCTGAGTTTGTTGTTCTTAAAAAAGGAGGATAATCTTGCGAGTGTTGGTTATGGCAGGTTGAGCACACAATGGTATCGCTTACCACTCTTAATAACATTTCATTATTCGCAGGTAAATTTGCTCCAAATGTATCATTAATCGCCGGTATATTCCATGCATGTGAAGTTCCGCCAACTCCAGGTTCAGCCTTGTCTGCATTAGTAAAAGGTTTTAAGTAGGCAGAGCCAACCGGGTTATGACAACTCATACATAAATTGGCATTTCCTTCTACCATCCCCAATTGGGCACCGAGAGACGCATGAGAGATATGACAGGAATTACAACCGCCATGAGGTAGATCAAGAACATTTGTGACAAAACTTTTAATAATGGGTAAATTTAATAAATAAGAATTATTTGCTTTTACATATAGAAAAAATATGAAAAGAAATAGTATGAAAAAAGCCGATTGTTTAAATATTTTATTGGTTTTGCTTTGCATTCTATTTTAAAAAAAATATAACCGGAAAATTGTCCTCAGTAAGGATTTCAGTTTTCCGAAATCATCCGAAAAGCGGATAATGCACCTACTTTTCCTATATCGGGATTAACCCAAATTTTTATTCATTAATAATTATCTTATCAGTTTTCACCAGGTCTTTCGAGCTAAATTTTACAATGTAAATACCTTGTGGAAAACTACTCAAATTAATTTGGTTAATTGCTTTTTGAGTTTTGATAACTTTTGAGTAAATTTTTTTTCCCGTTATACTTGTTATTTCTATCGTTAAATCTGATTGAATAGGATTGTTAATCTTAATGGTAAATGTACCATTTGAAGGGTTCGGATAGATAGTTGCATAATTTTCAGGCTCAATACTTTCAACCATTGTTACCAATATATTAATAGTCGTGCTAAAAGTGTTTTCACCACAATTTTCGTTTGAAGAGGTGAGAACCACATCGTATTCACCCGATGTTTTATAAACATGGATAGGGTTTATTTCTTCGCTTGTTTCATTATCGCCGAAATTCCAAAAATATAAATCTGCATTTGTTGAACTATTTGTAAAGCTTACTTCCAACTGATTTTCAACATATGTAAAATCCGGAATTGGTAAAGGACTTACCGAAACACTAATTTCATCTGAATTTTCACAACCGTTGTTATTACCAACAGTTACGCTGTAATTCCCGGATGTGTTTACATCCAGTATTTGATTCGTACTTCCATCGTTCCATAAATAACTCGTGAAAGAATCCCCGGCATCTAATGTATATATTTCGCCCTCGCAAATTTTAATATCTTCGCCCAGATTAATAGTTGGTAAAGGATTTATAGTGATACTAATTTCATCTGAATTTTCACAACCATTGCTGTCACTTACGGTTACGCTGTAATTCCCGGATGTGTTTACATCCAGAGTTTGATTTGTGCTTCCATCGTTCCATAAATAATTTGTAAAAGAGGCTCCTGCATCAAGAGTTAATGTTTCACAAATGGCAATGTCTTCGCCAAGGCTAACAGTAGGTAAAGCATTAATACTTATATTGACACTTCCGGAAAAACAAGTTGCTTCACTATTCACATCTGAAAGTGCTGTTACTTCATAAACCCCAGTCTCAGTTACCGTAATAATATAGGGGTTATCTGTTGTGTTATTAACTGTTTCAGAATTTAAACCATCTACTGTGTAGGTGAATGACCAAGGTGCTGTTCCTGTAAATTCAATTTTAATATCTGTTGATTCCCCGCTACAAATTGATGGTTTTTCACTCGAGATGTATGAAGTAGGGCCCGTAACATTGATAGAATAAATTTCGAGGGCACCATTATTCATAGAAGTTACCCAAATCTGCTGCCGAGAATCTATGGCTATATCCAGTGGGGCATTTAAATAGCCTGGTTGCTCTCCATAATCCCCAAATCTGCTGATAAAACCTGAATTATTGAATATACTAACAGTACCCTGAAAAGGATCTGTTGCATATAAATCGCCACATCTGCCAACAGCTAAACCCTGAATCCTGTAAAACTGGCCATCTCCATTACCATGTGAACCATAACTGCCAAGCAAATTTCCCTCTAAATCAAATATCCATATTTTAACAGTCGGCTTAAAACCTGTACCTATCCCACCATGTTCAGACACATATATCCTGTCATTTAATTGGTCACAAGCAATTCCAGTGGGCAAAATTAAAGTACCATTACCAATAGTTCGGACTAAATTCCCATACAAATCTAGGGCAATAACCTGTTTACGTTTGCTATCAACCACATAAAGGAGGTTATCCGGACTAAATACCATAGACGAGGGGAATACGGTTTCAGTGTAGAATTCAGTTGTAGTTCCGTTTTCATCAAGTTTGTGAATAGCTCCGGTTTCTCCATCACCAATAAATATCTGATTTTCATTATTTATTGCAAGTGATATTGGTGCTCCTCCAGGTCTGATAGTTCCCATAAACTCACCTGAATTGTTGTATTTAGTTATATACTTTTGATTAGCATCCGTTACGTAAATAATATCATGGCCATCAATAGCTATCCGAACAGGAGATTGTAAATTCTGTGTTACACTGAATATATGGTTAAAAGCAACGGATGCTTCCTGGGCATAGATTATGTCTCTACATAAAAATATTATTAGTAGAAGAAAAAAATTAAACTTAAATAATGAAGTTTTCACAAAACTTAATTTAATAAAAAAAAATTGATAACTAATTACCTAAAAATATCTATTTCACTCATACCATGCCAGCCACCGGGATTTGCGAAGTAACAATTGTGGATGTTCGATCATATCTAATTTCAATAATATCCATAAGCGCCTGTTGTCCATAGTTGTCAAAATTGTGTAAACCAAAATCATCCAATACCAGTAGTGAAGCTCGTTGAATAGTTATAAGTATTTTGATACCTTCCAACATGGCAAGTTTGAGTAACTCCATCAGCCTTGCAGTATTGAAATAGAGTGTCTTGCTGAGCATTGTAAAGGCATGATATCCTATGTAACTTTTACCAACACCAATAGGGCCAATAATAATCTGCTGGCACTTAATAAAGTTTAAGCTCAGTAAACGTTCAAACTGGTTTTTATCCAGGTCTTGATTGCCGGTATAATCAATATTACCGGCAGATGTCTGAAATCTGAATTTAGTTTGTCGTATCATATTTTCTATCTTTCTCCGTTGACGATCTTCCCATTCCTGATCCACAAGCAGGCTGACATATTCATCAAGTGAATTCATCAGAATGCGAGCATTTCCAATTGGTAATGACCCTCTACCAATTCTGATGGAATTTTAACTTTCAATTTCATCCAATACGGGAGACTGATCTTTTATAGTCATTATAACTTGCTAACGCACTGATTATGGCAATTATAGCTAATGTGTAATACACAAAATTCGGTACCGGTATCGGGTCTCCTGAAGCATAAGAATGCAGTCCCGACAAATAATAATTCACACCAAAGTAGGTCATTAAGACAGAGCTGAATCCAAACATAGACAGGAAATTAAATGAAAAAGTACTCCTTAAACCGGGAACTAATCTCATATGTAAAATGAATGAATAAACAATAATAGTGACCAGTGACCAGGTTTCTTTTGGATCCCAGCCCCAATACCTGCCCCATGATTCATTAGCCCATATACCGCCAAGAAAATTGCCAATGATCAAAAGAATTAATCCTACTGTTAAAGACAACTCGATGATGAGCGTTAGTTCCTTAAGAGTGAGATTAACCCGCTCCATATTACTCTTTTTTCTAAAAATCATTATCCCCAGATTTAGAAATCCGGTCATACCACCAAGCGCTAAAAATCCATAGCTGGCGGTGATGGTAGCTACATGAATGGTAAGCCAATATGATTTCAGCACAGGAACAAGGTTAGTTATTTCTGGATTCATCCAACTCATATGGGCCGTGAGTAAGGTCACTCCTGAAAGCAAGGCTGTGACAGAAAGAATAATTGGTGATTTTTTCATGAACATAAAACCAGCCAATATTGTTGCCCAGGAAATATAAATCATTGATTCATAACCGTTGCTCCATGGCGCATGATCGGCAATATACCAGCGCAGCCCCAAACCAAAAGTTTGAGCTACAAAAGCAAAAAATAAAATGCCAATTAAAATTTTTATGATAACTTTAAACTGCAATGCCGGTTTGAAGATCTGGGCGAAGAAAAATCCAAACAGCACTATGCCCAACAACATATATACCGGAAATAATTTTTTAAAAATATTAGTGTTATTATAAAAAACCTCCATGTTTACTTTTGTTTCAGAGGGGATTATTGCCGCACCTTCTTTTTTCTGATAATTTTTTATTACGTCCAGAGCTTCATTGGCCTCCGTATAGTTATTTGTCTGAAGTGCAGTCTTCAATTTTTCAAGATAAGACGTAAACATTTTTGAAATTTGATCAGCATCGGCTTTGTTCATTAATTTTTCAGGGTCAGCCGGTGAGACCCAATTATTTTCAGGGTGATTTGGTATGGGGAAAAATTTCAACAATGATCCGCTAAAGACCATGTAGCTAACATTCACCCTTTCGTCAACATAAATCAATTCCTTATCAAATAAATTGCGTATCGCAGGTTTTTTAGCATAAGCATCTGCGATTTGAGATTTCAGTACATATTCTCCTTTTTCATTAAAAAAATTATTAATTGAAGCGTAATTTCCTTCGATCCCAAGCAAACTTTGCAGTGCAGGGTCGCCAACTTTTATCATTGGTTTATGTTGCCAATGCTGCGGATTTGAAATCATACCAAGAAAAACCTGGTCTGGTGTTAAACCTTCAAAGCTGCTTTTCTTATAGATCTTCATAAGCACCTGATTGGCAATTGTATTTACAGGTACAATTCTACCCTCTTTTTTCTGAGTGAGTAATTTGCCAAATGAGGCCGCATGTTCCTTACTGATTCCATTATCGTCTTGGGCGATTGCATATTGACCCCCAAGGAAAGTGAATAAAATTAATACTGCAGAAGCCAACAATTTTTTACGCTGTTCATGAACTTCTTTTATTTGTTGCGAAACTCTGCTAAATCGCGTTTTTTTAGTAAAAAAAGAGACAATTAAAGTTGCGAAAAGAAGAAAATATCCGAAGTAAGTGACTACCGTACCCCAATAGTCATGATTAACAGATAATATGGTTCCCTTCTCATCCTTATCATAAGAAGACTGATAGAACCGGTACCCTTTGTATTCCAAAATATTATTCATGAAAATTCGGTATGGTTTTTCTACATTATTTTTCTGGTCGATAAGTGTGATTTCACTAGCGAACGAAGAAGGACTCATGGAACCAGGATATCTGTCAAGCTGAAATTCATTAAGCCGTAAAGAAAAAGGTAGTACCCAGTCCTGTCGTCCAAATTTGAAAGACATATTAATTCCATCAATATTAATTTGCTCCCATACGCCCCATTTAAGAAAGATATCTTTTGATATATTTTCGTCCTCAATGCTAAGTTTAGCAACACTAATCCCATGTTGATGTCCATCATCATTTGGATCAGGTATATATGAAATTGACGCATTTTCAGCAAAATCCTTTACCATCAAATTCATACCTGGAAATTTAAATACCTGCCTTGAAAGTACAGGTAAAAACTCGCCAATAACAAGAGTTGAATCTTTGGTTTTTTCTTTTACCATTGAGGTTGCTGAAACTTCGACAGATGATTTCATAAATAATTGTCTATCTTTTGGCATGAAGTGGATACTCCCCTGATTAGAGGTATCACCAAAGCTAACTGCAATGCCATTTAGAATTTTAGTTTCTCCATACTTTAGGTTGGTATTTTTCCGTCCTTTTTCTCCTGCGGTTACAAGACTCAAGATAGCTGTACCCTGCTCATTGGCAATAAGCGTTTCCACGGCATTAGGGATATAGCGCTCTATTTCGATCTGGAATGATCTGTTATTAAAATCGATGTTTTCACTAAATAGATTTTTGTTTACAGGAGACAACCAAATCCGTTTACTAATATTTTTATCCGCTGATCCGTTATCTAACTGGACATTGAAATAGGTATCTGAGGATGAGTAACGATCTGTAGTCTGTCCTTGCCTGATGTGCATTTGTCCCTCAAATCCCATATAGCGAGTTAGCGCAGCACCTATAATTATAATGATCAGTGAGAGGTGGATAGCCAGTATGTTCAGTTTACTTTTTCTGTATAGCTGTTTAGTGAATATCATCCCCGAAAAATTGACGATCATCAACAGCATAAGCACCTCAAACCAACGTGCGTTATAGACGAGCATTTTAGCAGTGATTGCGTCAAAATCATTTTCTATAAAAGTTGCATATCCAATTGTAATAGCAAATATGACAAGTAGCATGCCCATGAAAGTACCCGAGAATAAAAACTTAGTAATCTTCATATTATGAAAAGTCAAATGGTTATGAAAAAAATTGTATCTGCAATAATTGGTATCATCAATTGAAACAATTATACAATACAAAATTAGGTATGGATTATGGAAGTAAACTATGACTTAAGTCGCATTTTGGAATTATTTATTTGTTCTTAAGCATTGTCTCACTAGTTGCACCAGCTTAAGTGGTTGGTTATTTTCAGTTATTTTTTAATAGCTTTTTTTTACCATTTTTATTTTAACTATCATAAGAATTACATATAAGTAGTGAAACCACACGGCCGACAACAGGGTAATTAATGTATAAACCATCCATAGAGGAGCATCGGTATCACCCAGACCACGATGTTTTTCTTGAACTAGTGGCACAGGTATCCCCCAATTTATTGTCCCTCTGGATTCAATTGTTCCATATAGTTTATCTTCCTCAATTTTTACAACAATTGTTAAAACCCCTACCGTGTCGCCCGGCATATCAATGGGAAACTCAACCTCTACTTTCCCATTTTCATTTGTTTTTTCCTTGCCAATATTGAGCAAGCTAAAGGTGCCTTTTATGTAAAGCAGAATATTGAGACCACTAATGGGAGACATTTGATTGTCTGAATCTATTGCATTTACATCCACCTCTATGTATTTTACTGTGTCTTTTTGGAAAAAGGAAACATCCAAATTCGCCTGTTTTACATCTATTTTTCTATTTGCCCCTTTTAGTGACGTGCTTCCATTGTATTCAACCACAAAAGTCATTATCCCCAAGGAATCTTTGAATACTTTTGGATTATCGGCAAAAACAAATATTGCTTCACCCTGCGCATTTGTCCTTATTTTATCCAGTAACACATTTGAAGTATCGTTAATAAAATAAAACAGGACTATAACATCACTTAAAGGACTATATCGTTTTTCTTTCACCTTGAGTGTAGCGACAAGGGTTTCTGTTTTGGTATGATCTTTGAAATATTCAACCCTGATTCTTGTCGTTTTCTTTTTCACTTTTTGTGCAAACACATTTCCATGGGCAATTAGTACGATCAGGCAGATTACTATAATATGTCTATACAAATATTTCATCCAAAATTTCATTAATTATAAATGCTGAATTTTTTCAGTCTCTTTCATTTTTGTATCCTTTATTTTTCTTTTTATTATCCGTTCCTCTACAGTTTTTCTTAATTGTACATAGTTCTTGCTTTCGTCAGTTTTTACCACAGATACTATGGGTATAAACTTGGAAAAAAGAAAAAACAACAGGCAGAACATAGCAACTCCTGCAAATGTCAGGAGCCATTCTATATACGTAGGTTGATAGTGGATGTATTCAGGTCTCATGTCCTGTAATGGCAACAATGGAGTTTCCAAGGTTGGAATTATAATAAGATATCGCTTAATCCAAAGAGCAATGACTGCAACTACAGAAACTGCTGTAATACTGTTAATATTTCTGAACTTTGGAATGAGGATCACAATTATTGGTAATACTACGCCAACAATTGCCGCAAAGAAAAACCACCACCAATATGTATCGGTATCAAAAAGTTTATACAATACTTCCATTTCCCAGGTCTCAGAACCATACCAACTGGTTAAGTATTCACTGAAGGTAAAATAACCATATAATGCTCCCAATATCATTAATATAATGCCGAGATAATTGAAGTGAATCTTAGTAATGTACGACTCCAAATGATAGAATTTCCTGAATACCCACATCGCAATGATCAGTACACCTGTACCTGAAAAAACAGCGGCAACCACAAAATAGGGAGCAAAAATAGTACTATGCCATCCAGGACGTAGAGTCATGCCGAAAATCCAGGCTAAAACCGAGTGAACAAGTACAGCCAGGGGTATTATAATAGCTGACATGATGTCAAGGCTGCGATCCAGATACCTGTTTTGTTTTGAGGTTCCATTGAAGTCAACAGCCAATAATCTATATATTTTTTTTCTCCAATTACTTTTAAATGGATAATCTCTCAATGCTGCTAAATCACGAATAGAGGCCAGATACAGAAATATGATACTCCCGATCAGGTAGGTAGTAATGGCCAATACATCCCAGATAATAGGTGATTGAATTCTTCCGAATAGTGCTAAATGATGTAATCTGTCTAAACGTCCCATACACAATAGAATATATGTAGGACCAATCAGGGTCGAAATAATCGTAATAATCTCTGCAATTCGTATAATGGGAGTTCGCCATTCCACTCGTAGTAAATGTAGTATACCGGAAATAAGCGCCCCTGCATAACTAATACCAATGAAGAAAATGAAATTTGCTATATATATTCCCCACACCACATTATCACGCATGCCGGTGACAATATGCCCCTCTACAATTTGGATAATTAAAGCATATACACCCCCTAGTATGATTACTGATAATACAATAAGCCATGTGACTCCCGACTTACTGATGGTTACCATCCGGGTGGCAAAATATTCCAAAGTTCTTGCAGATTTCAGGTCGAGATCCATAAAGTTTTAGTGCTTTTTGACTATGGAGTGTTTGTAAATTTCTTTTTGTTTTTCTGTCAGGGTTTTGAAGCCCTTTTCGTAATCAAACAAGCGCTCAACCGGCGGCAGATAATATACATTTGGCTGTGTTCCCAAATCAGCCATAAAATGATATCCTGCACGATCATAAATTAATTCGCTAAACCGGAATGATTCTGATCCGTTGGTCACAATATCTTCATTCTTATCGCCAAAAAATATTACACCATTCGGACATCCGGTAACACAATCGGGTAGTTTACCCTGCCGGGCCATATCCGGGCAAAAGTCACATTTGCCTACCGTCCCAACTCTATTTGGAACACTGGTTTCCGGGGAATATTCATTGTAAGCATGTGTGTTATCAACCTCCGGCTCCTTCCATTGGAAAACCCTTGAAGAATACGGACAGGCGGTCATACAAAATTTACAGCCAATGCAGCGCTCATTATCAACAAGGACGATACCATCAGTACGTTTATACGTGGCTCCTACAGGGCAAACTTTTACGCACGGTGGTTGATTGCAATGAAAACAAGGCTTGGGAAACCAATAAGGTGCAGTGTCATTACTGTCCTGCATCAGAAATACTTTTATCCACTCATCTTCAGTCGGTAGATTATGCATCTTCTGGCATTTGGTAACACACTTCCTGGCATTTCTGCACCTGGCGAGATCAATGACCATAACAAATTGCTTCCCGGGTATTCCTTTTCTTGCATCTATTGGAGGTGCGGTCTTATGGGTCACTTTGTGTATCGAAGATTGATCAACTTCAATTAATGTTCCTTCCGTGGTGAGTACTTTTACCTTCTCAATTGTTTTCCCAGTCTCATTCGGTTTAATAGAGCATGCGCCCAGACTTGCAGCAGTAGCGAGGATACCTTTTTGAAGAAAATTCCGTCGGCTATTTTTGGATTTCATTTTTCAATGGGTTTCCATTAAATAAATTGAATCATTTTTTAGTCTTCCATAATTCAAATAGTAATACTAATGTGATGTAAATTTTAGCAAAAGGAACTGACATTTATCAATCTCATATATGATATTTGTCATATCTCATTTCCCCATTTTTTAATTCTATTATGATATGACCTAAACATTACTGATAAATTTATTTTGCAGAGTAACAACTTATTTTTTACATGTTTCTGTTAGATTTATTATAAGATCTGTGTAATGATTCAACAAATTCTGAAACAAGCCTGTCAGTT
>VAPM010140734.1_pt1 | contig 10108 bp, 7 predicted proteins | sample 3395091 | NCBI WGS metagenome assembly VAPM01 (sample SAMN08290445, study PRJNA428436) | hydrothermal vent metagenome | isolation source: Deep-sea hydrothermal vent chimney 3 | place: Pacific Ocean: Juan De Fuca Ridge | reverse complement strand
TTGGAGGATAGGATATATACAGATGAACATGGTCTTTACTCACAACTCCACTAATGATTTTTATATCTTTTTGATCACAAATTTGACGAATAACATCTCTTACCCGCTCTCCAACTTCTTTTGTTAATACCTCATACCTATACTTTTGTAATCCATATTAAATGAACCTTTAAGTCATGTATCGTATGGGATGACTTACTATAAGACCTCATGAATGAGAGTATACTAAAAGTCTTGCACTAAAGTGCATGGTTTTTACTAACGATTGAAACAATAAAGTAAGTTGTTTTGAATTGTTTCCTCCACTAGGAGCAGATGTAAATGATGTGGAAAAACCAACAGGAAAAACAGGGGTTGCCTTTGGCTTAATAGAATCTCGTAAAGGGGGGCGCATAAAGGTAATTGATCATAATGTCTCTGAAAATGATATTCGTTTTAAGTTTTACTTAGGTGAAAACCGTAAAGGGAAATTTAAAGCAGTGCTGGATAGAGAGGCTGCTTATCAGGAATGGGTGGCTTATATTGATGCCAGCGAATGTGATTTTGAATTTTTCTATACCGACCAACCCAGTGCCAGCACGGGAAGTATGGCAATTTATGATAGCACTATCAAAAAGAAATCAATAAAACTTGATATGACTGATGATGAGGCAATGGTGTATTTACGCGTTGTATCACCTGCTAAAATTGAATACGTGGTTGCTCATGAAGAACACATTAAACAAGCACAATATTTAAGCGAAATTAAAGCAGTTGAACTATCCTTATAATTGGTTATAGTCGTAAAAAATATGAGTGTGTTGTACCCCTTCAGCTTCACCCATCATACGGTCGATAAAGTATTACAAACCGAATAAAAATCATTCTGGACCGCTGAAATTTACATTGCATCAGCGGTCATAAATTATTAGGCTGTTACAGTGCTGATAAAAACTATAATTAAAAGGAAAAAAATGACGACAAAAATAGTAACAGAATGGGTAATGCCAAAAAATGAAGCGGAAAAACTAGGTTTAAACTCTAATTTTGAAAGTGCGTGTGATGCACTTATTATAGCGGATATTCAACAGTTTTTAAGCAGTGAACAGCCTAGTCAAGCAGGTGGAGAGCTATTTGACTTACTTACAGATGAATACCAAAAAGTTAGTAATATTTTAAGAAATGAACGCTGGGTATCGTTAACAAATACGATCTATTTTGATAAAAAAGCAGGAGGCTGTTGGTTGATTTATACAAATAGTGAGGCTGAGTTTTATAAACAGTTTAATACTGGCACAGATTTAAGCCAGGTTGAACAGCATATTAATGATGCAATCAAAGATCCGATTAACCAATGGGAAATACCAAGTAAAACACAATTACTAGCTATTACTGGGCTGAGTGAAGCACCTTTTTTGCTTAAGAACAAAAGACCTTTAGTATCAGGTTATAAAATTTTATATTCAATTAATAATAAGGTAGAAGGGATTGATTGCGATCATAACTGTTTTACTTTAACAACTGAAGCTAGAGGCTTGCCTTTCCTTTCCTTATCTGAAAATACAGCCTCACCCAAAGCCTTGTTGATTACCTTTTTAGAAAAGGGCTTAACGCCTTTGGCATTAGAGAAAAGCTCAGACTATCAGCTTTTATTAGCAGTGTTTCATCGTAAAAACAAAAGAATATTTACAGAGCAGAAAATGGTTATTAAGAAATTTTTACAACAATTATATGATGTAATACAAAATAATCTTATTTCAACATTACTTAATGAAGATAAAATTCGAGCAGATATTGCACCCTATCACGCTAAGATTCTAGAAGATACAGACCTTGGTCATTGGTCATTATGGCAACATGATGATGAAGCATCTGAAAAAGAAACGATTATATTACCTAGCCAATTGGTTGCCCGCGATCCTAATTCTAGTCTTAATGAAGGTATTGTTGGTATTGATTTTGGTACAAAAAGCACGGTGGTGGTATACCAAAAAAACAATGTTAATATTCACCCGATGCGTATTGGTGTTGGTGATTTAAGTAAAGAAATAGCCGCGTTTCATTATGAAAATCCCACTATTATGGAATTTAATGATTTAGAGAGATTTCGTAGTGATTATCAAGCCAAATCCAATAAGCCGTTTACGCGCTGGCAAGATTTAACCATTTCACACACCGCAAAAAATGCCTTGCTAGGTTGTGAATCCAGCCAATTTAATACCTTTTTAGATGAGATAAAACAATGGGCTGGCGATAAAAATAGACAGCTTAAAGTTGTAGGAAAGCAAGGAGAAGTAATTGATTTGCCGCCTTTTTTAGAGATTGGTGAGGATGATTTTAATCCTATTGAAATTTATGCTTATTATTTGGGTTTGTATATTAACAACCAAAATAATGGTATTTTTCTAGATTATATTTTATCTTTCCCTGTTACTTATGAAATGCCTATTCGTGACAAAATTATTGAAAGTTTTACAAAAGGCTTACAAAAATCCTTACCTGCCGAGCTGGGTGCAGAAACTTTAGCAAAGCTCACGGTAACAAAAGGTGCTAGCGAGCCAGCAGCGTATGCCTTAGTCGCTTTACAGGCTTTTGATTTTGACCCCAGTGATGACGAGCGCATTTTTTACAGTGTGTTTGATTTTGGCGGTGGTACAACGGATTTTGATTTTGGTATTTTCAGAGAAGCGACAGGCAAAAAAGAGCGTCGTTTTGATTATGTGATTGAGCATTTTGGCGCAGGGGGTGATAAATTTTTAGGTGGTGAAAATTTACTTGAATTACTGGCATTTGAAATATTTAAAAAGAACAGAAATGCCTTGCTAGAAAAAGGCATTCAATTTGAAAAACACCCAGAAAAAGATGCCTTTGCAGGCAGTGAAAAATTATTAAACACTTCGCAAGAAGCTAAAATTAATACTAAAACCTTATGTGAACTCTTACGCCCTTTTTGGGAGGCAGATAAAGATAGCTCTTTAGATTTATCACAAGGTAGCCTTTCACTTAATTTAACCGATGAAAGCGGGTTAGTGCTGACAGGGTTTGAGTTAGATGTGAATGAAGAAGAGTTAAATAAAATATTGTATGACCGTATTGAACGTGGCGTAATTAACTTTTTTGAAGCCTTACGATTAGCCTTTACTAACAGCCGAACTTCTTTACACGATATTGAGAATGTAAAAATATTTTTAGCAGGAAATTCTAGCCAGTCGAGCTTTGTAAAAGACATTTTTGATAAACACATTGCGATACAGCATGAAGCAATGCAGCACCCTGAAGACAAAGAAAGCCGCTTCGAATTATTTGCACCATTGGGTGTAGATGAAAACGATGTGGAAAAACCAACAGGAAAAACTGGGGTTGCCTTTGGTTTAATAGAATCTCGTGAGGGCGGCGACATTATGGTAATTGACCATAATGTCGGTGAAGATATTCGTTTTAAGTTTTATTTAGGCGAAAGCCGTAAGAAATGTTTTAAAGCAATTATTGATAGAGAAACGGTTTTTAATCAATGGATTGAGTTTGTTGATGCTGGCTATCAAAAGTTCGAGCTTTATTATACCGACCAACCGAGTGCTAGCACTGGAAAAATGGCAATTTCTGATAGTGCTATTAAAAAGAATGTCATTAAATTGACGGTATCTGATGAGGAGGCAATGGTGTATCTGCGTATTGTTTCACCCACTAAAATTGAATATGTGGTTGCTTATGAAGACGGTCTTGAAAATGAAAATTATTTGAATGCTATTCAATTTATTGAATTAACTTAAAAAGGAAAAAATATGTTACCTCTTATTTCTCTTATTCCCTCTATTGTGGCAGCAATCACGAAAGTAGCTACTGTAATTGGCCCTATGCTTACTAAAGCTGCACCTATAGTTGTTGATCTTGCTGGAAAATATTTACCAAAAATAATAGAGACGGTGGAAAAAATTAGTACGGTGTTAAATATAATCAAACCGAGTGACAATGCAGAAGTGTTGGGTGCAAAAGTAATCAGTTCTGATAAAAATCCTGAAGATTTTGAGACGATTAATTCGTATGTAGATTACCTACACAAAGAGGTGAAAGTTGATAAAACAACATTAAGCACAGAGCCAGTCGATATATTAGCGCGTCAAGCTATCGGTGTTTCTATCTTAATGAAAGGGGCGAGTGAAGCACTGGGCTCAGAATTAACCATACCTTTTATAAAAGCCGTCAGTCGCTTAGATTTAGATGCTAATTTAATTGTAGAAGTGGCTAAGGCTTATGCAAGCAATGATTTAAAACTAGATGATTATGAAAAATATATCAGTAAAGAATTGCCGACTAATCAGCTAGATACTCATAGCGATGTGATTGTGATTGCTTATCAAAAATCTGATTCTACAATGAGCTTAGAGCAAGCTGAAGATAAGGTAATGGCTTTAGAGTTATCTAAAAACGATATTTAAAGTAACTCAACCAATACTTAGGCATTGAATACACAGATGAAAAAATCATTAATAGAGTTATTAAAGGACGTTGATTTACAAGCGGCTAGTTCGCCTAGTTTAGAAGCTCCAGAGAGTTTACTTGATTATGAATTTTCTCTTTACCATATTAAAGAATTGACTTTTGATGATGATTCACCGCGGAAAGAGGCATTTGAAAATGTTTTAAATTCTTTAAATATTGATGGCATCATGTTTGTGTATTTGTTGGTGGGCAATAAAGAGGGCGTGTCTTTTTATTTTGGTATTGCAAAAGATAAGTCGTTTAAACAGCCACTAGCTATGGATGTTGATGATATAGGAACAAGTATTTTAAAGCCTGCGATAGAAGGTAATTTTAGAGGTAGTGTGGTCGAAAAGTTGGGTAAAAAGCAGCGCGTATTAGTAAAAGATGCGTTAAAAAACTTTAAGCATGTTGCCAAGCTTGAGGGTGTACCCAGTGTTAATGAAGAGAATGAAGAGTTTCAAGGGGTTGATCGGTTAGTCGATGTAATGAACGGTGATGATTTTTGTTTGGCTATTGTGGCTGATCCGCTTTCTTTGGCTGATATTGTCAGTATTGAAAATAATTTGTATGCGATTTATGACACATTAAGTCCGATGTCGAAACAAAGCATTCAGACTGGAGAAAATAGTTCTAGTACTTCTGGTGAAAATGAAGGAACAAATAGTTCTGATACCACAGGAACAAATGATAGCCTGAATATCAGTACCAATACTGGGGAAAGTAGCAGTAAAACGCAAGGGACTAGTGAAGGAAAAAATAGCTCTAAGACGACAGGAGAAAATAACAGCCTGAATATTAGTACCAATAAAGGTAAAAGCAGCACTACAACCAAAGGGACTAGTAGTGGTAGCTCAAGTAGCGGAACTAATAACAGTGGGGCAGAAGGCACTTCTACAGGTGATTCAGAGGCAAAGACTAAAGGAACGTCAGTATCAAAGGTAACAGGTAATAATACTGGAACAAATACCTCAAAACAAACAGGCAGTTCTTCAGGGCGTTCGGAGGCAACAACTAAAGGCTCGTCATTTTCAAAGACAACAGGTAATAATGCGGGAACAAATACCTCGGAACAAACAGGTAGTTCAGAAAGTAAGACGCGTGAGTTTAGTGATAAGAGCATTCAAGAGTGGCTAACTTATATTGATGAGGTGTTATTAACAAGGGTGCAATATGGGAAAAATAAGGGCTTATATTTGGCTAATATTTACCTGTTTGCAAATTCTACTGGTGGTGCTTTAAAGCTAGGTAATACAGCGAGGGCATTATTTACTGGGGTTGAAACAAATAAATCACCTTTAACTTTTAAAGTGGTTAGTGATGAAAAAGAAAGGCAGTCTATTCAGAACTTTCAGTTTCCTGTACTTAAAAATAGAGAAGATAAGCAGCTTAAAAAGGCTGGAGATAGTGATAAGCAATTAAATTTATTATTGTCTAAAAGTCCATTTGAAGGCTTGCTGGGAAATTGGCTTTCTACTAATGAGTTGAGTGTAGTTGCAGGCTTACCACAAAAAGAAGTGGCAGGTTTAACTCTGAAAGAAGAGGTTGAATTTGGGCTTAATATGAACCAAAAAATAAGCGATGAAAATAAGCTATTTTTAGGTAGTTTGGTTAAAAGTGGCTTACCATTAACCGTTGATGTGCATATTGATAAAAATGATTTAGATAAGCATACGTTTATTGCAGGGGTAACAGGGAGTGGAAAAACTACGACTTGCCAGCGGCTTTTAGAGTCGGCAAAAATGCCTTTTTTAGTGATTGAGCCTGCAAAAACTGAGTACCGTGTTTTAACAAAAAAGAATAAAGACATTCTTATTTTTACGCTGGGTAATGACAGTGTTGCCCCTTTTAGGTTAAATCCTTTTGAATTTTTTCCACATGAAAATATTACCTCGCGTGTGGATATGATAAAAGCCAGTATTGAATCAGCTTTTGATATGGAAGCGGCGATACCGCAGTTAATTGAAGCGGCTATTTACAAATGTTATGAAGAAAAAGGTTGGAATATTGCTACCTCAAAAAACCGTTTATATGCTGAACCTTTTGCCGATGGTGTTTATGCATTTCCGACTTTAAGTGATTTAATTAAAATGACTGAGGTGGTAGTTACTGAGCAAGGCTTTGATGATAGGTTGAAGCAAGATTATATAGGCTCAATTAAAGCACGTTTACAGGGCTTATTAATTGGTGCAAAAGGTTTAATGTTAAACACGGCACGTTCTATTGATTTTAAAGATTTAGCCACTAAAAATGTTATTTTAGAATTAGAAGAAATTCGTAATCCGAGCGAAAAGTCTCTGATTATGGGTTTTATTTTAGCTAACTTAAATGAGGCTATTCGGGCAAATTATAATGAATTTAGAGCGCGTGGTGAAAAATTCAAACATATTACCTTAATTGAAGAAGCGCATAGATTATTATCAAAATATGAAGCTGGGGATAGTCAAAATAAAAAGCAAGGGGTAGAAACCTTTGCAGATATGTTGGCAGAAGTGCGTAAGTATGGCGAAGCATTGATTGTTGTTGATCAAATCCCTAATAAGCTTACTCCAGAGGTTCTTAAAAATACCAATACAAAAATCATTCATAAATTGTTTGCAAAAGATGATAAAGAAGCGGTAGGTAATACTATGGCTTTAAATGATGAGCAGAAAGATTTTTTATCTAACCTTGAAGTTGGGCGAGTTATTTTGTCAACCACAGGAATTAATAAACCTTTGCAGGTGCAAATTAAGGAGTTGGTGAGTACCACTAATGAAGAGGATGTTAGCCCAGATGAGATACGCGAGATTGCATTAGCTTATTATGCCAAAAATTATAAGCGTGGCTTAATTCAAGGCTTGGAGTTTTGGAAGGAACAGCCATCAAATAAGGATGTTGATCAGTTTTTAAAAGGTAGTTTGGCTGAGTGCTGGCTTAAAACAGTAGAAGAACGAAAGGCAGATAAGGCGTTAATAGTCTATTTGAAGGATTACAGTAAGGAGTTTGTGCTAAGTTTTCTTTTAAAATCTTGTTATAGAGAGGGAGACACAGAAGATCAGCAGCACCTTGAAAGTCGTTTAAATGATTATTTAACGCCGCTTTCAAAGGGCGAGGAAATAAGAATAGATACTAAACTTAATAATGCATTTAGAAAAAATATTAAATAAGGGGAATAGTCATGGGATTTTGGAGTAGTGTTTGTAGCAGTGTGAGTAGTTTTTGTAGCAGTGTCAGTAGTAGCATTAGCAAGGCTGTATCAACGATTGTTAGTTTAGGGGTGGATTTAGCGACTAAAGTAGGTGAGGCGATTAAAGGCGTAGCTGTTTCACTGGGTATTTTAAAGCTAGATGATAATCTTGAAGAGTTGGGTGAAAAAGCAATATTAAGTGATAAAAAACCTGATGATTTTGATTCAATTAATGAATATATTGATCACCTTCGTAATGATGTGCCTTTAGATAAAGAAAAATTTGATAAATTGAGTGATAAAGAACTTTTAGAGCGTTCTGCAGTTGGGGCAGCAATTACATTAAAAGGTATTAATGAAAAACTGGATACTGTTGTTACGCCTGAGTTTATGGCTGAGGTAGCAAAGCAAGATTTGGAGACAGAAGAAATTGTGGAAACAATTAAGGCTTATAAATATAAGGAGTTAAATACAGAGGATTATGGGGCGTATTTAAACGATGAATTGAATATTGATGAAAGTGATAAACACAGTGATGCGCTTGTTTTAGCTTATCAAAAATTAGAGCCTGAATTAACGTTTGAGCAAATTGAAGATAAAGTAATGGATTTAAAGGGTTAATTTAATGAGTGATTATTTTATTCAATTTATAGATGAAAGGGTAAGTGTTAGCCGTATTATAGAAGGTGAGCCTGAACCAATACGCATTAATGGTAATTTTGATCTGTCTTTATCAGAGTTTTGGGAGTTGTTTAAGCAAAAAATAGAGTATGAGGCTGATGAAAAACTTGCTTTTATCGTGCTAAGTGATGATGAAAATTTTGAAATTGATTCAGGTATTACGATTGCTGAAAAATTTACTTTAGCAGAGGAGGAGCTTAAGACAGTGATATTTGAAAATAGAGTAAGAAATCATTATTTGATGACTTACCCTAAAGTGGATATGGATTTTAATCAATCGGAATCTTTGTTGCCTGCGAGCGTTCCTATCAGTAAATTAGATATAGAGCAAAAGCAAGGGATGGATAGTTTGCAAAGCTTTTTCAGAAAGAAAACGCGAGCAATGAAACAAGGTGTTACGAATAATATAATGGGGAAATCATAGTATGACTATTGATGATCTTTTAGTGCATCTTGATGATCCTAAAGTACAAGATAAGATTAAATCTATATTGATGGATAACGCTACGCTTGAAAATAGCCCTTCAAAAGATGATGTTTTAGAATTAGAGCAGAATAATAAAGGGTTAGAAATTAAAAATAGCAGATTAGAAGATTGTATTTCTAATAAAGATGCGGAAATCTTGGAGTTAGAGCAAAATAATAAAGCACTTAAAAGTACAAATGAAACTCTAGAAGAGAGCATTAGTAATTTAGAGGATCGTATTTCTGTTAAGGATACGGAGCTTTCATCGTTAGAGCAGAAGAATGAAGTATTTAAGAGTGAAAATGAAACGCTAAAAGAAAGGGTTAGTAGCGTAGAGGTTTGTATTTCTAATAAAGAATCGGAGCTTTCAGCGTTAGAGCAGAAAAATGAAGTATTTGAGAATCACAATGAAGATATGATTAAATGGCTAAAGGCTTTAATATTAGGTAAATATACTGAAATTTCAGATAGTTCTCCTGAGATCGTGCAATTAAAAAATAAGTTATCTGAATTAGAAGCAAAAATAGATGATAAAAAAAATGAACTTAAACTGGCTCTTAAAAAAGAGGAGGATACTAAAGAGAAGCTAAATAAGTCTGATAAAAAACTTGATTGGTATCGAGAGCAGTTTTCTGAAGATGTGAAAATTCAGGATATTTATAATGATTTATCAGATATTAGTAAAGGTTCATTAGGCGGTATTTTTAAAAGTACCACGGCTAGTGGCTTGGTTGCCTGTGGTATTCAGGAAAAAAATATTGGCAATTTGTGGGAATATGCAAAAAATGAAGTAGTTAGTGATAAGAACCCTGATATTAAAAATATTATTGATTTATTTAATATTTTGTTTTCTCGGTTTACTCTTGCCTTTCCTATGTACGAAGTACAAAATGTTGCGTCAGGTGATGAGTTTGATACTCAGTTACATATCAAGCATAACAGTAGCCAAAATATGAGTGGTACGATTGAATTAGTTTTATTGCGTGGCTATTTAAATACTAAAACCGATAAAGTAATTAAGCAGTCTATTGTTAGAATTTGAAATTAATTTATATATGATTAAGCTAATTTGGCTTGGCAAAGCAAGTAAGGGGTCCAAGTAAGGGGTCGGAGTGAATTTAAATCAGACAAAACCAGCTCAGTCTATGATGCCGCCGGACGCATGACCAGCCAGACTGACAGAAACCTGGATACCATCAGCACCCTCTACACTCCCAGTAGCAAACTTAAACGAATCACATACCCAGGCAATCAAATCATCAGCTTTGCTTATGATAACCGTGACAACCTGGTCAGCATGACCGGCCCCACCGGTATCACCCGTAATAGCTACG
>VAPM010315923.1_pt1 | contig 10111 bp, 9 predicted proteins | sample 3395091 | NCBI WGS metagenome assembly VAPM01 (sample SAMN08290445, study PRJNA428436) | hydrothermal vent metagenome | isolation source: Deep-sea hydrothermal vent chimney 3 | place: Pacific Ocean: Juan De Fuca Ridge | reverse complement strand
GCCACCAGTTGTCCGTCACTCCCCGCACGCGGATTAATCGCACGCACCTCAACCACACCAGTACCCGTGACGAGAATACCGAGCTTGGTAGCAGCCATATACGAGCACTCGACTTACCTATTAGAGATATAAATATACTACTTTCTAGTATGGAATTAAAAGGTTTAATTATCGAAAGACTTGGAGAATTACGACAAACTTAACTGTCTTAACATTTGACAGATGGTTATACTTACTGTAAATATATATTCCTATGAATCCCGTTAGAGATAAGTCCTCCAGAGGAGACTGTCGGACACTGGGACGATATATACAACAATATAAAATATTATTAACACATTTAATTTTAGGACAAAGGTTGTTTACATCGGTGTCCTATCTCTAACAGGATGAAACTATTAATTGTAGAATCGCCAGCAAAAGCAAAAACTATTTCAAAATATCTTGATGATAAATACACAGTACGCGCATCTGTGGGGCATGTTCGTGATTTACCAAAAAGTAACAAAAATGCTATCGATATAGATGCAGGTTTTGTCCCCAACTATGAAATATCAAAAGGTAAAGAAGACATCATAAATGAACTTAAAAAACTAGCTAAAAAATCTGATGAAGTGCTCCTTGCAACTGACCCCGACCGAGAAGGTGAAGCAATCGCATGGCACTTGAAAGAAATACTAAAACTTAAAGACCCTAAACGAGTTGTGTTTAACGAAATTACAAAAGAAGCTGTGCAAGAAGCTGTTGCACAGCCAAGATTGATAGATGACAATCTGCGTAAAGCTCAAGAAGCTAGACGCATACTAGATAGACTTGTTGGTTATGACCTTTCTGGATTGATATGGAAAAAGCTACGCTATGGACTATCTGCAGGACGCGTTCAGTCACCCGCACTTCGAATCATAATGGAGCGTGAGCGTGAGATACGTGCGTTTATACCTGAAGATTTTTGGGTACTAACTGCCGACGTAACAACTGCAAAAAAAGTAGCTTTTCAGCTTACGTGTACTAAAGAACCAAAAACAGAAGAAGAGGCAAAAAGGATCTGTAAAGTTGGAAAGAAGGGGGCTTGGGTGATTAAGGACGTTATAGAAACGAAAGCCAAACGCTCGCCGAAACCACCATTTATAACATCAACACTGCAACAAGTTGCGAGCACTCGGCTAGGTTTTGCGCCAAGTCGTACTATGGGTATTGCACAGAAGTTATACGAATCTGGACATATAACATATATGCGTACTGATAGTACCAATCTAAGCAATCAAGCACTTACCCATATTGAAGAAGTTGTTAAAGATAAGTATGGAGCTAAGTTCAGTAACAAAAATGTATTTAAAGCCAAGAGCAAAGGTGCACAAGAAGCACATGAAGCTATTCGACCTTCAAACTTCCTTAAAGAAAGTGCTGGTAATAACGAAGACCAAAAGAGTCTCTATACTTTAATTTGGGAAAGGACTGTTGCTTCTCAGATGTCAGATGCAGAAATACTGCGCACTAAAATAACTGCCAATATAATAAATGAAACAGAAAGTAATGCTATTCCAAATTTTGCTACCAATGGATCACGAGTTATGTTTGAAGGATGGCTCAAGGCAGATCCACGAGCACGCGGTGAAGATGTTGAACTTCCCAAAGTAATGAAAGATGAACCTATAACGCTTAAAGATATGGGGTCAGAAGGTAAACAAACCCAGCCACCTTTCCGTTATACAGAGGCTGGTCTTATTAAAAAACTTGAAGAACGTGGCATTGGACGCCCCTCCACATATGCATCTATCATGAGGACACTCCAAGACCGTGAATATGTAATAAAAGAAGGACGAACTCTCTTCCCCACTGACACTGGAGATGTGGTGAGCTCATTTCTTGAGAAGAATTTTGAAAAATATATCAGTGATTCGTTTACAGCAGAGATGGAAAATGAGCTTGATGAAATAGCACAAGGAGAACGCAAATATGAAAAAACATTAAAAGATTTCTATACTCCATTTAGTAAAGATGTTAAATCAAAAGAGAGTATGGACAAGATAACAAATCTTGGCGACGCCCCAGATGAATTTGACTGTCCTAAGTGTAAAAGCAAAATGATTATCAAGCTTGGACGAGGTGGTAAGTTTATGAGTTGCGACAAGTTTCCAGAATGTATAGGCGCTCGGACAATAGAAGGAAAGATTATAGAACCAGACAAACCAATTGGAAAACATTCCGAAACAGGAGAGGATGTATATCTGCTCACAGGGCGTTTTGGTCCATATGTTCAAATGGGAGCAAGTCCAGCAAAAGGAGAGAAAAAAAAAGAAAAGCCACGCCGAGCGAGCGTGCCAAAAGAAAAAGATATCGACGAAGTCACAATGATAGACGCAGAGAAATATTTGAGCCTACCTCGCATACTCGGAAAGCATCCTGAGACAAACGAAGACATCACAGCAAGCATAGGACGCTTTGGACCATTTATCGTGCATGATGGAGATTTTCGCTCACTGAAAACAGATGATGTGTACGCTATAAAATTAGATCGGGCTCTTGAAATACTAGCAGAAGAAAAAAAGACTCGAGGTAAGAAAAAGGCGGTAAAAAAGAAGGCGGTAAAAAAGTAGTATCGAAAAAAGCCGTCGTGTTTTAGGCGACGGCCTTTTGTTTGCTTTGTCATATCCCCTTCAGAAATCCTGTTGATTTTGTTCCGAATACATGAGCACCGGAAGAAGGTTCACTGGAATGACGCTTCTGCTTAGAGCGTTCTTTTTCGAACGCAATCACCTCATCTAATGAAGCACCAGGTGGAAGTTTCTTCTCCTGGTCAGTGTCGGACTTAAGTCGCTCCTGCCCATAAGGACAATCATGGGAGTCTTCTTCGGCTCTACAGGGTCTGTCGACAACTTGCGAACAGTAGCGACACCGAGTTTTCTCAGTAGTACGATTCTTATTGCACATTTTCTGTCCCTCCTAAATTTGCACAATTCTAATAAAGCAGTATAATGACGATTATGATAACTGTCAAGGAAATAATTAGTCAACTTGATTCCCCAAATGAAAAGGACATCGCCCTTATAACAAAAGCATATAATCTCTCAGAAGAGGCTCATAAAAATCAGAAACGTAAATCTGGCGAACCTTACATGACTCATGCGGCAGCAATTGGTCTAAATCTAGCGGAGATGACCATGAGTCCACGCACCATAGCCGCAGGCTTACTTCACGACACAATAGAGGACACGACCGTTACAGCTGACGACATTAAAAAGCAATTCGGTGAGGAAATTCTTTTCCTTGTTGAAGGAGTTACTAAACTAAGTTCTGTTCGATACCATGGCGCTGATCGACATAATGAAAGCCTGCGTAAGTTATTCGTTGCCACAAGTCAGGATATAAGGGTATTAATTATTAAACTTGTTGATCGATTGCATAATATGAAGACGCTACAGTATGTGTCAAAAGAAAAACAGTTGCGCATCGCTCACGAAACACTCGAAATATATGTACCAATAGCGCACCGTCTTGGAATGGGTAGTATTCGTAAAGATTTAGAGGACTTGGCTTTTCCATATGTGTATCCAAAAGAAAGCAAACATATTTATAAACTACTTAAAGAAAGAAGTAGTGGCAAAGAAAAGCATTTACAAAAAACTCTTAAAACCATTAAAAAAGCTCTTGGCAAGGAAGGTTTTACTAATTTTAGAAGTGAGGAACGTATTAAAGGACACTATAGTTTGCATCGGAAACTTGAAAGAAAAAACTTTGATATATCAAAAATACATGACGTCTCAGCACTCCGTATTATTGTACCTACAGTAAGTGACTGTTACAAAGTCCTTGGGGTAGTTCATGGTATATGGAGACCTCTTCCAGGTAAAATTAAAGACTATATTGCATTTCCTAAACCAAACGGATATCAAAGTATTCATACCACTGTATTTACAGGAACAGAAGGAACTATTGAGATTCAGATTCGTACAGAACAAATGCATCACGAGGCACAATTTGGAATAGCTTCGCACATTTCATATAAAGCGAAAAGTCGCGGTGAAAAAAACATTGGCATAGATTGGATACGTCAATTTATTCCTAGTATAAACATTAGGACAAAAAAATATGGCGATACTTTAAAGGCTAAACAAAAAGCTAAAGAGGATATACCAAAATGGATTAAACAGGTTGCTGAAGAAGACATAAGTTCAACAGAATTAGAAAAAGAAGAGTACTTAAAAGAAATCAAAACTGACTTTTTCAGTCATCGTGTTTTTAGTTTTACGCCAAAAGGAGATGTGATTGATCTGCCCATAGATTCAAGTCCAATTGATTTTGCTTATGCTATACACTCCGATATAGGTAACCATGTTTCTGGGGCCCTAGTAAACGGTAAAATGGCGTCTCTTGATACTAAACTTCATAATGGCGATATAGTTGAAATACAGACAAAAGAAAAAAGTAAGCCTACAAGGAAGTGGTTAGACTTTGTGAAGACTACTCTGGCGAAACGCCATATTAGAGCAACTCTCACTTAAAACCATATAGAATAGATCTAAATAGAAAAATTCTTTACAGAATAAAGGTCTTCGTCATTCCCGTCGTCCTCTTTCTCGTTTTCTGAACGGTCGTCTAATGGCACATCTTCTATGGAATCAGTTTTTACTGTGTCAGTGGATAATATTTCTTTAGGTGTGTCAGAACTGTCTTGTGTTCCTTGGCCTTCGGGCACGATTCCTTCTCCGGAAGGAATCGTAAATGAAACAAGTCTTTCAATAAATTCTTCTTCTTTCTTTTCTTCAGTTTTTTCATCTTCACTAACAGTGCCATCGTGTGTTTTCGTAACTATTTCTCTATTTATTCTTTCAAGAATGCTGTGAAGATCATCCATAGTAAAGTAGTCAATGTGCACCTTTCCACCATCGTCACGTTGTTCTATCTGAACACGTGTACCAAGAGTATCTGTTAGTTGCTTTTCGAGCTCTATTACTTCTGGGTCAATTGCATATTTCTTTTTACGGACTCTGTCTTGCGCTATACGTTGTGCAATACTCTCTGCTTCTCGTACAGTAAGTTTCTTATACAAAATCTCTTTGAAGAGTGTGTGTTGTTCTTCATCTCTTCCTGTAAGCATTAAGATTGGCCTTGCATGACCTTCGGACATCTTTCCATCTAAAATAGCCTGCTGTACCTCGTCAGGCATATTAAGTAGTCTTATGGTATTTGAAACATATTCACGACTCTTTCCTACTTTCTTACCAACTTCTCCATGCTTTAAGCCAAACTTATCTACAAGCTGTTTAAATGCACGTGCTCTATCAATTGGATTGAGATCCTCTCGTTGAAGATTCTCAATAATTGCTAGTTCCAGCTTCATTTTGTCAGTCTCATTACTCGTCCTGATTATGACGGGGACTTGAGGAAGTCCTGCGATACAAGAAGCTCGCAAGCGTCGTTCTCCTGCTATAAGCTCGTACTCAGTAGATAGTCCACCGTCTTCCTTCTGAATCTCGTGGCGAGTAACGACAAGAGGTTGGAGTATTCCATATTGACGAATAGAGTCAGCAAGTTCTTCTAACTTACCAGCGTTAAACTCTTTACGTGGTTGAAATGGATTTGGTCGAACCTTTCCAACTTCTACCCAAAATATTGAATTGTTATAAAATTCTTCCATAATTAATTACCATTGTAACATTAAATTGTCTCTGGAATAAAATTACTGTACACTCTATTCATCGCTGGAGTGGTGGAATTGGTATACACGTACGACTCAAAATCGTATGCCGCAAGGCTTGAGGGTTCAAGTCCCTCCTCCAGCACTTTGTATAGAAAACTAAATATGGACTCAAAATCGTGTCTCGCAAGGGATGAGGGTTCGTCGAAGAAACTGTAAAAGCTGCTTTTTCAGGTTCAGGTTCAATTGCTGTAAATTCATCTTCTGGAGTTACAGAGGCAAGCCAAGAAGATGATTATGTAGAAGCCTCCGCCCAAGAAGCCAAAAAACTGCGCGACCAAATGCGTGAAGCGGGCGGTAATTGCTAATTATTTTTATGCAACGTCAAACGGCGACCCTCGCAGGTCGCCGTTTTTTCTTTTTTGATTAACTTCCCTCTTACTGTTGTTCTTTAAGATAATTAACCATTGTGTTTGCATCACTCACTTCAAAAGGATCTTCTTCATAATTGTCTGAGAGACCTTCTTCTATAAACATCTTTTTAATGACACTGTCGTCTACGAACATGCTGTATCTCCAAGAACGATCTCCAAATCCAAGATTGTCTTTCTTTACCATCATCTCCATACCACGAGTGAAATCACCATTGCCATCTGGGATTAATTTTACGTTTTCTACACCTTGAGCTATTCCCCACTGAAACATTACAAATGCATCATTTACTGAAAGACAATATACTTCATCCACCCCAAGTTCTTTGAGTTCATCATATAAAGTCTCGTATCCTGGCAAGTGAGTAGAAGAACACGTAGGAGTAAATGCTCCTGGAAGTGCAAACACTACAATTTTTTTACCTTTAAATAAGTCGTCACTTGAAACATCTTGCCACCTGAAAGGATTGCTTCCTTCGACACTCTCATCACGCACACGTGTCTTAAATACTACATCTGGGACCTTGTTCCCCTCCATTTTGCGATTATCCATGATATGTTATCTTTGATTATATTAATTATGTGCCATATTATACCATACAGTATTGACCACAAAGAATGACTATCAAAAAACCTAAAATAATAACGGTCGTAGGACCAACGTCTTCTGGAAAGAGCGACCTAGCTGTAGAAATAGCTAAAAAATTTAATGGCGAGGTTATTTCTGTTGACTCAAGGCAGGTATACAAAGGACTCAATATCGGTACTGGTAAAATCACAAAAACAGAAATGAAAAGAATCCCCCACCATCTACTTGATGTAGCAAATCCAAAAAAAGTATTTACAGCTTCTGATTTCGTCAAAGTTGGAAATAAGGCAATATTGGATATTTTAAAAAGAGACAAGGTTCCAGTTCTTGCTGGCGGAACAGGGTTTTATTTAAGTGCACTTTTAGGAGAGATTTCTCTTCCAAATGTACCACCAAATAAAAAACTAAGGACTTCCTTAGAAAAACTTTCAAACAAAGAACTGTTAGCTAAACTTAAAAAACTTGATCCAGAGCGTGCACAAGTAATAGACCAATACAATATTCCACAAATAATTCGCTCTATCGAAATAGCTAATGCTATAGGAAAAACTCCGAAAAGTACGTCTAAGTCTCCATATAAAGTCCTTAAAATCAGTATAGATGTAGATAAAATAGTTCTTGAAGAAAGAATTAATAAACGACTTATGTCTCGATTACGAAAAGGAATGTTAGCTGAAGCTACGCGACTTCATAAAAATGGTCTATCGTGGAAACGAATGGAGTCACTTGGACTTGAATATAGATACATGGCACGTCATCTTAAAGGAGAAATAACCAAAGATGAAATGATAGAAAGTCTAAAAATAAAAATTCGACAATACGCAAAACGTCAACGAACATGGTTCAAGAGAGGTAAAAAAATTAAATGGTTTAAACTGACTGAAATTAAGAAAATAGAGAAAGAAGTTTCAAAGTTCTTACATTAATAATGGCTTAAAAAAGGAAGCCCAGTCGCAATGCGACTGGGCTTAATTTATTTAAAGTACTGTTGCAAAATGGACTTTGACACAATATCTTCCTTTTTTTGAGAAGTCTATTGTAAAACGTTCTTCATCCGTATAATACATATTCACGTGTGCGTCTCGTGAAGTACTGAAAACTACATAACCAGGATCAACTAACTGTGTTTGCATTGAGTATTTGTAAAACAAGTACCCAAGTGCATTAGGAAACTCTTGAATTTCCCAAACTTTCCCAAGCATGAAATCTTTATTTGCATCACCGTTAACAGCATGGAATCTTGTTTTCATGATCACAACACTTCGCACATTCTCAGGGTCAGACTTCCTAAGTGAGGATAGCTCATCCCAGATAATTCGTGCCAGCTTACTTGAACAATCATTGAGATCTCGCATCTCTTTGGGTGAATAGTCGTCTTCAGTCTTGTCACCCATGAGTTGGTTCAGTAGTTCTTGTTCGAGTACTTTAAAGGAAGGAGGTATGAGCTGAGTAAATTCAGTGAACGGAAAGACGCTATAGATGTCGAGTCCTCCAGTATAACGGTTACATTGCACAAGAGATTTGCCGTTGCCAAGGTCAGGTCTTGCAACACCAAGATTAAATTCTGCTTCTGAAATCATGCTTTCACCATGCTTGCGAGCTCTTACGTAAACGTCTTTAATTTTTTTGTTCAACTTAATTGCAAGTGCAAAAACATCTGGGTCAAAATGATATAAACTGTCGTCGCTTGAACGATGGTCGTACAAAAAGAAGCGGCTTTCTTTCATAAGATCAAGAACTACTTGTAAAGCGTGCTCAGCTTGTGCTTCAGTAAATTCAAAATTGGTCATTGTGGTGTTCCTTTCATGGAGTACCAGTTTTTCAAAGATCAAAGGTGTCGCATTATGCGGTACCAAGTCTACCTTAACAAAAAATATTGAAAAGCACCATTTTAATGAAATAATGTTGGGAATCTGTTATTGCGGGCCCACGAGGGCTCGAACCTCGGTCGACGGTTTTGGAAACCGTTATTCTACCACTGAACTATAGGCCCAATATTTTACTAATAAACTACAAGTCACATTACTATAACGCAAAAACCACTTGTGAGCCAAGTGGTTTTTTATAGTAAAAATATGAAGTTTTTTACTTCTTGGCTTCTTTGTGAACCACCTGCTTTCTACACCACTTACAAAACTTCTTGAGCTCAATCTTTCGCTCAACTAGTTTCTTGTTTTTACTTGTCCAGTAATTAACTCTTTTGCAGTCCTGGCAATTCAGTTTTAATAGTCTATCTTGTGACATATGTTTTACTTATATATTCAATTTAACTCACACACTATATGCGATAATCTATACTAAGTCAATGAATTAAGGCTGTTTATATAAGATATTAAAAGGATGGCCCATATTCTTGTACACTACTATTTACTTTCACTGGTGATGTGTCCTTTATTAGAGTATTGGACTGTGTTGATGTTTGGGATGATGAAGTATTACAGTTAACGCCCTTGAGTACATCAGTAATCTTACCTACACCGTCTCCAGTTAAGGTTGTAAGTAGAACGTTTACCACTAACCATCCCGTAAGAATAATTATAATTCCTATAAATGCATTAGTGAATATACTCTTAGCGTTAGATATTCTCCCCGGATCACTCCCTCCAGTGAAATAAAGAAATCCTGCATATGCAAACAAAAGTGCAACAACCGCAAAGGATACTTTTATTATAAAATTGATAACGTTTTCAGCTAGTAATGCTAAGTGACACATATTACACTCTGGTCCATCGCACGGAACAAGTCCCCCTTGGGCATAGGAAATCTCTGGAGAGATAAAAAACACACCAAGCCCAGTAACCAATATAAAGGCGATAACGAGTATTATGGTTATGTTTTTCATAATGCATTTAATGATATATGTAAAATGTGGTGGTTACAAGGTGGATGAAGTGGTTAATATTTTCAAATCCTGCCTGGCGTGACAAACAAAATCACCCCATGCTTTCACATTGGGTGATTTTGTATTATTTATTTGGCGCAGGTTTCTAAGCTCACTGCGTTCACTAAGAACCTCCTGCCCTAGCTCGCGGTAACAATTTTTAAGGAAAAAGAAAAATCGTTACATCGCTCCGCTTCACAGAAACGTAAAAAACGAGGAACCAACCTCGTTTTTTTACATTTCTGTGCGCCGGGCAGGATTTGAACCTGCGTAGGGCTATGCCCGTCAGATTTACAGTCTGATGCGATTGACCACTCCGCCACCGACGCATTTGCACTCACTAGTCATTGAGTAGCAATTATACTACTACTTTTTGCTTCTTCGCGCGAGTACGCACAGGCGTACGTCGTGCTTTTGTTTGTTTTTTCTTTATATTAAATACAAATTCTCTTTCTGAAGGAAGGATTTCTTTAGTTTCATTTGTCTCTGTGTCCTTAAGATTTACTGAAATAGTTCCACCACCCATAACACCTCTAGAAACCATCATCCCCGCAATAGGAGTTAATATCTTT
>VAPM010094209.1_pt1 | contig 10115 bp, 9 predicted proteins | sample 3395091 | NCBI WGS metagenome assembly VAPM01 (sample SAMN08290445, study PRJNA428436) | hydrothermal vent metagenome | isolation source: Deep-sea hydrothermal vent chimney 3 | place: Pacific Ocean: Juan De Fuca Ridge | reverse complement strand
TCGCCATCCTTTCCGTCACGAAGGGTGACGACAAACCGTTCAAACACCCGGACAAGTTCCACGTCTCCGACCCGATGCCGACGTACATCGACTTCAACACAGACGCCTGCTTCAGGTATGTGCGCCGCCTCGATCCGGACATCGAAATCCCGAGTCCGTCTGCGCGCGACAGCGAAGAACCCGATCGCCGGAGGGAAGAGATCGTCGCGAAGCCGTCCATCGTCCGGGTGATGGACGAGGAGGCCGACGGCGGCACACTCTTTCCCGAGGGAAGCCGATGAACTATCTGGAACAGGCGCTGCACGGCATCCCGCGCCGCCCGCTGGCCGTGCTGTTGCTCACACTGCTCGCGGCCAACGTCGTGTCCTGGCTCGCCGCCTTCGGCCTGGCCGCGATCCAGCCCGGCATCCTCGGCTTGGCCGGGCTGGCCTGGGTGTTCGGTGCCCGCCACGCCTTCGACGTCGACCATGTCGCCGCCATCGACAACGTCACCCGCAAGCTGCGCCAGGAGGGCCGGCGACCGGTCGCGGTCGGCTTCTTCTTCGCGCTCGGCCACTCCACCGTCGTCATCGCCCTGTCCGCCGTGATCGCCCTGGGCGCGCGCGGCTTCAAGTCGCAATTCGGCGAGTTTTCCAAATTCGGCGGGATCTTCGGTACCGGCGTCTCGGCCACCTTCCTGACCCTCATCGGCCTGATCAATCTCGTCGTCCTCTGGCAGATGGTGAAGGTCTACCGCGACTACCGCCGCGGGCACGGCACGCAGGTCCTGCGCGAGGAGAACATCGACGCCCTGCTCGATCAGCGCGGTTTCTTCGCCGGTATCTTCCGCTTCCTGTTCAGGCGTGTGAGCCGGAGCTGGCACATGTACCCCTTCGGCGTACTCTTCGGCCTCGGCTTCGACACCGCCACTGAGATCGCCATCCTCGGCATTTCGGCCACCCTGGCCACCACGTCCACCTTCCCGCTCTGGGGCATCATGATCTTCCCCTTCCTGTTCACCGCAGGGATGACCCTGATGGATTCGCTGGACGGACTGGTCATGCTGCGCGCCTACCACTGGGCCTTGTCCGACGCGTTGCGTCGGCTGTACTTCAACACCATCATCACCGCCATGGCGGTGTGCGTCGCGCTGCTCATCGGCACCCTGGAATGGCTGCAGATCCTCAGCCCGGGCCTCGGCGGCAAAGGCCCGTTCTGGGCTTGGCTGGACGATCTCGATTTCGGCACCATCGGATTTGCCGTCGTCCTCATCATGCTCGCCACCTGGGCGCTCTCCATCGCCTACTACCGCCTGCGCGTCGCCCCGCGCGCCGCATTGGAAAGCAACGGCGACTGACGGATTGACCGGTTCCATGCGCCAACGCCTCATCCTGCACGCCGATCTTGACGCCTTCTTCGCGTCCGTCGAGCAGCGCGACCGGCCGGAGTATCGTGCGCGTCCCGTTGTGGTCGGCGCAGAGCCCGGTCGACGCGGAGTGGTAGCGGCCTGTTCGTATGAGGCCCGACGTTACGGTGTGCATTCCGCGATGCCCATCTCCGAGGCCGCGCGCCGCTTGCCGCCGGAGACGGTCTACGTGCGTCCGCGCATGGCCGTCTATGCGGCGGTTTCGCGCGAGGTCCTGGCAGCCTTGGCCACGATTTCCCCGGTGGTGGAACCGGTTTCCATCGATGAGGCCTATCTGGACGTCTCCGGCCTGGAGAGACTGTTCGGGTCTCCGGAGGCGATCGGCCGCCGCGCCAGAGACGCCGTCCGGGAAGCGGTGGGACTGAGCGCGTCGGTCGGGATCGGACCCAACCGCCTGGTTGCGAAACTCGCTTCCGAGCACCGCAAGCCCGATGGGTTGACGGTGGTTCCGCGCGAAGGGGTACAGGACTTCCTCGACCCGATGCCGCTCCCGGTGCTGCACGGGGTCGGTTCGAAGACCGCTTCCGCGCTGGAGCGGATGGGACTGCACACGGTCGGCGACGTGCGCCGGGTGCCGATCGAGGAACTTCGCCGCCGGTTGGGCCACGTAGCCGGAACCCGGCTCTATGAACGGTGCCGGGGCATCGCGTCGGATACCGTAAACCCGGAGACCTCACGCAAATCGATCTCGAAGGAGATCACGTTCGAGGAGGACATCCGCGACCTCGAGGTGTTGCGCGACACGCTCCGCTGGGCGGCCCGGGAAGTAGGACACACGGCCCGGCGGGAGGGACTCAAGGGGACGGCGGTCACCCTCAAGGTCCGCCTCGAGGGTTTCGAGACTCATACCCGCACCCGCACGCTGCCGGTTCCCACCGCACGCGACCAAGTCATCTTCCGGGAGGTCTGGGCACTCTTTCAAGCCGACAGCTGGTCAAAGCGACCCGTTCGGTTACTGGGAGTCGGGATTACCGGCTGGAAGGCCGGTTCTGATGATCAGGGCGACCTGTTCGGGGACGCGGAATCCGGCCCGAAACCCAAAGAAGAACGGATCTATCAGGCGTTGGATGCGGTAACCGCCAAATTCGGAAAGGGGACGGTCGGTTTCGGGGTGCCCAGGCGGAAGGGGTGATCACCGGCACGCGCGACCCTGAGAGGGAGATGCGTGAATGGAAATACAAAGAGATATTGTCATAGTAACACCTGCTTCGGAGAGGTGCCCCATCTCAACCACATCATTAAAGCTTCCGGACGTACTCAAGCAACGGGCGGCGGCGGCGAAAAAACAAGGGATGACACCCCACGCCTTTATGGTTCGAGCCATCGAACAAGCGGCGACGGCGGCGGAGTATCGAGCCCGCTTTGTGGCGGAAGCCGAAACCGCCCGGAAGGCCACGCTGAAAAGCGGCAAGGGTTACGATGCCGACGAGGTGCATGCCTATATTCGGGGGCGGATTTCCGGAAAGAAGTCGGCAAGACCCAAGGCGAAATCTTGGCGTCGCTGATCCACTCGGAGCAGGCTCCTGGACGGTCTTCAACGCTTAACCGACTTCCTGGTCGAGAGCGACTTGGCGGCGACGGCAAAGACCCTTGGACTCATGGAGGAGGCGGTTGCGGTGCTGATTCCTGCTATCCGCCATCAACGCGAAGCGGGCTACCGCCTTCTCTGAAGACCGAGTCGAGGGGGGATTGCTCACCCCGATCTACGATATCCTGACCACGCAGACTTGGCTGCCTCGCGACACTCCGGCGCTCTCGTTGCGGATATCGGACGAAGAGAAACGGTGGCTTGGATAGAGACTCTGGCCGATCTGCCGGAGCTCTGGGAGATCGATGTCGGGCGGATTCGGGACGAGATGGCCGAGATTGCTGTAAGCACGATGCAGGCGATCGCCAAGGACCATCCGCCGGACGCGGGTCCGCATGCGCGCGCCCTGCACTGCGACCGGTTTTGCGGAAACCAAATCGGCTGAACCTCCCTATGCTTAAAGCCAGGGCCTTGCGCAGCGCATTCTGTTATACCTCCACCAACCGTTGAATCACTTGCATTGGCAGCACCAAGCGAAGCGAGTCCGGCAAGCGCACAAAACCGTTCCCCTCATAGAAGGCGGCGGCACGCTCACTGATTGCGTCCACAACCAGCATCGATGAACCGACAGTGTCCGCGCTCGCATAGGCACGACGCACGGCGTCGGCGAGAAGCATCGCACCCAACCGCTCGCCCTGCCGGGCTTCAGAGACCGCCAAGCGTCCGATGAGCGTGGCACTGACCAGTGGATAGCGCGGGACGTGCTTGCGCGCACCCTTTGGAACGTCGCCCTGCGCCAATGTCGTGGCGCACAGCGTGTAATACCCCAGTACAACGTCCGGCTTATCCGACTCGGTCAGGATGAAGACACCATTGGCCTTGCGCCGTACATCCCGGCCCGCCTGTGTTCGCAGGTAACGATCGAGGCTGTCCACACCACAGGAAAAACTGTCCCGCTCATGGTGCGATGCAAGTGCCTCGATCCTCAAATTCAGCCGAGATGATGTCATGCTCAGGAGGCAACTCGGCCCTTATGCTCAGCCAGGGCACGCACCAGCCGCTCGCTCGGCTCGGGCGGATTGACCAGCGCGTCGAAGAACGCCTTACGATCTCGATCGGACAACACCAGTGTCTCATGCTCGGCGATCGTCCGGCGTGCAGTGTCGGCGAGCGCCGTCACGCAGAAGTCGCTCACCTTGCGCCGCGAGAGACAGGCGGCTCGCTCAATCAGGTCCTTGGTCTCCACATCCAGTCGGAACCCGAGGCGTTCGATGCGGTTGGGCGTTTCCCGTCCGGCCTTGGCTTGTTTGCGTGGCATTGATGAGACCCCTGGCATGAAATATCATTTTGGTACACAATGTACATCATATCGACTAACAAAGGAAACCGGGGACAGACCACGGTTTCCGCTCCTTAATCAGTCATCCGCCGCGGTCGCCCCGACTTTCCAGGAGTGACACGCCGCTCAAGGATGCACGCGACCTCTTCTTCGAAGCGGTCCTATGAATAGCGTTTTGTATTTCAGGGCCTCGTGCGGTCGTAGTTGGCGAATATCGTACCCATCAGCAGCCAGTTGAGCTGCTGGCCTGTCAGGGTGCTCACCGCGCCCTCAACAGACCCCGGCCACTTGAACCGCTCCCGTTCCAGCTTCTTCTGCCACAGACAGAACCCGTTCCGCTCCCAGTAGAGAGATTTTGGATAGGCGGGGAACCTCATTGTTCCTCTCCGGATGTTCCCCCGGATTTTATTGGGGCGGCCGGCCGGTCGCCCCTACAACGGTCGTACATAGGGTCAACATTACCATTCCGCATCCATGCAATTCCGTGAAAATGATTGGGCATGACCACCCATTCATCCAATTCAATTTCATCGCGGATTTCCGCTGATCTCGCCCATTCACCGGCAACGATTTTTCCGGTGTCATTCAATCGCATTTCACCGTTCGAAATATCCCCGAAAATGCACCTTCGATTCTGTGTGCAAATGGATCACAAAATAGATCCCCGCTTGCGAATAATCATACTCCCGCAATCTGATGGTGCAGCGATTCTTGCTCATACGGTCACATCCCGCAAAAGGTCCGATCTCCTGCTCGAGGGTCTTGATGTCGGCCTTGATTACCTTCAGCGGGCATGGCGGCTCATACTGGTTGGAAGTGCCGGTTGAGCGGAACACTCTCAGTATCGCGTAGCTCGGGATCGGGCTCGGGGTCGCCGCTACGCTCCACGGTGATCTTGTGAAAGCCGAGGTCGGCGTTGTCGAAGATCTTGCTGACGACACGGACCTTCCCGACCGGCTGCTTGGTGATCGGATCCTCCTCGGTGAAGGGACGCGTCTCGCCGGCCTGGAAGTTGCCGAAGATGCGCATGATCTCGCCCTTCGCACGAACGTTGCCATTGCGTGCTCCCCACACATTCACTGCAGCATCAGGGTCGCAAATTCCGGTATGAGAGCACACGATACGGAACGGTGAATTCATAACCTATTGTTTTTGATGGTGCCCGGGGCCGGAATCGAACCGGCATGGCCGTAAGGCCAGCGGATTTTAAGTCCGCAGCGTCTACCTGTTCCGCCACCCGGGCACGGGACGCACAGCGGATTGTACCGGAACGACCCGAACCAATGGGCGGGCGGATTCGCGGGCGATTCGATAACCACCGGCCGGACGGGTTCCCGGCGGGCGTTGACGGCAAGCGCCCGCCGTGCCGACCCGATGACGCGGCCTTGCCGACAAGTGGAATATAGCGTGTCTGCCACCGACTCCAGGATGGAGGGTGTTGATTTTTGGGGGAATTTAGATGGAGGCTAGGCCCGGAGTCGAACCGAGGTACACGGCTTTGCAGGCCGCTGCATAACCACTCTGCCACCTAGCCGGAGGGCGCACGATTGGGCGCCGGCGCGGCCCCGGACAGGGGGACCGACGGGGTCGCGATGATAGCAAGAGCTTCTGCGGTGGTCCACACTTATGCCGATCGGTCGCCGGCTCGCGCACCCGATCCTCGGCGCGTATGTGCGCCGGGCGGGATCACATCGGGGGAAACGGGGGGCAGGAACCTGGAGCGGGAAACGAGACTCGAACTCGCGACCCCAACCTTGGCAAGGTTGTGCTCTACCAACTGAGCTATTCCCGCGCAGGATGGATCATTGTAGCCGCGCCCCTCCGGCTGTCAAGGTGATTGGAGCCATCGCGGGCGCCCGCCCGGCGTCTCTCAGCGCTCGGCGCCCATCGCCGGCCACGCCGCGCGCAGGTACACGAACATCGACCACAGGGTCAGCACCGCGGCGACGTACAGCAGCAGCAGACCCACCGCGTAGGTCGGGAAGGGTCCGATCGGATACTTGTAGAGCAGCAGTACCAGTGCGGCCATCTGTACCGCGGTCTTGAACTTGGCGACCAGCGTGACCGCGACGCGCATGCGCTTACCGATGTGCGCCATCCACTCGCGCAGGGCCGAGATGGCGATCTCGCGCCCGATGATGACCATCGCCGGGAGCACGAACACGAAGTGCGGATCGTCCTGCACCAGCAGCACCAGGGTCACGGTGACCATGAGCTTGTCGGCGACCGGATCAAGGAACGCCCCGAAGTGCGAGGTCTGCCCGAGGCGCCGGGCGAGGAAGCCGTCCAACCAGTCGGTCGCCGAGGCGATCGCGAACAGCACGGCGCAGGCGGCCCGCGCTCCCTGGAACGGGAGGTAGTAGACCAGCACGAACACCGGGATCAACAGGATGCGCAGCGAGGTCAACAGGTTGGGAAGATTCCACCTCATCGCGCTCAGGGCTCCGCCGCGTGCAGCGAATCGTAGATGCGCTGCGCGAGCGCGCGGCTGATGCCGACTACGCCCGCCAGATCGTCCACGCCGGCGCGCGCCACCTCGCGCAGGCCGCCGAATTGGCGCAACAGGCGCCGGCGCCGCGTTGGCCCGACCCCCGGGATCGACTCCAGCGACGAGACGTTGCGCGCGCGGGCGCGACGCTGCCGATGCCCGGTGATGGCGAAGCGATGCGCCTCGTCGCGGATCTGCTGGATGAGGTGCAGGGCCGGTGAGTCCGACGCCAGCAGCAGCGGCACGCCGCCGCCCGCGCGGTGCAGAACCTCGGCGCCCGGGCGCCGGGCCTCGCCCTTGGCGATACCGAACAGCGCCACCCCGCCGATCTGCAACTCCTCCAGCACGCGCCGCGCCTGCTCGACCTGGCCACGCCCCCCGTCGATGAACAGTACGTCCGGCAGCGGCGCCTCGCCGCGACGGATACGCGTGTAGCGCCGGCTCACCGCCTGATACATCGCCGCATAGTCGTCGCCGGGAGCGATGCCGCGCAGATTGAAGCGCCGATAGTCGGACTTCAGCGCCCCGGCGGCGTTGAACACCACGCACGAGGCGGTGGCCGCCTCGCCCATCGTGTGGCTGATATCGAAGCACTCCAGCCGCTGCGGTGTCTCCTCGAGCGCCAGGGCTTCGCGCAGCGACTCGAGGCGATCGGCCATGCCCGCGCGGCTCGACAATCGCATGCCCACCGCCTGTTCGGCATTGAGCGCCGCCATGCGCAACCAGCGGGCGCGTTCGCCGCGCACCCGGGAGGAGATCGCAACCCGATGGCCGGCACGCGCCGCGAGCACCCGCTCGAGCAACTCCGGCTCCTCCGGGACTGCATTGACCAGGATCTCACCGGGGATTTCTCCGGGCGCTTCGCGTGCCGCGTAGTATTGGGAGAGGAACGCACCCAGGACCTCCCCGGCGTCCGCGCCCTCCGGGACCCGCGGCGTGAACTCCTTGTTGCCGAGGTTGCGCCCCGCACGCACGAAGAACACCTGTACGCTCGCCGCACCGCCGCGCACCGCGGCGGCCACGAGATCGAGGTCGCCGCCCTCGCCGCTCACGTACTGGCGCTCGCGCACGCGGCGCAGGCTCGCGACACGGTCCCGGCAGCGCGCCGCCTCCTCGTAGTCGAGGCGCGCCGCGGCCTCCTCCATGCGCTGCGCCAGTTCCTCGATCACCGTATCGCCCCTCCCTTCCAGGAAGCGCAACGTGCGTTCCACGTCCTCGCGGTAGCGTGCCGGCTCCACCCTGCCCGCGCACGGCCCCGAACAGCGCCCGATCTGACACTGGAGGCACGGGCGCGAGCGGTTGCGGAAGAAGCCGTCCTCGCACTGGCGCACCTGGAAGATCTTCTGCAGCAGGTTCAGGCTCTCGCGCACCGCGTGCGCCGAGGGATACGGACCGAAGTAGCGCCCCGGCGCCCGTTTCGGGCCGCGGTGGAAGGTGAGGCGCGGGTATTCGTCGTCGGTGGACATGTGAATATACGGATAACTCTTGTCGTCGCGCAGCAGGATATTGTAGCGGGGGCGCAGATCCTTGATCAGGTGGTTCTCGAGAAGCAGCGCCTCGGCTTCGGTATGGGTGACGGTGACCTCCACCCGACGCATCTGCGCAAGCATCACGCGCGTCTTTCCGCTGCACGCGGTTGCGCGGAAGTAGCTCGCCACGCGCTTGCGCAGGTCGCACGCCTTTCCCACGTAGAGCACCCGGGCACCGGCGCCCACCATCCGGTAGACCCCCGGACGGTGCGGGACCGTGCGCAGGAAGGCGCGCGGCTCGAATGCCTCTTCGACCTCGGCTTTCGCCATGGCGGCATTATACGGGATGGACGCGCCCGCGCCCCGGATCCATGCCCGGCGGCCGGCGGACTTGGTGGGTTCCGCTGCTGCGGCGGGAGATCGGTCCATTTTCCCGATCGTTTTCGTTGAATAATGCCCGCTATTTACCTCAAACGATCGAAAAACGGTCCTCGATTCTCCGCTCGCCCCGCTGTGAACCCCTAAATCCGACGAGCCGCTAAGGAGGCGACTTCCACCGCCCGCGTACCGCCGTGTGCCAGATCGATCCGCAACAAGTTGTGGTCGTTGGTATTCGCCACCCACAGTGCGTCGCCCTCGACGCTGAGCCCGCCCGGCTCGATCATCCGCTCGCCGACGTCGAGGCCGCACACCTCGCGGGTGGTGAGGTCCAGGCGTTTGATCTTGTGGTTGAAGGTGTCGGCGATCCACAAGACCCCGCGTGCCGCGTCCGCCGCCACTCCCAGCGGGTGCTGGAGCTTCGCCTCCAACCCGGTGCCATCCGCATCCCCGAACTCGAACAACCCGGTGCCCACGATCGTCTCGATCCGCTCGCGCCCCAATTCGATGACGCGGATCGCCGAGCTCTCCGAGTCGGCGACGTACAGGCGCCCGTCGGCGAGTGCCAACCCGGAGGGCTGCGCCAGTGCGGCCGAGCGCAGCGGCCCGTCGGCAAGATCCTCACGGCCGCTGCCGGCAAGCACCTCGATGATGTTGCGCTTGAGGTCCAGGCGCCAGATCTGGTGCTGACCGGCCATGGCGATATAGAGGGAACCGTTGTCGTAGGCCAGGTCCCACGGCGAGTTGAGCGCCGCCTTCAGGGGATCCGTGAAGCGGTCCCCGGCATAGCGGCCCTGCTCTCCGGTGCCGGCGACGGTCTGCACTCCACCGCGCAGCAGGTCGATGCGGCGAATCGAGTGATTGCCGGTATCGGCTACGAACAGGTGCTCATCGACGCGCACCAGCCCCTGCGGATCATTGAACGAGGACTCCTCCAGCCGCCCGTCGAGCAGGCCGAGCGATCCGGAGCCGAAGGCGCGCACTACCGAGCCGTCGGCGCGCAGCTCCAGGACCCGGTTGTGACCACTGTCGCTCACGTACACCCGCCCGCCGGCGGCGTGCACCTTGCCCGGGAAACTCAGCGGACCGCGCGGCTCGGGTCGCGTGCATACGGCCACCGGCTCGCGGCGCCGCAGACCGCGCTCCTCGGCCGCCTGCAGGTGCTCCTGGATGAGCCGATCGAGCTGGCGCCGGCGCCCCTCGCCGGGGAACGCGCCGACGACGTAGCCCTCGGGATCGATGAAAATGATCGTCGGCCACGCACGCACGCCGTACTGGCGCCAGACCGTGTGCGTGGGGTCATTGGCGATCGGATGGCGGATGTGGGAACGGTTGACGGCCTTGAGTACGTTCGCCGTGACCTTCTCATTGGAAAACTTCGGTGAGTGCAGGCCGATCACGGTCAATCCGTCGGGATACTTCTGCCCCAAGTAGTGCAGGTCCCGGAGCACGTGCATGCAGTTGATGCAGCAATACGTCCAAAAATCCAGCAACACGACCTTGCCGCG
>VAPM010040660.1_pt1 | contig 10116 bp, 8 predicted proteins | sample 3395091 | NCBI WGS metagenome assembly VAPM01 (sample SAMN08290445, study PRJNA428436) | hydrothermal vent metagenome | isolation source: Deep-sea hydrothermal vent chimney 3 | place: Pacific Ocean: Juan De Fuca Ridge | reverse complement strand
TTTTTTGCCAAAGTGGTTTTAAGCGCTGTTGATATTTTTTAAAACTGAGCCAAAGAACAAAAATAAGCGCTGGTAAACCCGTTACAGGATGAATAGCGGCTGTGGCGATTGCTAATAAATAAACACGAGATAAATCAGGATAATTGAAGCTCGCTAAGACAGTTAACAACAAGAAGAGATAACTAAGATTTTGAGGAGTACTAAGAATAAAAGGTGAAAAACCCAAAATTAATAAAAACAGGAGGGCGAGAGGAAAATTTTTGTTTTTATTTTTCAAAAAACGATAGAGAGCTGTTGGCAAAAATAGAGCGGTTAATCCGGGAACAAGAATCTTATTCAAAATAGCAATGGGAAAACTAGTTATTCGATGGATAATAATAATTAGACTATATTCTCCTAAATAGTAGGGTGTTTTCGGAAGAACAAATCCTTTTTTGGCAATTAATTCCATCGTAGCCTGATGAACAATAGGATCAAAACCATAGGCAATCTTGTAAACAATCATGGCAATTGAAAAGCTAATTAAATATTGGGCCGAAACTAAAATTATCTTTAAACGCTGATCAATGGTTTTTTGCAGAAGAATTAGAATTAGAACCAGGGAAATCAAAAAATAAAGATAAAAGAAAGGTTGACCAACTACTTGCCAAGGAGAAATTATTGCTCGGCTAGTTCGACTCAGGAATAATTGTTGAATCAGAATTAAATATAATAAGGCGTAAATTATAATTAGAATTTTACTCTTTAAAGTGGGAATTATTTTGTGTTTTATCTGATATTGGTACTTAAGTTGTAAATCAGCTGTTATAGTTTGTCTTTTATTCCAGTAGGGATAAAGGATAACAAAACTAGCGATAATTAAAATTAGGGAAATAATAATACCGAAAAGATTTAGAGCATATAGATAATAGACAATAGTTCCCCAAATAATCGTTAAAACCACTAACAATAAGGAAATATCGTTTAAATTATGAATAATTTTTGGACAATTTATAATTCTTTTTATCATGTCTTAATCATAACAAATTCTTGCCAAAATTGGCAATTTTAGATACTATTAATTTAAGTTTATCTAAAGATTAATAGGAGAATAATGACTTTTAAGGTACTGATAAAAAAATATTTTAGTTTAATTTTGGTAGTATTATTAGCACTTCTTTTCTTTTTAGCCACAGCTAGTTTTAATTACTATTCTCAATCTCGAAATTATGTAAAATGGTCTTCTCCAGATGAAACTGCCAATTATTTTTTTGCTAAGAATTTTAGTCAAACTCGGCAATTAGCCGTTTTCAGCCAAGCCGATCTTATTGGTCAGGGACTAGTTATTCCGCGGAGTGTGCGCAGTGACCAGGGATGGTTAAAACCAGTTAGTTTTCTCGGTATTATTCTAATTTATGGGCAGCTAGCTGCTCTTTTGGGTTCGGCAGTCATTCCTTTCTTGACTCCCTGGTTTGCTGCCTGGGGGCTAATTCTTTTCTATTTAATAATAAAACGCTTATTTTCAGAACGAGTGGCTCTGTGGTCTGCTTTTTTATTAGCCAGTTTTCCAGTTTATATTTACTATACAGTTCGGAGTATGTTCCACAATGTTTTGTTTATTGTTTTACTTTTAGCTGGCCTATATTTTTCTCTTCTGGCTTGGGGACCTAAAACGATAAAATTAAAGACAAAATTTTTGACTTGGTCTTTGCCAGCACGACAATGGTGGGAACTATTAGCAATTTTTATTGGTGGCTTATTCACTGGTCTGGCAATTATCACTCGTACTTCTGAACTCTTATGGCTCTTGCCAGTATTGATAATAATTTGGTTGTTTTATGCTCGCCGTCTCGGTTTAACTAAGCCGATTTTGTTTATTTCTGCGATTGTGCTAGCGATGTTGCCAGTTGCCTATTATAATCAAATTATTTACGGTATTTTTTGGCACGGTGGTTATCCAGCGATGAATAGTTCTTTGAATAATATCGCTCTTTCTAGTGGAGGGATTATTAAATCTACTTGGACTGGACAATTTAATTATTATCGTCAGTATTTCCAACAAATCTTTATTAATGTTTTTTATTTTGGTTTTAATTTTAAACAATCTTTGGTCATGGCGGGACATTATATTTTTCGAATGTTTCCTTTTATTTTTTATGGTGGTTTTTTAGGTTTTGTTTTTTTAATCGAAAAGAATTATCGTCATTTTCAAAAAAAATATTTAGTTTATTCTATCAGTTACTTAGTATTAAGTGCCATTTTAATTCTTTATTATGGTAGCTGGAAATTTAATGATAATCCTAATATTCATCAATTTACAATTGGCAATTCCTATACACGTTATTGGTTACCAATTTATTTAGGATTATTTCCCTTAGTTGCTTTAGCTTTAATTCGTCTCAGTCGGGCAATTTCTTTTTCTAAATTATATAAATCAGTGCGAATGAAAAAAATAATTAGTACCGCCCTGCAGGTTCTATTTATTTTAATTATCGCTAGTTCTTCTATTATATTTGTGTTATATGGTTCCGATGAAGGGTTGGGATACTTGTATTATCATGATCAAATTGAGAAAATAACTACTCAACAAGTTTGGTCTTTGACGGCTCCTAATTCTATAATTATTACTCGTTATAATGATAAATATTTTTGGCCTGAGCGACAGGTAATTGTTGGCACTTTGCCTAATCGGCAGATTCAATTAACGGCCACTAAATTGCTAAAGTATTATCCAGTTTATTATTATAATTTTTATTTAAATCAAGCTACTGTTAATTATTTAAATAATCGTAAATTAAAACCTTATAATTTACGACTTAAATTAATTAGAAAATTAAATCTTCGTTTTGGTTTATACCAGTTAGAGCTAAAAAACAAATTTTAAAGATTAAAAAATGAAAATATCAACACCAAAAAATAAGACTTATTACTTAATGACCATTGGCTGTCAAATGAATCAAGCTGACAGTGAACGTTTAGTCGCCTTCTTGGATAATAATGGTTTTCAAGAGGTCACTAATTTTAAAACTGCCGGAATAGTAATTATCAATACTTGTGGAGTGCGTCAACCAGCTGAAGATCGGGCTTATGGACTGATTAACCAAGTTAATAAATATAATCCCCAGGCCAAAGTTATTGTTGCTGGTTGTTTAAGTCGACGGGCGGATGTCCAAAAACGTTTACGTGGTCGAGCCGATATTTTTTTACCAATTAATGAACTCCTCCAATTACCAGAATTATTGCAAGGTCAGACTTATGAACCTTATTTTAGTTTAGATGATATCCGTTTAGAAAAGGGCGAAAAATATCTTAATATTTCACCTAAGTATCAAAGTAAATTTACCGCTTACGTCCCGATTGGCAATGGTTGTAATAATTTTTGCTCCTATTGTGTGGTGCCTTATGCTCGGGGCCCAGAAGTTTATCGACCGACGCTAGATATTATTACCGAAGTGCGTAGTTTAGTCCATCGTGGATATCGGGAGATAATTTTAATTGCCCAAAATGTTAATAGCTATCAAGATCAAGATTATAATTTTTCCCGTTTATTGGCTCAATTAATAAAAATTCCGGGAAAGTTCTGGTTACGATTTTCTTCTAGTCATCCCAAGGATTTAAGTTCCGAATTAATGTTGGTGATGGGTTCTTCTCCAAAAGTTTGTTCTCATCTTCATTTAGCAGTGCAATCTGGAGATGATGATATTTTAAGAGCAATGAAGCGTCAGTATACCGCTCGTCATTATCAAAGTTTAATTAAAAAAATGAGACTAGCTAAGCCAGGGATAGCAATTACCACTGATGTCATTGTTGGTTTCCCAGGAGAAACTAGAAAACAATTTCAACATACTGTTCAACTTTTTGAAGATTTAAAATTTGATTTAGCTTATATTTTACAATATAGTCCTCGCCCTGGAACGCTTGCGGCGAAAATGAAAGATAATGTTTCAGCCCTTGAGAAAAAGCGACGAGCTAAAAAATTAAATGAAATTCTTCAACAGACGGCCTTAGAAAATAATAAAAAATATTTAGGGCAGACCTTAGAGATTTTAGTGGAAGGGAAAAATAAACATGGTGATTACCATGGTAAAGCTAGTAGTTATCAGACAGTGGTTATTAAGAATTTAAAAAATATTAAAAATCAGAAAGATTTATCAGGAAAATTTCTAAAAATTAAAATAACTAAGGCTCGAGCTTTCGGTTTGGAAGGGGAATTAAAGTAGTAGTTCTTAATATTTATAATTATGGCGACAAGTAGCAAAATTAAAAAAGAAATTAAATCATCTTCGGCTCCAGCTCAGATTTTAGTTATTCTTGGACCAACCGCTAGTGGCAAAACGGCTTTCGCTATTCATTTGGCTCGACAATTTGCCGGAGAAATTATTAGTGCTGATAGTCGACAAGTTTATCGCGGTTTAGATGTTGGTTCAGGAAAAGATTTGATTCAGTATTCTCAGGGTGGCCCGAAAGTTAGATATCATTTGATTGACGTCGTTAGTCCCCAAGTTAAATTTGATTTAGCACAGTATCAGAAACTAGCTTTTCAGGCTATTAAAGATATTTTAGCTCGACACAAATTACCAATTATTGTTGGTGGTAGTGGCTTATATCTCCAAGCGGTAGTTGATCACTATAATTTATCAACCATTAAACCTAATTTAATCCAGCGTGCTCAGAATGAAGACCTAAGCGCTGAAGAATTGTTATCAAAAATTACTAAACTCAAACCAGAATTTGCTCAACATTTAAATAATAGTGAACGCCATAATATTCGTCATTTAGTACGTTATTTAGAAATTGTTGAAGCGGGGATAATCCCTGGGAAAACCCGGAAAAAGTCTCCTTATGATTTTTTAATTTTTGGCTTGTCTTGGTCTGATAAAATTCTTCGAGAAAGAATTTTACAACGAATTTTAGAACGTTTAGAAAAAGAGGGAATGGTTGCTGAAGTTCAAGCTTTGCATGAGCAGGGTTTATCTTGGCAACGTTTGAAATCCTTTGGTTTAGAATATAAATTTATTAGCCAACATCTCTTAGAAGAATTAAGTTATTCAGAAATGATCGATAAATTAGCTCAGGCTACTTATCGTTTTGCGAAACGCCAAAAAACTTGGTTTAAACGTTGGGAAAAACAAGGAAAGAAGATTGAATGGGTAAAAAGTTATCAGGAAGTATTAGAGAAAATGAAAAAATAGTAATAAAAAGCTCAAGTAATACTTAAGCTTTTTTTAGATTTAGATTATTAGCCAAAAACCTTCAAAATAGCCCAAAAAATTAATATCCAAATGATAATATATAAAGGGTTGAATAACGAATCTTCGTTTTTCATATTATTTTAATAGTTTTTCTAATAACTCACGGACAATTTTTGGATTAGCCTTTCCTTTAGTTTCGGCCATAACTTTCCCGATGAAAAATTGGATGACGTTGACTTTTCCCTGACGATATTGAGCTAATTGTTGGGGATGAGCCTGAATAATTTTTTTAACGAAAGTTTCTAGTTCGGCGGAATTATCTAATTGCTTTAAGCCTAAATTATCCATAATATCTGTCGGATCACCACCGTGATGATACATTTCTTCTAAAATCCTTTGTCCCGCCGATGAATTAACCTTTTGTTGATAAATTAAAGTTATTAATTCCGCAAAATTTTCTGCAGTAATATTTAAATCACTAATTTTCTTGTTATCAGTATTGAGATGCTTTAGTAATTCACCAGTAATTAAATTAGCCGCCGCTTTGGCCAAACGTTTTTCTTGACGTTCAAATTTATCGCCGGTAGCCTTAATCCAAGCCTTTAATTCTGAAATGACTTCTTCTGTCCAAGAGGCTAATTTTTTATCATTAACCAAAATACTCGCCAACTTCTCAGAATAATCATATTCTTTCATAAAACGTTCTTTTTTGGCTTCGGGTAGTTCTGGCAATTGGGATCGAATATCAGCTATTAGGTTGTCGTCAATTTTGAGGATTGGAATATCTGGTTCAGGAAAATAACGATAATCGGCGGAACTTTCTTTTAAGCGTTGCCCAACTGTGGCATTTTGATGTTCATTCCAACCCCGTGTTTCTCCTAAAACCTTTTTATTTTCTTCTAATAAGGCAGTCTGCCGTTTAATTTCGAAGTTAATTGCTTTTTCAACTGCTCGGAAGGAATTAATATTTTTAACCTCTACTTTAGCGCTTAATTCTTTATTATTCTTTGCTAGAATCAAACCATCTTTATATTCCCAATGACCCTTTTTTTGAACACTAACATTCGCTTCGCAACGCATTTGTCCTTTCTCCATATCGGCATTACTAATATCTAAATAGCGTAAAATTCGTTGATAATTTTGACAAAACTTTTTAGCTTCGCTAGCATCCTTAATTACCGGTTCAGTAACTAATTCCATTAAGGGGGTGCCCGCTCGATTGAAATCCAATAAAGTATAATTTTCTTTTTTAAAATGCAAAGATTTACCCGTGTCTTCTTCAAGGTGAATTCGGGTAATATCTATTTTTCGGCCATCAATTTCTAAATAACCCTTGTAGGTTAAAGGTTGATCATATTGAGATATTTGATATCCTTTTGGTAGATCGGGATAAAAATAATTTTTTCGATCAAATTTAGAAAGACGATTAATTTGACAATGAAGAGCTAAGCCAGTTAAAATTGTCCAGTTAATTGCTTGTTTGTTAGGGACCGGCAGTGTCCCAGGATGCCCTAAACAAATTGGACAGACCGCAGTATTTGGAGCCTTATCCTGAGAATTGTTATCGCAGGAACAAAACATTTTGCTTTTAGTTTTTAATTCGGCATGAATTTCTAAACCGATAATTACATCATAAGTCATATTAGAATTGTCCTGAACTCCCAAAACCTCGGTCTTGACGTTCAGTAGTGTTAGTTATTTTTTCCTCTTTTATTTCTATTTTAGCGATTTCTTGTATTAAAATTTGGGCCACCTTTTGTTCGGGAATAATTTTAAAAACTTCTTGACTTAAATTTTTAAGAATTACCTTAATTTCTCCTCGATAATTAGCATCAATCACACCACCGATTGTCGTCAGACCTTGAGAGGCGAGACCACTCTTATCCCAGATTAAACCGACGAATCCTTCAGGAATAGCCATTTTTACACCAATCTTAATTACTGCTTGTTGCTGAGGCTCTAGAGAGTAATAATCATTCGCATAGAGATCATAAGCCGCATCACCTGGATGAGCTTTTTGTGGCAGCTTGGCTTGCGAATTAAGTCGTTCAATTCTGAGAATCAAATTGTGGGAGAGATTATTATTCATTTTTATTGATTTATTAATTTTTCTACCACTTGCCAAACTAGGAGACTAATTTTCTCGCGACTAAAAATTTTTTTATTTTTTGTACAATTAATTAATTCAAAATTTGGAAAACTATTGGCTATTTCTAGATAAACCTTCTCTGCCATTTGAAGATGATGAAGATTGTTTTCGTGAATATCATTTTTTTTACCAACCCAATCTTCTCGGCCCCTATCTTTAGCTAATTTTTGAGCAACTCGAGATTCAACATGAAGGATGAGAGACAGGTCTGGTCGTGGAATTCCAAATATTTTATATTCTAAATCGTCTAGCCAATCGAAGAAAACTCGTCGTTCTACAGAATTGCTTATTTTTCCGCCCTGATGTCCCATATTCGCACTAGTATAGCGATTAGAGAGGACAATATAACCAGCACTTAACCATTCTCTTATTTTAAAACTAGCATCATAACGATCAGTGGCATAGAAAATTGAAGCTTTATAAGGACCGACCTCTTCAGCTGTTCCATATTTGCCGGATAAATATTCTTCAATTGCTCCTGCTGATTTAGTGTTATATTGTGGAAAATCAGCGGTTTTTACTTGGTACCCCTTGTTTTCCAATCGTTGAACTAAGAGATCAAGTTGCGTCGCTTTGCCACTACCGTCTGTGCCGTCAATGACAATAAATTTTCCTATTGGTTTCTTCATATCATTTTTTAATTTTTCTAATTATTTCATCTATTTCCCGATATAAATCTGTTAAGCTTTGGTTATTATCTAATTGATATTTTGCTTTGGCCATCACTATTGGAATTTCTAATTCTGATTCTTTATTTTCATCAGTCAAAAATTCTGCAAAAGTTTTTTGAGCATCGCCCACATTTTCATTACGTTTTATCACTCGCTCATAACGTATTTTTTGCTTGGCGGAGATGCTTATTAAATAGAAATTAGAAAAATCTTTTAAAGTCTCAATATCCGCTAAACGCCTAATACCTTCTACAATGACAATTTCTTGTTGGCTATTATCAACATCTTGAGCAATAACTTGGGCTAAAATATTGCTGCCAAAGAGAGTTCGGAGATTCAGAGATAAATCTTGTAAATTCTTTCTACTAATTGGCGAGTAAAGACGTTTTAAAATATCACGTAAGACTGTTGAGAAGCGATAACTTTGGGCCTGATATTTTTTTTCTAAATACTTTTTTGTTACATCTTTCCCACTAGCAATTGGTCCTGTTAAACCGATAATAATTTTAGACATAATTTTATTTTTTGATAATATCTGCTAAACCCCGACGAATATCCCAATCATCAGGTTTCAAATCGGAATATAATGTTAAATTTGGGAAAGAATCCTTTAAAGACTGATGCATTTGATGAGCAATTTTTCTGAGAGAAGGATGAACTGTTCGATTGGAGCGCAGTTCGGTGACATAAATAGAGGCGGGCAGGGAAAAGGTAAATTGACAAGCGACATTAAAACCGATTGCAATATAATATTGTTTTATCTCTGGACTGGTTGCTAAATTTTTAATTGCTAATTGTTGTTTAGTAATTAATTCTTGAGCTTGAGAACGCAGGACTTCTGGAAGCTGTTCTAAATACCAAGAATTAAACCCTAAGGTTGTCGTCAGTAGTGGCATTCGATAAATCCCATTACGGTGACGCTGAATATCTCGAAAAGAGCCGTAATCTAGAATGAAATTAAAAGTATTAGTTCCTAAATCACCTAAAAAATTCGGTAAATTTGTTTTGGCTGGTCGTTGGTCCAGTATTTCTTGGTATTTCTTTAATTCTTCCAACTTAATTGTTGTCGTCATTTTAAATTCTCCTGTTTCTTGAGGAGTAAAATAAGTATATTCTTTTACAGTTTTTTCACGATAATTTTTCTGTTCTTCACTCGGGGTAAAAGTAAAACTATGGGCATATTTCGTTTGTAATTGTTGAAGTATTTTCTTGGCAATTTCTTGTACTTCGTTTAAGGGATGATGGCGGAGTAATACTAGATGATCCCAGGCTTGACGTAAATTAGTATGCCAACTTAATTGAGTGGTAATACCTGCGGGGAGAAATCCGCGCATTATATCAAAACTACGGGCTTTAATCGCTTTATTATAAACTATTTCTTGCTCATCTTCTTTCCGAGGATATTTGTTTTTTAAATAATTTTGTACTTCTTCTTGGTGTTGGATATAAAAATCCATCCAGTTCTGAAGAATTTTTTTTGATTCCGAAGAATTAATGGGGTCAATAATTTTTTGTTGTCCCATATCAATATAACGCGTGCTGGTTTCTTGTCCGCTATAGAGTTGCCAATCTTGGATAGCTTTATCACCTAAAATACTAACTCCTTCAATAAAGATAGTAGTACTGCCACAGTCCGCAATGCTAGCATGGCCATAACCGACATAAAAAGTTTCCATAAATTTTCCCGAATCGCCTTGCTTCACCTTTTCTACGTGTTTCGTGACACTTTGGGGGCTACGAGAATAAAGGGCTTGGAGCATCGCTGAATCTTCAGGGTTAAATTCATCGTAGATAAAAATATTAGCCATATAGTTTAAATTATTGATCAGTATATTTAGTCATTTTTTTATTAAGTAAAACAAAATCTATTTTAGCTTCTTGGAATATCTCTTTACTGCGTTGGCCAGAATGATAATCTTGAGCACAGACTACTTTTTTAATACCAGCATTAATAATCATTTTAGCACAAGTATAACAGGGAGTCATTTTACAATAAAGGGTGCCTCCTTCTAAGGCAATTCCCATCCGGGCGGCTTCACAAATAGCATTTTGTTCCGCATGAGTAGTGCGGATACAGTGGCGACTAGTGGAACCGTCTTCATTGAGAACTGTATGCATTTCATGC
>VAPM010803034.1_pt1 | contig 10119 bp, 9 predicted proteins | sample 3395091 | NCBI WGS metagenome assembly VAPM01 (sample SAMN08290445, study PRJNA428436) | hydrothermal vent metagenome | isolation source: Deep-sea hydrothermal vent chimney 3 | place: Pacific Ocean: Juan De Fuca Ridge | reverse complement strand
TTTCAGCAACTTCGTGAACAGCTTGTAAAAATTCCGGCTCATGGTGATTACGTTGTTTCACCAAGTCCATAAATGCATTTATTTTTGATTCCATAATTTTAGTAGGTTGTTTTTATTCTTTTTACAATTTAATGCGGTAAAAGTAATTAAAATTGTAATATTCTAAATTTAAAACGATATTTATTTTTACACATATTGTTAGTAACGAAAGTGTTTGAGTTCTATTACTAAAAATGAAAAAAAATCTACAAAAAAGGAATCCTTATAGTTAAAGAAAAAGATTAAATTTGCAACTTAACAATGAAGATTAGATGTTAGATAAAGTACATAAGTTAATTGATGAAGTAACAAATTTTAAAGCTACTTCTAAGGATGAAATTGAAACATTCAGAATTAAATATTTAGGCAGTAAAGGTTTATTAAAAGATCTATTTGCCGAATTTAAAAATGTAGATGCTGAATTGCGTAAAGATTTCGGACAAGCATTAAACACCTTAAAAAATGCTGCTACTGACAAAGTTACTGAACTAACTGATACTATAGATAGCGCAACGGAGCAAAAAAGTCAGTATGGCGATCTAACAAGACCTGCTGAACCCATTGAATTAGGTTCTAGACACCCGATATCAATCGTTAAAAATCAAATTATCGATGTATTTTCTCGTATTGGATTTACCATTTCTGAAGGTCCTGAAATTGAAGATGACTGGCATAATTTTACGGCGTTGAACTTACCAGAATATCATCCGGCAAGAGATATGCAAGATACTTTCTTTGTGGAAAAATCTAAAGATGTTGAAAAAGATATGTTACTGCGAACGCATACCTCATCAGTACAGATTCGTTATATGGAAAATAACGAACCTCCTATACGAACGATCTCTCCCGGACGTGTATTTAGAAACGAAGATATTTCAGCACGATCACATTGTATTTTTCATCAAGTAGAAGGATTATATATTGATACCGATGTATCGTTTGCTGATCTAAAACAAACTCTAATTTATTTTACCAAAGAAATGTTTGGGAAATCTAAGATCAGATTGCGCCCTTCTTATTTTCCATTTACCGAACCGAGTGCAGAAGTTGATATTTATTGGGGACTAAAAACAGAAACCGATTATAGAATTACCAAAGGTACAGGTTGGTTAGAGATTATGGGTTGTGGTATGGTTGACCCTAATGTATTAAAAAACACCAATATTGATCCTGAAAAATATAGCGGTTTTGCTTTCGGAATGGGAATTGAACGTATAGCAATGTTATTATATCAAATCCCGGATATTAGAATGTTATTTGAAAATGATATCCGGTTTTTAAAACAATTTAAGTCTGTACTATAAATGAGTCTTAAACATTTCTTAAGCAACAGGAGTTATCATTGTATCAAGCTTAAAAGAACGGCGACCAATCATTTTGAAATTAAAGCCAAGATAAATGGTAAAAAAGGTCGATTTATTTTAGATACCGGTGCTTCAAATTCTTGTGTTGGTTTTGATGAAATTGAAAAATTTAATTTGATTACTGAAGATTCTGACCATAAAGCCGCTGGTGCAGGTGAAGGAGAAATTGACACTCAAATTTCTAAAAAGAATAAAATAAAGATTGGTGATTATAAGCTTAAAAAAGTAAATCTTGTATTATTAGATCTAACACATATCAATAATGCACTCACCAAACAAAATGCAAAACCTGTAAACGGAATTATTGGTGCTGATATTTTAGAAAAAGGAAAAGCGGTGATTGATTATGATAAGAGAAAATTGTTTCTATTAGACTAAATTGAAAAGGAATCGAAAAGTATTATATAAGAGTTATTGAGTTACTAGGTTATTGAGTTAAATAAATTCAAAACCCTAAAACATAATAACAAATAACAAACAACAAAATGTCTGACAATCGATATAACCTCAGAGGTGTTTCCGCTTCAAAAGAAGACGTACATAAAGCCATTTCTAATATTGACAAAGGGCTTTTTCCGAAAGCGTTTTGTAAAATCGTTCCCGATTATTTGACCAATGATGATGACTATTGCATTATAATGCACGCAGATGGTGCTGGTACTAAATCATCATTAGCCTATATGTATTGGAAAGAAACAGGAGACATTTCCGTCTGGAAAGGCATTGCACAAGACGCTCTCATTATGAATATTGATGATCTATTATGTGTTGGTGCAACAGATAATATTTTACTATCATCTACCATTGGCAGAAATAAAAATGTGATTCCCGGTGAAGTGATCTCTGCTATTATAAATGGCTCAGAAGAATTATTAAAAGACTTAGCCAGCTATGGCGTAACTATCCATTCTACCGGAGGTGAAACTGCTGATGTTGGTGACTTGGTAAGAACCATTATTGTAGACTCTACCGTTACCGCAAGAATGAAACGAAGTGACGTTATTAATAATGCCAATATTAAAGCTGGCGATGTAATTGTTGGCTTGGCTTCTTTCGGACAAGCAACTTATGAAAAGGAATATAATGGTGGTATGGGCAGTAATGGACTCACTTCTGCACGCCATGATGTTTTTGAAAAATCTTTAGCAAAAAAATATCCTGAAAGTTTTGATGATGCGGTCCCCGAAGACCTCATTTATTCAGGCAGCATGAAGTTAACCGATAGTATTGATGAATCTCCAATTAACGCTGGAAAACTAGTACTTTCACCAACCAGAACTTATGCTCCTATTATAAAAGAAATTCTTTCTAAATACTCATCAAAAGAAATTCACGGAATGGTACATTGTAGTGGTGGCGCTCAAACTAAAATTTTACATTTTATCGACAACCTTCATATTATAAAAGATAATTTATTTGATATACCTCCACTGTTTAAATTAATACACGAGCAATCAAATACTGATTGGAAAGAAATGTATCAGGTTTTTAACTGTGGTCACAGAATGGAATTATATGTTCCTAAAGAAATTGCTGATGACATTATTGTAATTTCTAATTCTTTTAATGTAGATGCTCAAATTGTTGGGAAAGTGGAAGGTTCTGACAAGAAGAAACTGACTATTACTAGTGAGTTTGGAGAGTTTATGTACTTTTAGTTTCAATTTTTTTGTAACAAAACACCAAATCAATTCACTAATAACCTGAGTTTGACCTAATATTTTTTACAGCTTAGATAGAACTCAGGTTAATAATAAAACAACTCAAATGATTTTACGATTTTTAAAACTGGAATGGAAACAGTTTTTCCGTTCATCATATTGGCAAAAGAGTATGGCATTAAATATGCTCATGGGCTTTTTTGCTATCTACTTTTTAGTTTCTTTTTTGGCTTTAGGTTTTGGAATTATTCCTATTCTGAAAGAATTTTTTCCTGATGTTGATCCATTACAAAAGTTAAACTCCCTATTGGTTTTTTGGTTTTTAGGCGATCTTATTTTTAGGTATTTAATGCAAAAACTACCTATGATGAATATCAAGCCGTTATTAATATTACCCGTCAAAAAAACAACATTGGTTCATTATGTGTTGGGTAAATCTGTAGTTTCCTTTTTTAATTTTTTACCTCTTTTTGCTTTTATACCTATGAGTATAATGTTACTTAGAGAAGGTTATAGTACTATTGGAATTTTAGGATGGTTAGCAGCAATGATTTCCCTTACTTTATTTAATAACTTTATCAATTTTTTAATCAATAAAAATAATCTTGCTTTTACAAGTATTACTTTTATTTTAATCACATTAATAGCAATTCAATATTTTGGAGTATATGATATAACTCCGTTTTTTGGTCATTTATTTGACTCTTTAATTAAAACTCCTCTACTTGCCATAGTACCATTGGTATTAGCCATATCGACTTACTTTTTAAACTTTAAAGACCTTAAAAACAAGGTTTATTTAGACGGTGCCATCTCTAAAAAGATAAAAGAAGCTAATACAGTAGATTTATCTTGGGCTGATAAATTAGGTGATGTTTCAATATTTATAAAAAATGATATTCGATTAATCTGGAGAAACAAACGCACTAAAACAGTATTTTTTATGTCGTTTTTGTTTTTATTCTATGGCTTACTATTTTTCACACAAGACACCTATAACAATATACCAACATTCCTTGTTTTTGTATGTATTTTTATAACTGGAGGGTTCACACTTAATTACGGACAGTTTATTCCAGCTTGGGATAGTTCTCATTATAAAATGTTAATGAGTCAGAATATCCGTTATCGAAAATTTTTAGAATCTAAATGGGTTTTAATGGTTGTTATGACCATTATTTTATACCTTCTAAGCATTCCATACATCTATTTTGGAGTTGATAAATTTCTAATTATTACAGCTGGTGCTATTTTTAATATTGGGTTTAATTCACTGTTTTTATTATATGCAGGCTCATTCAATAGAAAAAGAATTGATTTAAACAAAAGTGGTTTTAGCAATATGCAAGGAACAAGTGCTACCCAATTTTTAATTATAATACCTATTATGGGAATTCCAACTATCTTGTTTTTTATTTTCAGTAAACTTATTGGATTTAATGCCGGTGTAATTGCTATAGCTGTCGCTGGCCTAATCGGAATACTTTTTAAAAATTATTTTATGAACCTTATAGAGAAAAAGTATATAGAAGATAAATACGCAACCATTCACGCATTCGATCAAAAATAATAATCACAAACTTAAGGCACAAAACATCATGATACAATCAGTAAATATTTCAAAAAAATACGGGCAAGCTGAAGTTTTAAATATAGAGAATCTTGACATTCCTAAAGGTCAAAGTTTTGGATTGGTAGGTAATAATGGTGCAGGAAAAACTACCTATTTTAATATCTTACTAGACTTGATACGACCAACTACCGGAGAAATCATCAATAATAATGTCATTGTAAATAAAAGTGAAGATTGGAAATCTTTTACAGGCTCGTTTATTGACGAGAGTTTTTTAATAGATTATTTAACACCTGAAGAATACTTCTATTTTATTGGAGAATTACGCGGAATGAATACTGCCGATATTGATGCATTCTTACAACTGTTTGATGAATTTTTTAACGATGAAATTGTCGGTAAGAAAAAATATTTACGTGACCTATCAAAAGGAAATCAAAAAAAAGCCGGTATTGTTGCTGCGCTTATAGGTAACCCTGAAGTTGTTATTTTAGACGAACCTTTTGCCAATTTAGACCCAACTACTCAAATTCGATTAAAGCAAATTATTAAAGAACTTACAGAAAATCGAGAGATAACAGTACTCATTTCAAGCCACGATCTAACTCATGTAACCGAAGTTTGTGAACGTATTGTAGTCTTAGAAAAAGGGAACATTGTAAAAGATATTAAAACATCAGCAGAAACCCTTAAAGAATTAGAAAGTCATTTTGCTGTTTAGTCTTTTATCAGAAGTTTCCGATTAAAAATTTTGAACCTCTATTTATCATATTAAAATCAATCACTATTAAGGGTTTTTACTTTAAAAAGGTTCTTTTTTCTAACAGTCCCGAGATTTCAGGAGTTTCATTTCATTAGTCTGACAATAGTAATTTTTTATTACAAGTTCATCCATATTTATTTGTACTTTTACTTTCGCAATAATTCGTACTTAATTAAGTTTTAATAGTATGTTTAAAAAAAGGATTCTATCTTACCTGCTTTTACTAAGTTTTTTAGTTGCACTTTATAGTTGTTCAACAAAAAAAGATGCTTTTTTAAATAGAAATCTACATACACTTTCTACCAAATACAATGTACTCTATAATGGTAATGTTGCTTTTGATCAGGCAAAGCAAGTATTGGATGATAATTACAATGATAATTTTTGGGAATTATTACCAATTGAACCACTAAAAATTGAAGAAGAAAAATTAGAGATTCCTACAATTAATGCAAAGAAACAAAATGATGATGGTGAAAGTACAGCGCAAGGTTTTGAAAAAGCCGAAGTAAAAGCTGTAAAAGCTGTACAAAAACACTCAATGGATATTAATGGTAAAGAACGTAATCGTCAAATTGATGATGCCTATTTATTATTAGGTAAAGCGCGTTATTATTCGCAACGATTTGTACCCGCTTTAGAAGCATTTAATTTTATTTTAGAAAATTATACTGATGGAGATCTAAGAGATGAAACCAGAGTTTGGCAGGCAAAAACATTGGTACGATTACAAAACGAACAATTGGCTTTAGAAACTTTAAAATTGCTCTTAAAAAATGAATACCTCCCTTTAAAAACTATTGAAAACGCGCATACAACCATGGCAATGGCTTACACTTCTTTAGATAGTACTGATAAAGTAATCCGTCATTTGGATAGTGCTGTTTTCTTTTCTGACAACAACAAACTAAAAGCCCGTAATTTATTTATTTTAGGTCAGTTATACAGAACTCAGCAAAAAATTGACTCTTCTAATATGGCTTTTGAAGCCTTGGCAAAAACTAAAAAGGCGCCGCTTAGATATAAAATTCATGCTTATATAGACAGGGCAAAAAATTATTCAAAACAAGATAGTACTGAACTTATATTCACCACTTTAAACAAATTGATCAAAGACAGAGGTAACAGACCTTTTTTAGATGAACTTTTTTATCAAAAAGGACTCATTGAACTTGAAAATGACAGTATAGATAAAGCGGCAACTAATTTTGAAAATTCTCTCAGAACCAAACAAGCAAAAGATTTTCAAAGAGAATTATCCTATGAACAATTAGGAAACATTCTTTTTGATAAAGCTGATTTTCAACCTGCAGGTTCATATTATGATAGTGTCATTCAAATTACAAAAAACAAGAATGTAAAAAGGGTTAGACGTATTATTAGAAAGCGTAAAAGTTTAGAAGAAGTTATTCTATATGAAGGTATTGCTAAAAACAATGATAGTATCTTAAAAATTGCAAGTCTACCTAAAGAAGAACAAGAGCAATTTTATCAATCATATATAGATAAACTTAAAAAAGAGGAAGAAGAGGCTAAGAGAAAATTAGAAGAAACTACAATCACTTCAGGTTTTGGTAATTTTAATGATGATGGATCTAAAGATGCTTCAATAGGTAGTAAATTCTATTTTTATAATACATCAGTAGCTGGTTTTGGTAAACAAGAATTTCGTAAGATCTGGGGCAATAGGGCTTTAGAAGACAATTGGCGTTTGTCAAATAAAAAAGCTGCAACCAAAGTCAAAGAAGAGTTAGAAGTGCTGGAAGCAGCTAACACCTTTGATAATTCTAAAAAGTATGAGTTAGATTACTATTTGAGTAGAATCCCAACAGAAAAAACAGAATTAGACAGTATTACTTCACAACGAAATGATGCATATTTTAAGTTAGGTTTAATTTATAAAGAACAGTTTAAAGAATATCCTTTAGCAGCAGACAGATTAGAAAAATTACTGAGTTTTAATCCAAAAGAAAGCTTAGTGCTACCTATTAATTATCACCTCTATAAAATATATACAGAATTTAATGTTGAAAAGAGCAATAAATATAGAGAAGCTATCGTTAACAATTATCCAGATTCTAGGTATGCAGCTATTATCTTAAATCCGGAACACGTTCTTGCATCAAATGAAAAAGACAATTCACCCGAGGGAGTATATAATGATGCGTATTGTGATTATGATTTTTATCGCTATGAAGATGCCTTACAAAAATCTGAAAATGCAATAAAACAATTTGAAGATTTACCTATAATTCCTAAATTTGAATTATTAAAAGCATATATATTAATGAAAACAAAAGGAGCTAAGGCCTTTAAAGAAGCTTTAGATTTTGTGGCAATTAATTACCCAAATACTGAAGAAGGTAAACACGCTGTTAGAATTTTAGGCGGTTTAAATACTGTTTCATCAGAGATTGAAAAAAAATAAATTATTATAAAAAAGAAAATAGTTACTCCCCACTTTGACTATGAAAAAGATTGAAATATAAAACGGAGTATAAATTAAAAATGTAAAAATTATGTTTTCTGAAAAAAAATCAAACCCAAACCAAGTACTAGCTCGTAATATTATTGGTAAAGACACCACTTTTGTTGGAGATATTAAATCCGAAGGAGATTTTAGAATTGATGGTAAGGTAGAAGGTAAAATTAAAACTTCCGGTAGAGTTGTAATTGGTGTAGAAGGTGCTGTTAAAGGAACTATTGAATGTACAAATGCTGATATTGAAGGGAAGTTCTCAGGCAATCTAACCGTTGATCAATTATTGTCATTAAAATCGTCTGCACATATTTCTGGTGATGTTATATTAGGTAAACTTTCTGTAGAGCCTGGAGCTAACTTTAACGCTACTTGTAATATGAAAGGCTCTATTAAAGCATTAAAAAATGAGCAACCAAAAGCAGAAAAAATCGCTTAATAAATATATTCGCTTTACCGGTATTGCTTTTCAATTAGGCGCAACTATTTATCTTGCCGCTTACTTAGGTAAATGGCTAGATACTAAATTTTTAATGCAGAAAAAATTATTTACTTTAGGGTTTATTTTAATTGGTCTAATAGCTTCTATCTGGAGCATAGTAAAACAATTGAATAAAATGAACAATGAATAGTAAAATATGAATAATCCGCTAAAGTATTTTATCATTTTATTGACTGTATGCGTAACTGTAATTTTCGGATTGCACATTTTATACCTTCATTTTAATCATTTACCTCTTTTTGATCATAAGATTATTCCAGCCTACATTATGAATTACGGATTAGCTTTGGGTGTTTATATTCTTTTATATTCTTTTAGAATTAAACTTAAAACTCAATTAGGGTTTTTATTCATTGCAGGTAGTTTTTTAAAATTTATTCTCTTTTTCCTTTTCTTTTATTCTTCCTACAAAGCTGATGGGGAAATAAGTACATTAGAGTTTAGTTCCTTTTTTCTTCCCTATACTGTTTGCCTCATAATTGAAACTGCCGCTTTAGTTAAATTACTCAAAAATTTAACGTAATAAATGTATCATTTTGTTGGATAAAAAAACAACAAATAAACATTCAAATTTATTTTTGAATTTGACATAAAACAGTATCTTTGCACGGATTTTAAATACACTGTATTATTTGAGTGATATGCAACAAAAAAAATTACTTAATTTACTTACTTCTTTATTATTAATAATTGCTTTTCAATCGAATGCGCAACACGAGGAAGAGCATGAGATTATCCAACATAATAATGCTCAAGAAGTCGCTCATGATAATGGTCATGGTGAAACACTATCGTTGAAAGAACAAATCAAAGCAGATATTAATCATCACCTGTTAGATGCTCATGATTTTCATGTTACTGATTATTTAACTTTTCCTTTACCAATCATATTATGGGACAATGGCTTACATGTTTTCTCATCTTCAAAGTTTCATCACGGTGAAAGTGTAGCAGAAAGTAATGGTAATTATTATGCAATATCTCATGGAAATGGACATATCTATAAAACAGATAGTAGCGGAGTAATTCATCACAATGAAAAAGGTTATGAATCTAATGAAAAACCTTTAGATTTATCGATTACTAAAAATGTAGTAATGATTATAGTTACTAGTTTAATTCTCTTTTTATTATTTGGTGGATTGGCAAGATCGTACGCTAAAAATGGTGGAATCGGTAAAGGTCCCGGACGATTTTTAGAACCTATTATATTGTATATAAGAGATGAAATTGCAATACCAAATATTGGCGAAAAACATTATAAAAAATACATGAACTATTTATTAACCATATTTTTCTTTATTTGGTTTGTAAATTTATTTGGATTAACACCTCTAGGTGTAAATATTACAGGAAATATCGCAGTAACATTTTCACTAGCAATTTTAACCTATTTTATCACAACATTTACAGCCAAAAAAGATTATTGGAAACATATTTTTTGGATGCCTGGAGTTCCTGCACCCATGAAAATTATTTTGGCACCTATAGAATTATTAGGAACATTTATTAAACCTTTTGCATTAATGATACGTTTGTACGCAAATATGAAAGCAGGTCACGTAGTATTAATGAGTATTATAGGCTTAATGTTTTTATTTAAAAGCTGGATTGGAAGCTCGTTATCATTCGGACTTGCATTTGGTTTAATGATATTAGAATTATTAGTAGCAGCGCTACAAGCATATATATTTACAGTATTATCGGCATTATATTTTGGTTCTGCTGCCGAGGAACA
>VAPM010416863.1_pt1 | contig 10122 bp, 7 predicted proteins | sample 3395091 | NCBI WGS metagenome assembly VAPM01 (sample SAMN08290445, study PRJNA428436) | hydrothermal vent metagenome | isolation source: Deep-sea hydrothermal vent chimney 3 | place: Pacific Ocean: Juan De Fuca Ridge | reverse complement strand
CGGCTACGGTTAACCACTTCCAATTCTGCTTTTGACTTTTTAATTGGATGGTTTTAGTAAAACGCTCATTTTTACTAGCTGAAAAATAATTGAATAATACTTTATATTCAAGTAAATGAGGAGCTACATTATCACTTAAAAAATAGTTTTTCAACTCTTTTTCTTCTATTAAGGTAGTTTCACCATTCTCATATTTTTCCAACAACTTTTCTATGTTAGCTAATTCCATATTGATGTTGTTTTATTAATTGTTCTCTAATTGTTTTTCTTGCTCTTGATAAGCTGACTCTAATTGCCGTTTGTTTTATTTGTAACATTTCAGCAATTTCTTCAAATTCATATTGTTCTATATCTCTTAATTGAATGATTAATTTTTGTTGTTCTGGTAATTTGTCTATCAACTTTTCAACCAAACTAACACTATCATTCAATTCTACTCTTTTTTGTAATGAAGCTCCTTTTTCCGTGTAATTACTATGAACTAATTTTAAATTATTGGCTTGTTTAGATTTGAGTCTGTCAAAACAATAATTTTTAGTCATCGTCATTGCAAATGCTTCAATACTTTTGTATTCACTTAATTTTTCTTTATTTTTCCATAATTTAAAAAATAATTCTTGTGTCGCATCTTCTGCTTCTTCCACTGAAACCAACAATCGTTTGGCTAAACGAAATACTTTATCTTTAAATGGCATTACGGTATTTAGAAATTCCGATTGTTTCATTTTTAAGTTTGGTTGCTACAAATTTTTAGTTTGATTTTACAATTATGACGAGTAAGTTACGTTTTTGTAACAGAAGTTGTGAAAAGTGTAATTTATTTTCATAAATTTCGACTTAATTTAAAAAATATAATTATAAACCTCAATAATGAAAAAAAGTAATATTCTAATAACATCATTCCTATTAATTGGATTAACTTTTGGATGTAGTAAAAGGAATGAAATTACATTTAGTAATAATTCCATTAATAATTTTGTTTGGAAAGCGATGAATTCTTGGTACAACTGGCAACCTAATGTTCCTGCTTTAGCTGATACTAAAGATGATAATATGAATGATTATACAGCTTATTTAAACGGATTTTCAACACCTGAAGATTTATTTAATAGTTTACTTTTTGATGCAGGTAACACCGATCGGTTTTCTTGGTTTATTGAAGATTATGTAGCACAACAAAAACAATTTCAAGGAATATCTTTATCTTTTGGGCTTAGACTGCAAGGTGTATCAATTAATGCCAATGGCGATGTAATTTTATACGTTCGCTTTGTAAGTAATAATTCGCCTGCTTTTGATACTGGTATAAAACGAGGTGACATTATAAATGCAATAGACGGTGTTGTTTTAAATGAAACAAATTATAACAATACGGTTAGCAAATTATCAAATGATACAGTTACTTTATCTTTTGTAACTGAAAATAACGGAATTTTAACTTCCGTTGGAGATAAAACTATTACAGCAGTTGAAGTATCAGATAATCCAGTTTATTTAACCAAAATTTTTGATAATATCAATGGAAGAAAAGTGGGATATTTAGTTTATAATGGTTTTAGATCTTCTTATAATGATGAATTAAATGCTGCATTTTCAGATTTAAAAGCTGCTGGGGTAAATGAATTAATTTTAGATTTACGACTTAACGGTGGTGGTTCTGTAGCAACTTCTTCTTATTTGGCAAGTATGATTGATGCAAATGCTGGAACGGATAAATTTGCTGATTTAAAATTTAACAGTAAGCACACTAATGAAAATAGTACCTACAATTTTCAAAATACACAAAAAGATTATGATGCAACTGGAGCAAAAACTGGTGAAGAAGCTATAAATAGATTGTCAAATATTAATAGATTGTATGTGCTAACTTCTCATAGTACTGCTTCTGCTAGTGAAATGATAATAAATGGTTTAAAGCCTTATATGCCTGTTAAGCTAATTGGCACAACTACTTATGGTAAAAATGTTGGCTCAATTACCTTGTACGATTCTCCAAGTTCTGACTATACTAGCCAATCTTCCGCAAATGCTAATCATAAAAACGCAATGCAACCTATTGTTTTTCAAATATTTAATAAATTAGGAGAGAGTGATTATACTCAGGGTTTTACTCCGGATATTGAAGTTGTTGAATATCAATTCTGGAATAACATTCTTCCTTTTGGTGATGAAAATGAAGTAGTTTTAAAAGCTGCTTTAGATGATATTAGAGGGTTGTCAACTAAACCTATTTCAAAATATAAAAGTGCAACGCCTTTAAAAGTGTTACCACTTGAATCAAAATTTGATAAGGAAATGTATATAACTAACGAATTTCTAAATTAATTTAATGAGTTTAAAAATATTGAAAAGGCGGGTTTTTCCTGCCTTTTTTTAATTAAATAATTAACTATATTTGAATAATATTCAACTTTTTTTTTATGAAAAAACTACTTATAGTTTTATTTTTTGGCTCTTTTATTTTATTTGGATGTAATGGTAATCAGCAGACAAAAACACCAACAATTAAAATAACAAAGTTTAATATAAAAAAATCAAGTATAAGAGCTATAACTGTACTAAATGACTCATCCGTAGCTTATGCAGGTTCAAATGGCTTTTTTGGAATTATGGATGTGTCAGGTAAACATATTTATTCTCATCAAATTAAATACGATACCATCTACCCTGAATTTAGAGCAATTGCAGCAACTAATAATGCTATTTTCATTCTAAGTATTGGCAATCCGGCTTTACTTTATCAATATAAAAATGATACTCTAAAATTAGTTTATAAAGAGGAAAATAAAAAAGTTTTTTATGATGCTATGCAATTTTTTGATGATAAAAATGGAATTGCAATGGGTGACCCAACGGATAATTGTTTATCCGTTATAAAAACTAATGATGGTGGAAATTCATGGTATAAAATTCCTTGTTCTAAACTACCAAAAGTTGAACAAGGTGAAGCTGCGTTTGCAGCAAGTAATACTAATTTAAAAGTTATAAATAACAACGTTTGGATGGTTACAGGAGGAAAAAAAATTCGTGTTTTTCATTCTTTTGATAAAGGAAAAAATTGGACGGTTACCACTACTCCAATTATTCAAGGTAAAAATACTACTGGAATTTATACTGTAGATTTTTTTGATGAAAATAACGGAATTATAGCAGGAGGCGATTATACTAATAAATCTGAAGCATCTATAAATAAGGCAATTACTAATGATGGTGGAAAAACCTGGAAACCTATCGCTAAAAATAGTTCTCCTAATTATGTTAGTTGCGTGCAATATGTACCTGATTCAAATGGAAAAAAAGTGGTTGCCGTATCAACAAATGGAATTTTTTATTCAAAAAATGATGGGAAAAATTGGGAAAAACTGAGTGATAAGGGTTATTACAGCATTCAATTTGTTACAAAAAACTTAGCTTGGCTTTCTGGAAATAATGTTATTGCAAAAATAAAAATTGACTATTAAATGAAAAAGTTACTATTTTTATTTCTAATTATTGGTTTTATAAGTTGTACTAAAACTTCTAAATTAGATAAATTATTCGATTGCAAATCAAATAATACCATAAGTACCAATACAATTACAGATTTTAATAAAAACTTTAGTATAAATATCTTAACTAATTGGAAAACAAAATTATACTATGATAATGTTTCTTCAGAAATTTATGCGGCAGACACGCTAAAAGAATTAACTAAAACCTTTATTATTGGAGTTTCTTTTTTTAAAGGAAATCTAAAATTAAATAAAGAATTTATAACTAAATCAGATTCTCTTTTTTCTCTAAAAAAGCTTAAAATAATAACTTCTGAAAAAGAAAAATTCATCAACAAACCTTCATATTGGTATGTGCTAAGCGGAACAAAAAAAGGATTTTCCTTTCATCAATTAAATATTACTATTAAAAACGATGGCAAATCTTATATTAATACAACTGTTGATGTTTATGGAGATAAATCTGTAAATAGCCGAATTTGCCAAGCTATTTCTATTTTAAAAACCATTCAATTTTTGCAATAATTTATGATAATAACATTGCATAAACTTGTGTATATGCTTATTTTTGATGAAAAATTAAAGATATGCAACAAATTATAGATCGCTTTGTAAAATACGTGACTGTAGATACTCAGTCCGATCCCGAAAATCCTGATTTCCCAAGTTCAGAAAAACAATGGAATTTAGCTCATATTTTGGTAGATGAATTAAAAGAAATTGGTTTAGAAGATGTTACCTTAGATGATAATTGCTACATTATGGCAACTGTACCATCCAATGTTGATTATGAAGTTCCAACCATTGGTTTTATTGCACATATTGATACTAGCCCAGATTTTACAGCTGAAAATGTAAAACCTCAATTTCATCCTAATTATGATGGAAAAGACATCATTTTAAATAAAGAAGAAAACATTATTTTATCTCCAAGTTATTTTGAAGATTTGTTATTATATAAAGGACAAACTTTAATAACAACAGATGGCACAACTCTTTTAGGAGCCGATGATAAAGCCGGCGTTACCGAAATAGTTTCTGCTATGGAATACCTAATTAATCATCCTGAAATTAAACATGGTAAAATAAGAATTGGTTTTACTCCTGATGAAGAAGTTGGTAAAGGTGCTCAAATGTTTGATGTTGAAAAATTTGGTGCAGAATGGGCATATACTATGGATGGTAGTGCAGTTGGAGAACTTGAATATGAAAATTTTAATGCTGCAGGTGCAAAAGTAACTATAACGGGCAAAATTGTTCATCCTGGTTATGCTAAAGGGAAAATGATTAATTCTATGTTAATTGCAAGTGATTTTATTAATTCATTACCTAAAAATGAAGTTCCTGAAAAAACAGAAGGTTATGAAGGTTTCTATCATTTATACAGTATGAAAGGTGAAGTTGAACAAACAGTTTTGCAATACATTATTCGTGATCACGATTTTAAATTATTTGAAGAACGAAAGGTTTTATTCCAAAAATTAGTAGATGATTTGAATAAAAAATTAGGTCAAGACCTTGTAAATGCTGAAATTAAAGACCAATATTTTAATATGCGTAAAAAAATTGAACCTGTAATGTATGTAGTGGATATTGCTGAAGAAGCAATGAAACAATTAAATATTACACCTATTATCAGTGCCATTAGAGGTGGCACAGATGGTTCACAATTATCCTACAAAGGATTACCTTGTCCAAATATATTTGCTGGAGGACACAACTTTCACGGTCGTTATGAATTTGTAGCTGCTGAAGCAATTCAAAAAGCGACAGATGTTGTAGTTAAAATTGCTGAATTAACTGCTGAAAGAGCAAAAAAATAAAAATTTCACTTTAAAAATTAAACTCTCTTCTTTTTAAAAGGGAGTTTTTTTTATGACTTCAAAGTCTTAATAAATATTCACTATAAATTTATATGTATAACCTGACATGTTTTTAAAACCTATTAGGTTTATTAGGTAATTCATTTTCTCATAAATTAGTAGATTTCTTTAGCTTTTTTCAAAGTTTCACCATACAAAACCATTCTTTTTTTTAAATATTTAACAACTTGTTAAATAGTGTTATTATAATTATAAATATTCTTTAAAGTTAAATTCTTTTCTATTTTTGAAACTTTGAAAATATAGTTATATGAATAATGAAATGCTTACAACTTTTGTTGAAAAATATGGAAGTCCATTATATGTGTATAATATAAATAAAATTGAAACTCAGTTTCAAAGAATTTGTACAGCATTTAGTACGGTAAAAAACTTAAAAATTAATTATGCAGTAAAGGCTAATTCTAATTTAAGTATTTTAAAATATTTTAATTCTTTAAATGCTGGTATTGATACCGTTTCTATTCAAGAAGTTAAACTTGGTTTGGCAGCTGGATTTTCACCTAAAGATATTATTTATACACCAAACGGAGTTTCATTACAAGAAATTGAAAAAGTTGCTGAGTTAGGAGTACAAATTAATATTGATAATTTATCTATTCTTGAACAGTTTGGACATCATTATCCTAAAGTTCCTGTTTGTATTAGAATAAATCCACATATTATGGCTGGAGGAAATAGAAATATTTCAGTTGGACATATTGATTCTAAATTTGGAATATCAATACACCAAGTTCCTCATATTAAACGAGTTGTAGAAAATACAGGAATGCATATTAACGGAATTCATATGCATACAGGTTCTGATATTTTGGATATTGATGTGTTTTTAGCCGCCACAGAAATTTTATTTAATACCGCAAAAGAATTCAAAAATATAGATTTTATTGATTTTGGTAGCGGATTTAAAGTTCCTTATAAAAAAGATGATATATCAACTAATATTGAAGAATTAGGAGAAAAACTTTCAACTCGTTTTAATGATTTTTGTAAAGAATATGGTAAAGATTTAACGTTAATGTTTGAGCCAGGAAAATTTTTGGTGAGCGATGCAGGTTACTTTTTAGCGAATGTAAATGTAGTAAAGCAAACAACATCTACCGTTTTTGCAGGTATTGATTCTGGTTTTAATCATTTAATTCGCCCAATGTTTTATGATTCGTATCACCATATTCATAACATCTCCAATACTAATGGAAGAAAACGATATTATTCTGTAGTTGGTTATATTTGTGAAACAGATTCTTTTGGTTCTAACAGAAGAATTAATGAAATACGTGAAGGAGATATTTTATGTTTTAATAATGCTGGAGCATATTGTTTTACAATGGCTTCCAATTATAATTCTCGTTATCGACCAGCAGAAGTTATGGTTTATAAAGGCGAGGATTATTTAATTAGAAAACAAGAAAATTTTGAAGATTTAGTTAGAAATCAAATTAGTGTAGATTTAGAGTGAATAATAAAATAATTATTTTGTGATATTCTCTAATAATAAACCAAATATATATAATATTCTCAATTAAAATTTCACAACATCTAACATTTAATATTTATTAGATAAAAGTTTTGAATATTTAAAAAAACAATTACTTTTGACCTATGCAAATAACAAAAATACATCCTACATTAGAATTCACTTCCAATATGCGTTTATTTGTTATGGCAATTACTACAACTATTATTACCCTTTAGGGTTATTATTCTATTCATATTATCCGTTTATATATTCGTTTATATATTCGTTTTCAAAAGATTTGAAACAAGGAATATCACCAACTAATATTCAAAAAAAACTAAAATAACATTCAAAAAAGCTACAATGAAAGTTTTAAAATTTGGAGGATCCTCAGTCGAAAATGCAGCAGCAATTAAACAGGTTGTTAGTATTATAAAAGAAAATGATACAGAAAATCAAATAATAGTAGTTTCGGCCTTAGGTGGAATTACAGATTTAATTTTAGAAGTTGCCCAATTAGCACAGCAAAAAAATAAAAATTATTTAAATCTAGTTAATCAAATAAAACAGAAACACCTTAAAATTGTAAGTGATTTAATTAAAAAAGAAAACCAAAATGAAATATTGTTACAACTAAATGAACTCTTTTCTAATTTATCAGAAGTTTTAGAAGGAGTTTATAAAATAAATGAATTGACAAAAAAAACATCTGATAAAATTGTAGCAAATGGAGAATTGGCTTCTTCCCTACTTTTAACAGCTATTTTAAAAGAAAATAAATTACAAGCTTCTTGGAAAAATTCAGAAGAACTTATTAAAACAAATTCAACTTTTGGAAATGCACTTGTAAATTTTGAGAATACTAATAATAATATTAATATTTATTTTGAAGGGTCAAAAAGTAATATAACGGTATTGCCTGGGTTTGTGGCATCTAATAAAAATAATGAAATCACTACTTTAGGTAGAGGTGGATCCGATTATACCGCAGCAATAGTAGCTGCTGCGTTAAATGTTAAAAAACTTGAAATTTGGACAGATGTAAACGGAATGTTTACTGCCAATCCAACCATTGTAAAACAGGCTTTTTCTATTAAAGAAATGACCTATAAAGAAGCGATGGAAATGTCTCATTTTGGTGCTAAAGTTTTATATCCACCTTCTATTCAACCAGTACTTGAAAAGGAAATTCCAATTCTAATCAAAAATACTTTTAAACCGAAAGCAAAAGGAACGTTAATTTCTTCAAAATCAACCAATCATAATTCTATTAAGGGTATTAGTCATATTGAAAATATTAGTTTGCTTACGCTTGAAGGAAGTGGATTATTAGGAATTCCTGGCATTGCACAACGTTTTTTTGGTGTACTGGCAAAAAAAGCCATAAATATATCTTTAATAACACAAGCTTCCTCTGAGCATTCCATTTGTATTGCAATAAATTCATTTGATGAAAAAATAGCTACAAAAGCTATCAATAAAGAATTTCAATTAGAAATAAATCAGCAAAACATTGATAATATAATTGTTGAAAGTAATACAGCTATCATTGCTTTAGTAGGCGATAATATGAAAAATCACCAAGGAATTAGTGGAAAAATGTTTAGTACCTTAGGAAATAATAATGTAAATATTAGAGCCATTGCTCAAGGTGCTTCTGAAAAAAATATTTCTGCTGTAATAGCTCAAAAAGATATAAAAAAGGCATTAAATACCTTACATTCAACCTTTTTCGAAGATCAAATTAAACAATTAAATCTATTTGTAGTTGGAGTTGGAAACGTAGGTGGAAAACTTTTAGAACAAATTAAAAATCAACAAAGCTTTTTATTGAATAACTTAAAAATTCAGGTTCGAATAATCGGATTAACCAATTCAAAAAAAATGATTTTTAATGAAGATGGAATTAACCTTGATAATTGGAAAAATTCTTTAAATGATGGAGAATCACTCAATTTAAATACATTTCATGAACACGTAAAAAAGCTTAATTATAGAAATAGTATTTTTATTGATAACACCGCAAATGAAATCATAGCAAATTTATATCCAGATTATTTAAAAGAAAGCATTGCTGTAGTTACTTGTAATAAAATTGCCTGCTCTTCTAATTATGATAATTATTTGAACCTTAAAAAATTATCAAGAGAATTCAATGCTCCATTTTTATTTGAAACAAATGTTGGAGCTGGTTTACCAATTATTGATACATTAAAAAATTTAATAGCTTCAGGTGATAAAGTAACTAGAATACAAGCAGTTCTGTCAGGTAGCTTAAATTTTATCTTTAATAATTTTAATAAAGATAAATCTTTTTATGAAATAGTAAAACAAGCGGGAATAGAAGGTTATACTGAACCTGATCCTCGTATTGATTTAAGTGGTGTTGATGTAATGCGAAAGATATTAATTTTAGCTAGAGAAAGTGGTACAAAACTAGAATTGGAGGACATTAAAAATAAATCTTTTTTACCAAAAACTAGTTTGGAGGCTAATTCAGTTGATGATTTTATGGAAACATTAAAAAGTGAAGCAAATCACTTTAATAAATTGCAAGAAAATGCAGCTAATAATAATTGCAGATTAAAATATGTGGCAGAGTTTGATTATGGAAAGGCTTCAGTTGGTTTAAAAGAAGTGGACTTTAATCATCCGTTTTATAATTTGGATGGAAAAGATAATATTGTGCTTTTTTATACTGAAAGATATTGCGAACAGCCACTAATAATTAAAGGAGCCGGTGCTGGTGCTGATGTTACTGCTTCAGGTTTATTTGCAGATATTATTAGAATCGGAAATAATTAATAATTATGAAAAATGAAATAAAAATATTTGTTCCGGCAACTGTTGCCAATGTTTCCTGCGGATTTGATGTGTTAGGTTTTGCACTTGGCACTATTGGTGATGAAATGATTATCCGTAAAGTTTCTCAAAAAGGAATCAAAATCACTAAAATTATTGGTCAGGATTTGCCTTTTGAAACTCATAAAAATGTTGCTGGTGTTGCTGCACTTGCTTTATTGGCTAAAACAGATACTAATTTTGGATTTGAAATTGAAATCATTAAAACCATTAAACCCGGTAGCGGTATTGGTAGTAGTGCCGCAAGTTCCGCTGGTGCGGTTTGGGGAATCAATAAATTGTTAGGAGGTCGTTTTAATACTACTGAATTAGTACAATTTGCTATGGAAGGTGAAAAATTAGCTTCGGGTGTTGCTCATGCAGATAATGTTGCTCCTGCCCTTTTTGGTGGTTTTACATTAATACGAAGTTATAATCCGTTAGATAT
>VAPM010421881.1_pt1 | contig 10127 bp, 11 predicted proteins | sample 3395091 | NCBI WGS metagenome assembly VAPM01 (sample SAMN08290445, study PRJNA428436) | hydrothermal vent metagenome | isolation source: Deep-sea hydrothermal vent chimney 3 | place: Pacific Ocean: Juan De Fuca Ridge | reverse complement strand
GGTTACTTACTGTTCTGTATATTATATAGAATGAACTATCTATCATAAACCACCTGAATTACCAATGTTTTCTGCCAGGCTTTATAAAATAGTCATATCTTGTGCATATAATAGATATATAGTTACTAGTAACTATATCCCTACGTTGGCAATAATTTAAAAAACCATCTGTTATATAAACGTGAAACGAACAAAATAATCCTAAAATTATGAAATTAAATATTGCGTGTTTATTAACAATTGTAATAATTTTGACAGGTTGTAATAGTAAAAAAAAAGGTTTCCACACTAATGATGAATTTGTTTCTATTAAAGTAAATGGAGAGATAAAAACAACAAAATGGAAACTTTCACCTCAATTAAATCCGGATGTCTTTGAATTAGAGTGTAAAGAAAAGGAAAATACAGTTACTTTTTTGGATAGTAATGATTCTATAAGTTATTTGGTAAGCATAGGTGATAAAATAGATTTCAATATTATTTTAAATCAAAAAGACACTGCTCGAACTCGTATTATTGGTGTAAAACCTAACGTGAATTTTACTGACAAATACATTAACGAAAATAAAGGAAAGGTAAATGTAACAATACCTGAAGTAAGTGAGTTGGCAAACATTCTTGTAGCGCTTCACAAAGATGCGGAAAAGGATAAGAATATGACTAATTCTAATATAGAATATTTCAAAAGAGTAAAAAATCACTTTAAACCTTTTCTTAAACATCCAATAATTGACACAATTCAAAAACATATAAATACTCTAAAGTATAATGAATCCTTTAAAGACTCTTTATTTTCTCAAGAAAGTTACAATTATTATTTCGCTTTAAAAATGAATGCCTGTTCATATTATTTTGATGAGAATGAAAAAATTGTAAATGATGGAATTATAGCACAAATGGCAAAAGGATGGAATTCTGTTGACCCAATGAAAAACGTAGATCTAATGACAGACTTTGCCAAAAAATCAAACTTTAGAATATTCTATAAAGAAAACAAACCATACTATGATAGTTTACTTGTCACTTACAAAAAATTAAACCCTGTTGACAAAATGCAAGAATGGTTAGACAAAAAATTTGATTTTACTTATGGAAATTATTCTATATACTTTTCTCCTTTAGTATATGGCGCACATTCTACACAAAATTTCAGTGATGCTAATTTTAAGCAAACATTTATGTTTATTTGCCCAGCAGAATATGACAATAAATATTCGAAGGTAATCAATGAATTGCTTGAAAGTAGAGTTATTTTCACCGAGATTGATCACAATTATGTGAACCCAATATCATATAAATATCTTGAAAGGATAAATCAAGTATTTAAAAATAGAGAAACTTGGGCAAAAGGAGAAATAACAAATAGTTATGGAACTTCATACAAAGTTTTTAATGAATATATGACATTTGCTGTTTACAGTCTATATCTAATTGATAACTATGCTGAAGAGGAGGTATTAGAGTTTTTACCTTATATGGAGAATCAAATGGAAAATAGTAGAGGGTTTATAAACTTCAGTTCTTTTAACAGAGAACTTCTCCAAAAATATAAAGAAAATAAAAACTACCCTATAGAAGAACTTTATAAGCATATGTTTGATTGGTCGAGTAAAGTGAAATAAAACTATTGCCAACACCGTGTATAATTAATTGCTTTGTTTTTGCCTGCTTACGAAAATCCTCGCGGATTTTCTAGTTGGTTTTTATTTGCTAAATTACGTGCTTAACCACGCAACTAATCATACACAAACACGTTATAGGCAACCGCAGAAAAAATTAAAATGACACTTAATCAAGAACATAAAGACTTTGAAAATTATTGCGGAAAGTTAATTGGAAAAACAATTATTAAAGTTGAATATGCGGAAATTGACTATGAAAAATTAAACGAAAAATCTATTGGAAAACCGTATTATTTAACCCATTTTCAAAATCTTGACACAATTGATTTTTCTATTTTTTTGTATTCTAACACAAATGAAAAAATTGAAATATATTGGGATGGAAAGTTTTTTCAATATGGAATTGGAATAAAAATTAACGAAACTTCAGATTTTGCAGGTTTTAAAGTTTGGAATGTTTCAGAAAATAATCTTTGGACTAAAATAATTGGAAAATCCATTAAAAATGTCAAATTGAATTGGGAAAAAGTAACAACCACAGAAGAAAAAAGTGGGAAAACTGAAAGTTTCATTTATCCTCAAGATATTTCATTAACATTCACCAACGGAATAAATATTTTTATAAGTGCTGCGGGATTTTTAAACGAAAATGATAATGAAGTTTTTGGAATGCTTGACAATTTAACAGTAACAGATAATGAAAAATTAGCACGAAAAACAAAAATGATAAATTAAAGGCAGCCTATAACAAAATGTAAAAATAATAAGGGTTTTGGTGCTTAATTCAAAGTTCAGTACATTTTACAGAGTCCGCAAAATTTACAATTTTGCGTGTCTATTTTAAAGAAAAAATTGTAAATTTGGCTAAGAGATGAATTGAAAGTTCAGTCCTTCGAAATCCCTTACTATTCTTACATAAACCGTTGGCATTCATTAAAAATCACTCTACAAATTGGCTGAATTAGAAAAAATAAACCCTAAATATTCTGAAACTGAAATTAAGAAATTTAATAATGAAAATCAGTTTATGGATGCTTACGTTGAACTATTAAAACAGACCATTATTTTGCTTTACTCAATTGTTAGAGATAGATATTGTGAAGGGAAAGAAGGTATTCCTCGGGAAATAAAACGAGACGAAGCCATTATTGGTGGAAACATAACTCGATTAATAAAATTAAACACATCTTTTCTTGAAAATATTTGTAATGGAAAATCGGAAATTTGCTTTATTTTATCAAGGTGCATAGCAGAAACAGCAATTAATATTCAATATATGTTAATTGAAGGAGAAGAAAGAGTTTTGAAAAATTATATTAAATATTCATTAATAACCGAAAAAGAATTATGGAATACTATCAAGGAAAATATTAGTGAAAGAGACAATAAAAAACTCCATATTGAAGAACGGATGCAAAAATCAATTGAAAGAAGTTTCTATGCTTCCGATTTTGAAATTGATGACGTTAATCGAAGTTCAAAATGGAAATCAATTTCTAAAAGAGCCAAAGTTGTAGGAGGAGAACAATTTTACAATATCTTTTATGGGCTAGGTAGTCATTCAATTCACGGAAATTGGCAAGATATTTTATTTAATAACTTATCTCAAGAAGAAAATGATGAATTTAAATTAAACCTTAAATGGAATAGACCAAGACCTCAAATTATGGATGGAGCAATTGGGTTGAACCTTTCATTAACCAAAATATTTATTGAAAAAGAAAATCTCGATAATAAACCAAACTACTTAGAGAAAGTAAAATTATTAATGGAATATCAAGCATTACTTTTAAGTGAACACGAAAATTATTTACTGAATTAAAAACGAAATGCCAACACCGTATAAAATTAATGCTTTAGGTCAGTGTTTAACCGAAGTTTAGGCATATTTATAAAGTCCGCAAAATTTTTCAAATTTTGCATTCAGCGGAAAATAAAGATAAAATTTAAAAAATTTCGCTAAGTGCTAAACCCGAAAATTATTGTATTTTTAACCAGCACTAATCTTATACCAAACGTTAGCAAACATTAAAAATAATTATGGATGAACAAAAAATAAAAGCTGAAGAAGGTGACAATTCAAATTTTATTGACTTGGTTAATGGCATAATGGAAGCTATTATTTTTCAGTATTCAGTCAAAGAGATTGTTTATGTAAAAATCAAAAATTGGTTTGACCATAAGTGGCTAAATTACTCTGGGAAAACTGTGGTTCCATTTGACTTCGGTGGTCTTGAAACCCAAAGTGAAGTTGCACTTAAAAATACTTGGAGAGATAAAATTTCAATTCCTCCATTTAACCCTAACCGAGTAATCTATTCTAAATTTTTAATCAAACAAAATACAGGGAATCAAAAAATAAAAAAAGCAATTCACCAATTCCGAAGTAGTAATGACAATATTCACAATAGAATTGAAGATTACACATCTGACGGACTTATACTTTGGTTTTCATCAAATACTGAAACAAATCAAAAAGGAAGTATTATGGCATATCGTGTACAAGAAAATCAAGTATATACTTGGTACGCGACAGTTGAAAACAGAGACAAGTGGAAAATAATGAAGACCAAGGGAATCAGACTAGATGAACTTAAATCTTACATGGAGTATAAATGAAAGAAAATACAATAGAAAAAAACATAGGAAAAAGGGTTCTAGCTGGAATTATAGATTATGGAATTATTTTTTCGTTCGCTATTATTTTTACAATAAAATTTGGCGAAAAAACAAGTGCAGTAAGTTATGAACTTAATGGTTTTCCAGTAATCTTCCCCGTCTTATTTTGGGGAATAATGACAATTGGAGTTGAATCTGTTTTTGGAGCAACATTTGGAAATTATCTTGTTGGTCTCAAACCTATTCCTCTTAATGGAAATGAAAAAAGTATAACTTTTATACAATCTCTAAAAAGACATTTACTTGACGTAATTGATATGTCTATGTTTGGAATAGTTGGAATCATTTTAATAAACAATACTGAAAAAAAGCAAAGATTGGGAGATTTATGGGCAAAGACAATTGTTGTAAAAAAATAAAAACGTTTGCTAACACGGTATAAAATTAATAATTTCGGTCTGTGCAAAACTAAATGGTAATTGTTTACTTAGCAACGGATTTTCCTGCGGAAAATCAGCCGCTTACATAACCAATTACTAATCTTATACCAAACGTTGTAAACCATTAAAAACACATCCCTGAATGCAATAATATGAACAATAAATTTATTAAAGTTTTAATAATCATCAACGGAATTTTAATCCCTATTTTTATTCTTTTTCTGTTAGGAAATGTGCTTTTCGATAAATACGAAAAAAACAGATTCGACAATACGGATTCTGAAGTTTATGAAAAAGATAAAAGTAGTTTTGAAATAAAATACTCTTCACCTAAAAAAATACTTAATTCAGAAAATTATTATGTCGCAATTTCGAAAACTTATAATGATATCTATGACTTAGATTTGGGTGAAATTTCGTTAGATTTAGTCCCTAAGAACACAATAAATATCATTTTTTTGGATAAAGAATTTAATGTAATTGGGAAATTATTAGAAAAAAAAGGTTCTATATCGAGTATGTTTGTACCAGACTTTCATTCGAGAGATAAGAGTCAAATTAAGTTTGTAAAAAACTTATCGTTTTATATTGCAAAAGAGGACACGAATAGTGATGGCGAAATTAATCGATTAGACCAACATTATGTATATATTTCTGACTTAAACGGTGAAAAATTGACTAAAGTAACTGATAGAAAAGTAAAACAATATCAATGGATAAATAATAATCGTGATTTACTATTAACGTTTAAAATGAAAAATGAAGAATTGGAATATGGAATCTATAATATTGACAAAAGAACTTTAACTGAAACAAAAGGTTTAAACCCAACTCAATAAAAACGGTTTACAACAACGTGTAAAATTAATAATTATGGTCTGTGTAAAACCCAAAGTTTCGGTATACTTACAACGGATTTTCCTATCGGATAATCCTCGCGTACTTAACCATTACTAATCTTACACACACCGTTGTGCTTCATACCAAAAACGACCCAAATACCAATAAATGAAATCAATTTTAAATTTAAATAATGAAGAAGCGAAAAGATTATTGTTGTTGCGGGAAAGTTACAGTAATATAAGCCTTCCTGATTATTTTTCATTTCAAAATCTATTAGATAGTATTGATAAAATATTGTCGGGAAAACATTTGTCTGATTTTAGAGATAAAAATCCAAGAACTTTTGACAATATCAATTACAAATTGCTTTCAAATAAAGACGGAAAATATGCTTGGAGACCATTCCAATTAATAAACCCAGCAATTTACGTTTCATTAGTACAAACAATTACGTCAACAGATAATTGGGAAACTATAAAAAAGCGATTTAAAGTTTTTCAATCCAACGAAAAAATTGAATGTCATAGTCTACCTGCATTATCTGAAACGAAAGGAAAAACTAATAAGACTGCTCAAATATTGAATTGGTGGCAGAAGATTGAACAAAAATCTTTAACTCTTGCTTTGGAATATAAACACGTATTACATACAGATATTTCAGATTGTTATAGTTCAATTTATACTCACTCAATTCCTTGGGCAATTCACACAAAAGAAGACGCTAAAAAAAATCGAAAAAACTCATTGCTCGGAAATGCGATTGATAACCATTTACAAGATATGAGTTATGGTCAAACAAATGGAATTCCACAAGGAAGTGTCTTAATGGATTTTGTTGCTGAAATTGTTTTAGGCTATGTAGATTTACTTCTAACTGAAAAATTAGATAGCAAAAATATTAGTGAATATAAAATCCTAAGGTATCGAGATGATTATAGGATATTTACAAACAATTCATTTGAAGCAGAACAAATTACAAAAGTACTTTCCGAATTATTATCAAATATTGGATTAAAACTAAATGCAGACAAAACAATTACTTCAGATGATATTATTAAAAGTTCAATAAAACCAGATAAACGGTATTGGATTAGTAACAAAATAATCACAGGAAATAAACAAAAATGGCTTATTCAACTTTATTTATTATCTGAGAAATTTCCTAATTCAGGAACTATAGAGACTCAAATGAGAGAGTTTTTAAAGGTTCTTGAAAAATCGGAAAAAGAAGATTATAATTTAGAAACTTTGATTAGTCTTGTTACTGAAATAGCACTCAGAAACCCAAGAGTTGTACCAACTTCTATCGCAATTTTGAGTATATTTTTAAGTAAAATAACAGACAATTCTTTAAAATTACAACTTGCTGAAAAAATTAAAAATAAATTCAAAGAAGTTCCAAACTCTTCATTTATTATGATTTGGTTTCAACGTTTGAATTTAAAGATAAATAAAACGGAAACATATGAAGAGCCTCTTTGTCAAAAAGTATTGGATAAAGAGATTGAAATTTGGAATATAAATTGGCTAAACGAGAAACTGAAAAAAGTATTTGATAAAAATCCAATTATCGAAAGTGAAGTCATAAAAAAGACAAAGGAAAAAATAACAAAAAAGGAAATAAAGAAAATTATAAAGAAAACAAGGTATTACGAATAAAAAAGTACGAAAGCACAACAAAGTGTAAAAATAATAAGGGTTTTGGTGCTTAAATCAAAGTTCAGTGCATTTTACAAAGTCCGCAAAATTCACAATTTTGCGTGTCTATTAAATAAAGAAAAAATTGTAAATTTGGCTAAGTGATAAACCGAAAAGTAAGTGTTTCAAAATCCCTTACTATTCTTACACAAATCGTTAGCGTTCATTTGCCAACGCTCAGTTCATTAGGTTTATACATCCAAACGAAATCAATTAGTTTTCCACCTTCGTATGGGTCGCTTAACGTGTCCGTGTGGAACATCCAAATATCCATATCATAGTTCCAATAGCACAAGTTCATCATTCCATCTACATCACAGCTTACTACATCCACACTAAAATCTTCCTCATTGCCTTTTAGGTCTTTTGATTTCTTAGGGTACTTAGTGTTTTTAAATATTTTCATCTTTTAGTTTTTACTGCCAACGCTCAAAAACGAAACGCTAACAAAGTGTATAAAAAATAGCCTATTAAGTTTTGTACTAATTCCGAAAGTCTGTGTATGGGCTACATTTCATACACAAACCGTTAGCGGTCATATAAAAACAGAACAGAATTACATAATATAAAAAAACAAAAAATGGATTTAGGAGATAACACAACACAAATAATAATTGGAATAATTGCCGCAATAATTGGAGCAGGTCTTATTTTTAAATTTATTGTAAAAAAGAACACCAACAAAAATTCTGGACAAGTAAACATAAAGGATAGTAAAATTGGTGGTGATGTTGCTGGAAGAGATATAAAAAAATAGCAATAAATGGCTGATGATAAAATATCTATAGGAGATAGTAAAATTGGTGGTGATGTTGCAGGTGGCAATATTGATAAATCAAGAAAATATGTATTTACGGGCTCAAAGTCTTCATATATGAGTGTTCTTTTAGAAAAATTTAAAAAGGAACAAGAAGGAGATTCTAAACTTACTGAATTCATAGAGGATTTGGATTACTACTACAACAAAAGAAAAGATGATGTAATTGGTTTAGAGGAAAAATTATCAAACGCGAATAGAAGGCAAGGTTTTATTGATTTCGCAGTTGAGGCAAAAGATAAATATCATAGAAAATTATATAAATATCAATTTTCAGAAGCGGCTCAGAAAATTAACATTCACTTATTAGGCTTGGTAATTTCTTATTTTGAAAATGAAATACATCCTTTATTAGAAAAAGGTGAGGATGAGAAACTGATAAATTCTATGATTACAGAAAGACTTATTAACCCATTAATGACTGAACTTGATGAAAATCATTTGGGGTTTACTGCTCACGACATCAATGGAATGTTACATTTTTTAACTGGTAATTGTCACTTAAAATGGAATTAAAATTATGATAGTTTATCATCCTGCATTTGACCTATATAATTGTATTTTTAGAATGCTTCAACTAATGAATTATTCTAAAGAAGAAGTAATACATTTTGATAAAATACGTATTTGGGATTTTTACTTAACATTTCCAAATTTAGTACAAGACATTTCTTTTCCTGCTGATTTACGAAAATTGAAAAACAGTGTATTTAAAGTAAAAAGAAATCCATATGAAGATATTCCTGACCAAAGACAAATTTTTGAGCGAATGAAACCCTATCAACTTTCTGCAATGAAATCTTTAGCATCATATGGTTTTATAGATTCAGAATTGTTATCCGAAAACAAAATTAAACGAACAAAAAAAGAAATCCCAACAGATTTACTTCGTAAGTTAAATGATTTATCAAATCAAAATGGGAATGTTATAAAATTAGTAACAAGCGATTTAGTAGACTTACCTCTTTTTGGTCAAAAAGGGTGGAAAGCAAGAACTGGATTATTAAACTTTAAATATGACCCAAGATAACTCATACATATTTCTTAATAGACTAATTGTCACAACACATACTGGAGCATACGCATATGATGAATTATTTCATAAAGGTGTAAATATAATTAGAGGAAAAAATAGTTCTGGTAAATCTACCATTTCAAATTTTATCTTTTATATTTTAGGTGGTGATTACAACAACTGGAATGCAGAATCATTAAAATGCAGAGAAGTCTTTGCAGAGGTTTCAATTAACAACGCAACTTATACATTAAAAAGAACAATAACTACATCCTTAAAACAACCAATGAGTATTTTTTGGGGTAATTTTGAACAAGCAAAATCAGATATAATAAATTGGAAGACATTTTCGTATTCTCAATCAGATGAAAGATTAAGTTTTTCAAGTATTTTATTTAAAGCATTATCCTATACGGAAGTTAGAAGTGAATCTGACAATAACATTACTCTACATCAGTTATTGAGATTGATTTATATTGACCAAGATTCGCCAACACAATGTTTATTTAGGAGAGAAAATTTTGATTTACCTGCAATAAGACAAGCCGTATCTGAAATGTTATTAGGAGTATATGATGATTCACTTTATAATGATAGATTGACATTAAGAAAAGCAAATAAGGACTATGATGTTAAAAAAAGAGAGTTTGATAGTTTGACTAAGTTATATTCTCAATCAGGAAATGCCACATCAGTAAGCGAGTTAAATACAAATATTGAATTTCTAAACAAGAAACTAAATGACACTCAACTTGAAATAACTAAAACAAAAGAAGGCTCACAAAAAATAAAAATTTCTAAAAACTCAATTACACGAGTTGGTAAAATTCAAAAAGAGTTACTACCAATAAAACAAAAATTCAAAGAATTAAACTCTGAAGTTTATCAATTAGATTTAGACATTATAGATTCAAAATATTTTATTGAAATGCTTCAAAAAAGAGTTATTGAACTTAATAATTCTATTCTTGCAAAAAAGGTATTAGGCGAATTAACTCTTTCTCATTGTCCAGAGTGTTTGAATCCACTTGAAAATCATACGCCAGTTGGTCATTGTTCTTTATGTAAACAAT
>VAPM010007278.1_pt1 | contig 10132 bp, 9 predicted proteins | sample 3395091 | NCBI WGS metagenome assembly VAPM01 (sample SAMN08290445, study PRJNA428436) | hydrothermal vent metagenome | isolation source: Deep-sea hydrothermal vent chimney 3 | place: Pacific Ocean: Juan De Fuca Ridge | reverse complement strand
TCCATCAGGTGTTTTGTATATTTTAATTTCAGTATCTTCCATTTATCAAAAATACAATCCTTTTTCTATTTCTGGAAATCTTTCTTTTAATGCACCACAACTTACTTATACCCCAACAAACCTGTTATTTTCTGTGGAAAATGGTAGGGAAAACAGTATGTTTTCATTGCGTTTATCAACTTGTTCTTCGTTCTCTGGTTTTTTCCATTTATCAGGTAGGGAAAACAGGTAGGTGTGGTTTTTTACTACGGATCATTTTGGTTTGGGGTTCAGCCTGTAAAGGTAAGAAAGTTTCCGGAAAAAACCAGATGTGCTATTTGTACGTTGGCTCTTTCTTTGTATGCTGCACCAACGCCTCACACACTTATCGTTATCTTCCGATTCCTGCCAGAATATCTGGAATAAAATCCCATCCTGATATTCATCCGAACTTCATTATCAAAAGTACAATCAAAGTTATTGGCATCAGGAAATCAGGTAGAATAATCCATGTATTGCCGGGGTTAAAATTTTTATTTTTTACTATTTCAATTATATGCAGGATTCCTGCTCCGATAAGAAAAAAGGAAAAAGGTATGGCTGTGGCTATCCAAAATCCATCTCTAAACCAGTAACATAAAATCCCTGATATACCAATACCCAGTGAAATCAAACCGAGTTCTATCTGAAATCCGTTTGAAACCCAGCCAATTTTTTTGGCAACTTTTTTCCTTAAAATGACATGTCCAACGAAATTAAATAATCCAAAAAAGCCGACAGTAAAAACTAAATGAGAAATCAAAAAAGAGTTTACCAATCCAAACCGGGGATTAACAAGATAAACAGCGAACCCGATTATCCATCCGAATAAATAAGAATAAAAGTAAATCATAAGTATGTGTATATCGAACTCATGTTATTAATTTATTATTTCTAGCAGTGGTTTCAAAATTGTAGCCCATACTGAATAACCCTTCGTGTTGAAATGAATCATATCCCTCTTAAAATATTCAGAAATAGGATGCCCGTCAGAACCAAGGAATGCATCAACAGTGTCAATAAAATGTAAATTTTTCTAAAGCAGAGCATAAATACAGAATAATTAAACTTCTCCCAAAAAAACCATTTATCTTTTACTCATATTTCAATGCCTCCACAGGCCGCTTGCGTACCATAAAAAGGGCTTGCATCAATACTGTGAAAAAGGCAATGAGCAGTACCAAAACAATGCCTGTAACAAAGTACCAAATACTCAGATGAATGTGGTAGGCAAAACTTTGTAGCCATTTTTCGAGAAAGAAATAAACTACCGGAGAGGTAAGTACTCCGGCTAGAAGAACTAACATCACGTACTCTTTTACCAGCATAAAAACTATTCGTTTCTCAGAGCCGCCCAACACTTTGCGGATACTGATCTCTTTGGAGCGTTGTTCGATGAGGAATGAGGAAAGGCCAAACAGCCCCAGTGCCGAAATGAGAATGACAAACAGCGAAAAGTAAAAAAACAGGGAAAGCATTTTCTGATCGCTGCTGTAAAGTGTGTTGAGTTTTTGGTCAAGAAAAGTGTAATACATGGTATAGCCCTTGTTGAACTTGTCCCACACGGTCTGTATATGCGCCAGTGCTTCCTGCTTTTCGGCTGGGTTTATCCGCACCACCACATACTGTACTAACTGCGTATTCAGCATGAAAATCAACGGCTCAATTTGCTGGTGCAGCGAGGAGAAGTTGAAATTTTTCACCACACCGATAATTTCACCTTTTTTGGTGTAAGGCGTATATAGATAACTACCCACCGGATGTTTCAACCCCAGAAAATCAACGGCTGCCTCATTCACGATAAAATGTTTCAAGCTGTCATTCTTCTTTATGGAAGAAAAGCCTTTTCCTTTGATGAGTGGAATTTTAAGCAAATCGAAATAGTGATATCCCACAAAAAAGCCACTGAGTGTTTGCAAATGCCCAGCTGCCGAATCTTCGGGTCTGACCAGTATTTTTTCCGTAAGGTAACCTGGCAGACTGGAAGCTGTGGCCACCTGTTCAATGGCTGAATCTGTTTTTATTGCCGTTACGAAGGCATTCACTTTCCCGCGAAAAGATGTGTCGGCCGGCGTGTTGATTACCACTACATTCTTTTTATCAAAGCCCAGTGGCCGGTTTTTTACATAGTGAATTTGTGCAGCAATAATCAGTGTGGAGATGATGACACCAATGGCCACCAGATACTGAATAACAACGAGAAACTTACGCAAACTGGCGGCTGTAAACGAATGCTTTTTGTTACCCCGGAAGATAAGCCCACGTCCGCCGAGTACCTCCACCGGCTTTAGTGAAGAGAGCACAAAAGCCGGAAAGCTGCCGCTGAACAAGGCCAAAAGCAGCATAAACATAATTAGCAACAGGCCAAAGACAAGCCCGGAACCGGAGAAAAGACTGTCAACTAAAGTAATCTGCCGGTTTACCAAACTGTTAAAAGCTGGCATCAGCAGCTCCACAAGACTCAGCGAAAGGATAAAGGCTATAAAAGTGATGATCAATGATTCGCTGATATATTGTAACATCAGCTGCTTTCGGAAAACCCCCATCACTTTGCGGACACCAATTTCACGTACCCGTTTTAGCGAACGTGCCGTGGCAAAATTTATATAATTTATGGATGCCATAAGCAAGATGAACAGCGCCACGGTTACAAAAATGTAGAGGTATGTGATGTTGATGTTGGAATGACTGTCATAAAGTAATCCCTGTGAAAAATGAATTTTCTGAATGGGTTGAAAATTCAGGCGCATGTATCCTCTAATCTTAATCTTTTGTTTTTTAATATAATTACCGATTGCCACATCGGTAAAATAATTTACTCTTTGTGTAAATTCTTGAACATTCACCGTATCGGCAAATTCGACGTAGGTGTAGCAATTCATCCAAAACCAGTTGGTATTCAGGTGCTCCTGTTCCTGTTTGTCTAGCGAATTGATGGAAATAATCGCATCAAATTCCAAATGGGAGGGACGGTTGGTATTATCGAAAACCCCGCTCACGGTATAAGTACGAACACTGGTTTTTAGTTTTTTTCCGAGTGCCGGTTTGTTACCGAAAATCTTCCGTTTCATAGCAGAGGAAAGTACGAGGCTATTAGGTTTTAGTAAACAGCTGTCAGCATTTCCTTCTACAAAGTGGTAATTAAAGATTTTAAACACCCGCGCATCGCCGATAGTCATGTTGGGAATATCGTACATTTTCCCCCGATAATTTACTGAAGAAACGTTGTTTTTGTCCGAAGGGTCGGTAAAAAACAGACGTGTTGATTCCAGGATTCCAGGGAAATTATCTTTCAGTGTATCGGCCAGCAGGTAAGGTGTAAGCGCCATTCTTTCCGCTTTGCCACCGGTTGAGTAGGTTTCGTTTACCCTATAAATATGGGGGTAATTTTTCCAGCTCCGATCATAATAGAGAGCATTCTCCACGTATAGGTATATAAAGACGAAGGCCACAATACCAATGGTCAACCCGGCAAGATTTAACAGGAAATAATTTTTCTGTCTCCTCAAAACACGAAATCCCATACGAAAAAAACTACCCCACATAAGTTTAAACCCGGTTTAAATTTTCATTAATAATTTGACCGTCAAATAAATGTACTATGCGCCGACTGTAGCTGGCATCGTGATGAGAATGTGTCACCATGACGATTGTCATACCTTCTTTGTTCAGTTCATTGAGGATGTTCATCACCTCTTCGCCGTGCAATGAATCGAGGTTCCCGGTAGGTTCATCGGCAAGCAAAAGGTGAGGACGGGTTACGATGGCACGAGCCACCGCCACACGCTGCTGTTGTCCGCCCGAAAGTTGAACAGGTAGTAAGTCTTTCCGGTGAGTAATCTCAAGCCGGTCAATGACCTCCATAACCCGTTTTTTGCGTTCGGTTTTCTTGACTCCCTGATAGATAAGCGGGAGTTCAATATTCTCCCAAATGCTCAGCTCCTCTATCAGGTTGAAGTTCTGAAAAACAAAGCCGATGTTTTGCTTTCGCAAACGGGTTATCTGCTTCTCGGTCAGGCCGTGAACTTCCTTTCCCATAAACCGGTAGCTTCCGGAGCTGGCTACGTCAATCATGCCCAACAGGTTCAGTAAAGTGGTTTTCCCGCATCCCGATGGTCCCATTACCGACACAAAATCGGCCTCTTCCACTTTCAGGTCAATACCGGCAAGAGCCACTGTTTCAATGTCAGCCGATTTGAATACCTTTCTTAATTGTTTTGTTTCTATCATTTCTGATTTTACTATCTCCGAACAAATGTAATCTTTTCCCTTATTCTATTTTGCTAAGCTGTTTTACTTTCTCTGGGTATATAGAGATGTTTAATATTTTTAACGAATATCATGCCAGTCAGTGTAACCTGTTGGTCTCATGTTGTTTGTGATTATTTTTCAGAGAGGGTGTAACAAATAGTGTTCGGAAACGTTCATATTTATGTATCGGCATGAACATTTATCATTAATTTTATCCCGGAATTTAAAGCCCTTGAAGCATGACAAAAATTGAAGCCCACATTTTAGTCGTAGATGATGACACCGACATTTTGCTTGCCGCGAAAATGTTTCTACGTCAATATTTTAAATTTATCCACACCGAGAAAAACCCGGAAAATATTCCCGATCTGTTGCGCAACGAGACCTATGATGTCATTTTGCTGGATATGAATTTTTCGCGTGATGCCAACACCGGACAGGAAGGTTTTTACTGGCTGAACAAAATTCTGGAGATTGACCCTGCTGCCATCGTTATTTTTATCACAGGTTACGGTGACATAGAGCTGGCAGTGCAGGGCATAAAAGAGGGTGCCACCAACTTTATCCTGAAACCCTGGGAAAACAAAAAACTGCTTGCCACCATTGAAGCTTCGCTGAAAATCAGGATATCGAAGGTTGAACTGGAAAATCTTCGGTCAACCAACAGACTTTTGGTGGCTGACCAGGACCATGCATTCAGCAACATCATTGGCCAGTCCAATGCCATGAAAAAAGTCTTGAAGACTGTGGAGAAGGTGGCGAAAACAGATGCTAACGTATTGATACTAGGTGAAAACGGAACTGGAAAAGAGGTCATAGCCCGTGCTATTCACCGTGCTTCACATCGCAGGGATAAGATGTTTATCAATGTTGACCTGGGAGCTATCACGGAAAGTCTTTTCGAGAGTGAGCTTTTCGGCTATAAGAAAGGTGCGTTTACCGATGCGCGCGAAGACCGGGCCGGACGCTTTGAAGCTGCAAACCACGGTACCCTGTTTTTGGATGAAATTGGCAACCTGCTGCCCAGCCTGCAATCGAAGCTGCTGAGCGTGTTGCAGAGTCGCAAAGTGGTACGCCTCGGCTCACATAAAGAAATTCCGGTGGATGTGCGTCTTATTTGTGCCACCAACATGCCTCTATACGAAATGGTAAAAGAAAACAAATTCCGTCAGGATCTGCTTTATCGCATCAACACGGTGGAGATTATCATCCCTTCACTCCGCGACCGAACCGAAGATATTGAGCTCCTGCTGAATCACTTTCTGGAAATATATTGTAAAAAATATAAAATACCACAAAAGCGTATTACCCCCGGAACACTTAAGCGGCTTCAGATGCACAGCTGGCCGGGAAATATTCGTGAGTTACAGCATGCTGTTGAAAGAGCCGTTATCCTCAGCGAAGGAAAAATGCTGGAGCCACAGGACTTTTTTATGAACGAAGTCCCCGAAAACCAGGAAGGCGTCTTTCCGGTAAACATGAACCTCGAAGAGACGGAAAAAGTTCTCATCCGCAAAGTGGTGGACAAACATGGTGGAAACATAAGCCGTGCGGCCAAAGAGTTGGGGCTCACACGAGCATCCCTTTACCGAAGAATTGAAAAATATGGTTTATAAAAAATTCAGACTTCAGGTAGTTCTTCGCATCCTGTTGGTAATCATTACGCTGCTGCTGATTTTCTCCTTTTATAAGGATGCGGCTTACCGTATAAGTATCATTATCCTCGGCGTGTTGTTCGTAGCTCAGGTTATCTTTCTCATTCGCTATATTGAGCAAACCAACCGGAAACTGGCCCTTTTTTTCTCCTCTATCCGGAATTCTGATTTTATGGGCTCATTTGTGGACGATGGTCTGGGAAAAAGTTTCGATGAGTTGAACCGTGAATTTAATGAGGTTATTGATGCTTTCAAGAAGACTAAAACCGAAAAGGAGGAGAATTTCAATTACCTGCTTACAGTTATCCAACATGTGAGCATTGGTGTGTTGGTATATACCCATAACGGGAAAGTAGATGTTTATAACAATGCTGTGAAAAGCCTTTTGCAGGTGAAACATTTGCGCAACATCAAACAGCTGACTGACATATCGGTGGAGCTGAGCACCACACTGCTCGAAACCAAAGCCGGTGAAAAAAAGCTGGTGAAAATTTTTGTGGGCAACGAGCTCTTACAACTCTCCATTCATTCCACTGAGTTCTTGATGCATGGCGAAAAATATCTCCTGGTTTCTTTGCAGGATATACATCCGGAACTGGAGCAAAAAGAGGTGGAGTCGTGGCAAATGCTTATCCGCGTGCTTACCCACGAAATTATGAATTCTATAACCCCCATTTCATCGCTGGCCTCCACTGTACAGGATATTTTAAAAGAGTTTCAAAAAGACAATAAGCAATTTTCAGAAGAAGAGGTCGTGGACATGGAGAATATCGCCAGTGCTATCTCCACCATCGAGAGGCGCAGCAAAGGATTGTTAAATTTTGTAGAGTTATACCGTAACCTTACCCGGATTCCTAAACCACATTTCCGTTATTTTCCGGTTGCCGACCTCTTTCGTCGCACACTAGAGCTCATGGAGCCTAAATTTGAGAAACTGAATATTCAGGTAGAGACTAAAATATTCCCCGGTGATCTGAAACTTCTTGCCGATCCCGATTTGGTAGATCAGGTGCTTATCAATCTGTTGCTCAACGCTATTGATGCTGTTGAAAAAACAGAAATCAGACAAATCAGCCTGTCTGCTTCGGTGAACCTGAACAACCGTACGCTGATTGAAGTGACCGATACAGGCATCGGCATAAGCCAGGGAGCAATAGACAAGATTTTTATGCCTTTTTTTACATCCAAGAAAACCGGTTCGGGGATTGGGCTGAGCCTTTCGCGTCAGATTATGCAAATGCACAAAGGAAGTCTTTCGGTACGCTCCGCTCCGGGAAAAGGTGCTTCTTTCATCCTTGTTTTTTGATGCTGCCAACGTGCTAATTTTGTAATTTTGTAAAAAATATAGAATAGAAATGAAAAAACCGGCCATCACACGTCGTAACATTAGTGAAAATATCAAAAACCGTTGGAGTCCCCGGGCTTTTGACGGTAAACCTGTTGAAGAAGAGAAACTTTTGTGTGTTTTGGAGGCTGGTCGTTGGGCTGCCTCTGCTTTTAATGAACAGCCATGGCGCTTTGTGGTCGGCAAAAAGGGAGAGGAGAAGTATGACAAAATCCTTGCTTCCTTAATAGAATGGAACCAGCAGTGGGCAGGTAAAGCACCTGTTTTGATTTTAAACCTTGCCAAAAAAACTTTCAGCCGAAACGGTAAAGTTAATGCTACAGCCTTGTACGACTTGGGACAAGCAGTAGCTGGTTTGGCTATGGAGGCTGTAAATCAGGGTCTTGTAAGTCACCAAATGAGTGGCTTTGATATGGAAAAAGCAAGACTTTCTCTGGGTATTTCAGAAGACTTTCAGGCCGTTTCGGTTATGGCTCTCGGCTATTATGGTAGTGTGGAGGGCCTTCCTCAGGATATGCAGCAAATGGAGATGTCAACACGCGAGAGAAGGGCAGGGGAAGATTTGCTTTTTTAAAGAAAAAAAGATGAAATATAAATTACTGTTTGTTTTTAGTATGGTAGCTGCTTTTGCACTGGCTTCGTGCGGCCAATACAGCCGGTCGACACAGACCCGTAAAGACAAAACTGTTGAAAAAACCGCCAGTATTCCTGATTTTAATGCCGATTCGGCTTATGCTTACACGGCCACTCAGGTAGCCTTTGGCTCGCGGGTTCCTGGCACTCCGGCTCATGCAGCTTGCGCAAAATGGATCATCCAAAAGATGAAATCTTTTGCCGACACGGTTTATGTACAGAAATTCAAAGCCCGTACTTATGATGGTGTGTTACGGAGTGGTGAAAACATCATTGGTTCTTTTTTTCCGAATTCTCAAAACCGTGTTCTTTTGATGGCACATTGGGATTCGCGTCCTTTTGCCGACCATGATCCGGACAAAGCCAAATGGAACACCCCCATTATGGCTGCCAACGATGGTGCCAGCGGTGTGGGCGTTTTGCTGGAGATGGCACGTGAGTTTCACTTGCACCATCCAAATGTGGGTATAGATATAGTCTTTTTTGATTTGGAAGACTGGGGCCCCCCCGCGTACTTGAAAATACAGGGGAAAGAAAATTCCTGGGCACTTGGTGCACAATATTGGGCAAGGCATCCGCAGGTTCCGGGTTATTCCGCTACTTTCGGTATTCTGCTCGACATGGTGGGTGCCAAAAATGCTACTTTTCTGAAAGAGTATTATTCTCGCCAGTATGCGCGTTACTACGTTAACTTAATCTGGAGAACCGCAAGAGGGCTGGGCTACGACAATTATTTTCCTAATCGGGATGGCTACCCTATCGACGACGATCATCTCTACGTGAATAAAATTGCCGGTATTCCTTCTGTGGATATCATCCAGCTTGATCCCAACAGCCCTAATGGCACTTTCTGGAAATACTGGCACACCTCCGGCGACACCATGGATAAAATCGACAAGCAAACACTGAAAGCGGTAGGGCAGGTATTGCTGACGGTGATATATGGGATGTAGCACCGAAGTGCCTAAAGTTTGCAGTGCCAAACCCGAAAACCGGAAAAAACAAATCACAAATAAGTTCCAAATTTCTAAAGATTCAAATCCCGAACGGTGGTTAAATGCTCCGCTGTAAAACAAGTAGTTAGTCAATTGTCATTAGCTCCGTTGTCAAACAGTAGTCTATCAATTGTCAAACAATCGAAATTTACTCAACTTCACAACTTCACAACTTCACAACTTCGCAATTTCACAACTTCGCAACTTCTCCCCATCTCCTCGTCTCTCAGTTTCCCCGTCCCTTTTTATCTTCGTCTCTATTACAATCTATAATCATTAAAAATTCTTATTTTTTCTTAAAAATTAGTATGCATGCGTAATATTTCAAATTATTTTACCGATATTTGTCCAAAATAAACGGATAACTTAAAAATTTATATCATGAAAATTCTGGTATTGATTAGTAATGTACCTGATACGACAACGAAAATCAGGTTTACCGGGGACAATAAAGCCTTTGACTCCGCGGGTGTTCAGTGGATTATCAACCCTTGGGATGAACTCGCGCTTACCCGTGCAATGGAATTGAAAGAGACTGGGGGAGTGGAAAAGATCACGGTAGCCAACGTGGGTGCCAAAATTACCGAACCAACTTTACGTAAAGCACTTGCCGTAGGCGCTGATGATGCCATCCGCATTGATGCCCTCCCTCTCGATGCTTATTTTGTTGCCACGCAACTGGCTGAAGTAGCCAAAGATTACGACCTTATCCTTGCGGGTATTGAAGCTTCCGATTACAATGGTGTGGGTGTTGGCGGTATGTTGGCAGAAATGATGGGCATTAACTCAGTGTCAGCGGTTTCCGGTATTGACATGGAAAATGGCGAGTTGAAAATCCATCGCGATATTGATGGCGGTTCGCAAGTATTAACCGTGCCTACACCGTTGGTGGCTATTGTTCAAAAAGGGATTGCCATTGACCCACGAATTCCGGCTATGCGTGGCATTATGATGGCACGCAAAAAACCACTTAACGTTGTGCCTCCAATAGATGCTGAAGCCAGAACTGAGTTTTTGTCATACGAACTACCGGCTCCGAAAGCGGCCTGTAAAATGGTGGAGGAGGACAATGCAAAAGAGCTGATCAGACTTTTACACGAAGAAGCCAAGGTGTTGTAATTCAAATTTTAACCTTTAAAAACTAGAAAAATGTCAGTATTAGTATATACAGAAAATTGGGCTGGTAAATTTAAAAAACTCAGTTATGAGATTGTCTCTTTTGCTGCCGCTATTGC
>VAPM010389292.1_pt1 | contig 10134 bp, 7 predicted proteins | sample 3395091 | NCBI WGS metagenome assembly VAPM01 (sample SAMN08290445, study PRJNA428436) | hydrothermal vent metagenome | isolation source: Deep-sea hydrothermal vent chimney 3 | place: Pacific Ocean: Juan De Fuca Ridge | reverse complement strand
GTGAACTTCAGCATTGAGCAGATCGCAATATTGTTCAGGGGAAGATTCCTGGATTGGTGCAAGTCGACTGAACTGTATCTGTTTGTTACGCAGTAAAGTTTCACGCAGGCCGCCGTCGGGCTGTTCGGTAATCAAGAGGATATTGTTACCATGAGCCTGAAGCGGTTTGAGCAGTCGGGCACTGATCATCGGCAGGGAATAGATCCCTGCCAATGGAATGGCTGTTTCCTCGAGCAGATTGAGCAGGGGCGACAGGGTATCCGGGTTGGTCAAGGCGCTGAACAATACGCTGTCATCGCGTCGACCCTCCTTATTGCGGCCGATAATGTGGCTGTGCCGGTACGGTGTACCACGAAACATTTTTCTGCCATGGCGCTCCAGCATCCGCATGCGATCTCTGCCCCGTGTATGAGGCAAGGTATCGTGGCGAAACTCCTCCTCGATCAGGTCTACCATAATCGAGAGAGGTCGTTGTTGCTGCCGGACCAGGATATCGTGCAGCCGGTGCATGCCCGCCTGCCCGGTGAGATAGCTGCCGAGTTCCTGCGCAGAATGCCGATCAACCTGGTACAGCGTATTACGGGTATCATTGACATAGAGGATAAGATGCATGGGGTTACCTTGTGACTTTACCGAGCATGTCATAGACAGGCCCCAGCACTGAAAGCATAACCCAGCCGAGCATCGCACCCAGTATGACGGTAAGAACCGGCTCGATCAGTGCCTGAACACGCTCAATAGACTCTCGCACATCACGATTAAAGAAGTAACTGACGTTCTCCAGCGAAACATCCAGTTGTCCACTGCTTTCGCCTACGCGGAACATACGGACCACAAGCGGTGGAAACAGCCCGGTGTTTTCAAAGCTTGTCGTCAGCGCCACACCTTCACTGATCTGGTGACGTACCCGTTGCAAGGCCTCGGCAACCACGGCATTGCCGACCAGGTTTTCTCCCATACGAATACAGTCCAGCACGGTTACGCCAGCTTTGTAAAGCAGAGCGAAGTTGCTGGTAAAGCGTGACAGGATAATCTTTTTATAGATAGGCCCGACGGCCGGCGCATTGAGTTTCCACCGGTCTACCTGGTAACGACCGGCAGGGCTGTTGCGTGCCCAGTAACGGATAGCGAAAAACATTAACGGTGGCAACACCAGAAACACATACCAGAATCGGCTGACAACATCAGAAACAAAAATCAGTGCGCGGGTATGCAGGGGGATTTCCGCACCCATGCTGGTAATAAAACCGACCAGTTGCGGAACCAGGTAGATCATCATGAAGGCCATGACACCGATAATGACCGTGCCAACAAAGGCCGGGTACAGGACGATCTTTTTGGTTTGTGCCGCCAGTTCATCCTGCCATTTCAGAGATTCAGTCAGTTCGCGCAGTATTTCAGGCAGCTTGCCACTCTGCTCCCCGGCGGCAATCAGGCTGACAAAAACAGGGCTGAAGACCTGGGGGAAACCAGACAGTGCTCCCGACAGGTTCTTGCCGCCTTCGATGTCTTCGATAAGCGCGGATAATACGTCACGAAAACGCGGGTTCGGCACACTGTCACGCAGGTCAGCCAGGGCGTCGAGGATGGCGACACCAGCACGTGTAAGCTGTTCCAGGTGAAAACAGAACGTGACCAGTTCCGGGCGGTCAACACGATTACGCCCCCCGATAAAACGGTTTTTTTGCGCGGAACGAAAGTTAATCAGATCGAGACCCATGCGCGTCAGGCGTAGCTCCAGGTCATCGTCGTTACTCGCCTCGATGCGGCCCAGTACCTTCTTGCCGAAGTGGTCTACTGCCTTGTATTCGAATGCTGCCATCGCGGTGTGTTCCTACAGACGGTCCGTAAGATCGACGACGCGAGAGACTTCTTCCAGTGTACTGCTGCCATCCAGTACCCGTCGCAGTGCATCTATGGCGATAGGCTCAAAGCCTTTGCTGAGAGCCAGTTCGTGAATCTCCTTACGTGATGCACGACGAGCAATCAAGTCATCAATATCATCGTCAACCTTGAGTAGCTCGGTAATGGCGATACGTCCACGATAGCCGGACTGGTGGCAATGGTCGCAACCGGTGGCGCGGTACAGCGTGGGGTTTTCATCTTCGTCAAGGCCAAGCAGATGGTGCTCCAGCTCGGTCGGTTTGTCAGGCTTCCGGCAATGTGGGCACAGTTTGCGAATCAGGCGTTGCGCCACGATACCAATAATATTACCCGCAAGAATATCCGGTACGATGCCAAGGTCCAACAGGCGTGGAATGGCGCCTACCGCAGAGTTGGTGTGCAGTGTTGAATAAACCTGATGCCCGGTCATGGCTGCACGCAAGGCCATATCCGCAGTATCTTCATCGCGCACTTCACCGACCAGTATAATGTCCGGATCCTGGCGCAGCATGGAACGAATCCCGCTAGCGAAATCAAGTTTGGCTGCCGCATTAACTGATGTCTGGCGAATCATCGGCATGGGATATTCAACCGGGTCCTCCAGTGTCATGATGTTTACGGTCTCATCATTGACGTAGCTGAGCATGGAATACAGGGTGGTGGTTTTGCCGCTGCCAGTTGGGCCGGTGACCAGCAGGAGACCTTCCGGGCGAGCCATCATTAACCGCAATGCTGCCAGCGCGTGTTCACTCAGCCCCAGCTTGTCCAGCGGAACGATCCCCTTGTTACGATCCAGTATACGCAACACAATATTTTCGCCATGGGTTGTCGGCTGGGCGGAGACACGAAAATCGATGGGTCGCCCGAACAGTGTCAGTGAAATATGACCATCCTGCGGAGCGCGGGTTTCGGCGATATTCATTCCGGACATGACTTTTAAACGAACAGCAATAGCTGACCAGTAGTTCTGGTGCAGGCTGCGAATCTGACGCAACACACCATCGATACGATAGCGAATACGCAGGAAGCCGTGTTCCGGTTCAAAATGGATATCAGAGGCACTCTTTTTGACAGCATCGGATAACAGGGCATCGACCAGTCGTACGAGGGGCTGGCTGTATTCGTCAGATTCGCCTGCCTGGCTGCCGTAATCGATCTGCCCGGTTTCTATTTCATGCAGGATGCCATCGACCGACAGTTCAAACCCGTATAACTGGTCAATAGCATTTTCGATTTCTGACTCGCCGGCAAGTACGGGTGTGATATCCAGTTCACCGCCCAACAGGGCGCGCAACTGATCAATGGCGACAACATTGAAAGTGTCAGACATGGCCACAGACAGCAGGCCTTTTTTCCGGTCGATGGATAATGGCAACATCTTGAAACGCCGTGCGACATCTTTGTTGATCAGTTGCAGTACATCGGTATCAACAATAATCTTCGACAGGTCGACACTCTCCTGCCCCAGCGCTTCGCCAAGTGCATCGCGAACCACGGCCTCGGTGGCAAATCCCAGGCCGACAATAATCTTGCCCAGTTGATCCCGGGATTTCTTCTGTTCGGTGAGTGCAATGTTGAGCTGATCCTGGGTGAGGATGCCCTTTTCAATCAGCAAATCACCGATACGTTTTGGTTTGGCGACAGCCGTCATAACGTGGGTTCCTCGCCTTGCTCAAGCCGGGAAATGCGTTGTTCCAGTTGCTTGATGCTGAACAACGTTGTCGAACCTGCAAGCTCACGCGCCTTGCGGTAGTAATTTAATGCCTGTGTTTGCAGTGCCAGTTGATCGAGTGCAATAGCAAGGTTGAAGGCATAGTCAGCACGTGTTGGTGCAAGGCGGAATGCTTCAAAGTAGGCGTGTTGAGCTTCTTTCCAGTTACCGCTGTCGGCCTGATGATTGCCAAGTGCAAAGTACAGCTGGGGGTTATTCGGCGCTGACTGTAGCCAGTATTTCAGTTGGCTGCCGTTTTTCAGTGCATCGCCTGACCCGGTGAGCGACTGTAGTGTCACACGTGCCACGTTGTCGCCAGGATGTGTTTTCAATACGCGTTTGTAATAATGGCGTGCCACGCTATCACGGTCCTGGTACATGGCGATAGCCGCCAGACCAAGCATGGCATCGCGATTATCGGGATAGCGGTGCAACACCTGTTTGTACAGACGTTCAGCCTGTACGAAGTCCTGTTGCTGATAAGCGAGCCAGGCTTTGCTCAGTTGCGGATTTACCCCGCTTCCCTTGCGTTTTTTACTGATACGAATAGAGGATGCCGGAGGAGATTTTACCTGGGGCATCGGCCTGCTTTGTACGGTATGCGTCTGTGGCCTGGTCGTTGTCGTTACAGCCGCAGTCGTGGTCGTGACGGTTTTTGCAGGAACCGTGGCAGGTTTGATCAATGCAGCAGGGTTTGTGACGGGTTCTGTTTTATTGGCCGGTGCCGGTGGTTCACTGATGAGTGTTGCCGCCTGAAAGTGTCCGGGTACAGGAAGCTGACTGGATTTCCACACATAGTATCCACCCACAGCGGACAGAATAAAGATAAAACCTGATCCGAACATCAAGGTGTTTTGCGTCCAGGCCGACCGTGGTGCAAGTTTGATGCGACCGCGCTTTTCTGCTTCAGGTTGAGTGGGCGTTTCTGTTACAGGCAGCGTATCGCTCGTCGCGTCTACGGGTGCGCCGGCTTCGGAAGGTTTTTCTTCAGGGGCCTCAATATGTGATGAGGTGCCATTGAGGGGTTCCAGCGACAGGGAATCATCTTCCTGTTCCGTTGGGATGGAAGTCTCCTGTGCGGGTGAGGTGACATCCTCACCGGCATCACTGGCAGGCGTTTCAGCGCGCCTGAGTGCATCCATCAACAGGCTCAAGGCCGTGCACTCCAGTCACTGGCACGGCGCGGGCCAAGAGGCGCGTCGGGATCAGGTAAATAATCGTTATAGACATCCATGGGTTTGTCCAGACTGGCGACAACACGCGGGCGGATGAAAATAACCAGCTCGGATTTTTTAATCCGGTTGTTGCGGTAAGTAAAGGCCTCTCCAATGAAATCAATATCGGTGAGTCCTGGAACACCCTGGTCATTCAGGTCAATGCTGTCCTGAATCAGCCCGCCAAGTACGGCCACCTGGCCACTGCGAACGCGCAGTACCGACTCCATTTCCCGTATCTGGATTTCCGGTACGCGGCTTTGTATATTCTGTCTTGCCAGGTCTGGGTTGGGGTCATTCACAAAGCCTGTGATGCGGGAGATGGTTGGCCGCACATTCAGCGTGACGGCGCCGTCGCGGCTGATCTGTGGTGTAACTGACATAACGAATCCGACAGGCACAGTATGTGGTGTACTGGTAAAGGTGGTCGTCGACGTGGTCTGGTTGGAGACGGTGTCGGCCTCCACCGTGAAGTAAACGATATTGTTGACAACTTTGAGCAGGGCCGTCTGGTTGTTGATCGCCATGATTTTCGGGCTGGACAATACCTTGACGTTGCCAAATTCCTGCAACATTTTCACCGTGGCGGAAATATTACCAAAGCTCTTGCTGTCAGCGTAATTGAGTGTAAAGACGGGAGGGTTGACCAGGTTGCTGCCGAGCAGGTTCTGGGTGAATGAAAAGCCGTTACCCTTGTCGGCTATCTTCGACCAGTCCACACCGAACTGGTATTTATTGTTCAGCTCGACTTCCAGTACCGTGGCTTCGATCAGCACCTGGCGTTGGGCATTGGCCATCAGCCGGTCGAGATATTCCTGGATCTGCAAGTGCTGGGTCTGGGTGGCGCGGACCGTGATAAGACCGGTTTCGGCACTGATAATAACGTCCATGTCTGTTGCTTCATCATCGGCCTTGAGTCCCAGCATATTGGTAATGTTCTGGTTGAGTTGCTCCCAGAACCGGTTCTCCGATGAACTGGTGACCGAAGTCGAGGAACTGTTGGAACGAAAGCTGCCACCGCCACGGCCACCACTGCTGCCACCCGATGCACCAGATCCGGAACTGCGGATAGCGGATCGACCGGTGGTTGCAATCTGGGTAGAGACGCTGTTATCACTTTTACTGGTGCGCGCCAGGTTCACGTAATCAATGTAGTAACTGCGCAGGTAAGGCTGATCCGGTTCGATGACCAGCAGCTCGTCCTCGAAGTGATAACGAATGGGTACCTGCGCGGCGATGCGGTTGAGAATTTGTAGCAATGTCTGGTCGATAGCGTTCAACGTGACCTGACCGGAGAGGCCGGGATGCACATCGATATTGAAGTGTGCGTCGCGCGCCAGCGCAAACAGGAGCTCGTCCAGTGGTGCATTGGTTACCACGACGCTATAGGTGTCCTGTGCCAGGGCCGGCGTCGGTTCCGGTACAACCGGGGCTTCCCGAACCAGTGGCGGGATGGTTTCACGCGACAGGTGCGAGGCACCGGGGCGTTGGCTGCTGTCAACATGCCCGCTTGCCGGTCGCGGCGGGGTTGGTGCACAGCCGGTTCCGGCCAGTAGCGTGGCCAACAGTAAATAGCGTATCCAGCGTACTTCGATCATCCCTGTTTTTCCTTATTTGCCAGCGCTTCGGCGCGCTGGTGCTCCCCGCGTAGCGCGGAAATCGAGCGTAAAAAGGGCTGATGCCTGCGCATCTCATCCGGTAGATCGGCAATCGCTGCCAAAGCTTTGGACTTACTGTTAAAAGCACCGTACAGAACATTCCAGCGCGCGCGCCCGCCGATTTCGCTGCGGGCCAGGTAAATGGCTGGGAGAAGATCTTCATATGCCTGTTTCATCAACAGTTTTTCTATTTTTACCAGGTTGTCATCGTCACTGAGTAAAAGCTGGATGGTCAGGCGCCCGTCGGTTTCGCGGAGCCAGTCCTGCGAGGCCAGTAATCGTTGCGATACGCGCGGCAGGCCAGCGGAAGGTCGGATACTGAGGGCCTTTTGCCGTGCAGCTTCGAGCGCTGGAGAGAGTCTGGTGTGAGCGACAGGTGTTTCGGCGAGCTGGGTGACGGTCGGTGATGACCGGTGCAGCGGACCGGTCATCATCAATAGTGCAAACACAGATACCGCTGCGCCAGCTACCAGCCCGCCAGCAAAACGTGGAAATCGTACCTGGCGTTGGCCGTCGCAGCGTGCGCGCCAGGCATCAATCCAGCGAACCCGGGTTGAATTCGCTGAAAATGCAGCCAGTAATGCCTTGTCTGCCAGCAGGTGCAGGCGCCGGATCAATCCGCCAGATGACAGTGCCAGCTGCCTGCAGGCAGCCGGCGTAAACAGTTCTCCGCCCCGATAGCCGGCATTATAGAGCCTGAAACGCAGGTATTCCGCGACTTCGCGGCTGGTCAGGGGGCTGAGATGGATGCTGTGCCCGATACGATCGCGCAACTGGCGGATTTCGTGCTTGCTTAATAGTGTGTCCAGCTCGGGCTGGCCAAACAGCACCAGCTGCAACAGTTTGGCGTCACGGGTTTCAAGATTGGACAGCAGACGGATTTCTTCCAGCGTTTGCAGGGGCATCTGCTGGGCTTCTTCGATGAATACCACAACACGGCGCTGTTTGCGGTGGCAGTAGAGCAGATAATCCTGCAAATGTTGTTGCAGTTGCAGGCGGGAACAGTCATCGGGCAGTGGAAGCTCCAGTTCCAGCGCAATGGCCGTCAATATTTCGTCGCGAGTCAGGCTGGGGTTGGCAAGGTAGATGACCTCGACTGTATCGGGAAGTTGTTCCTGCAACATGTGGCACAACATGGTCTTTCCGGTGCCGACTTCGCCGGTCACCTTGATCATGCCTTCGCCGTTACAGATAGCATATATCAGCGTATCCAGCACTTCCGCGCGCTGGCCACCGCCAAAAAATTTCCGTGTATCGGGCGTAATGCGGAACGGGGCCGCCGATAGCCCGAAGTGTTTGTTATACATGGTTTGCCCCTGTTGCTGCGTGCAAGCAGGGGAACACAAGCAATTTTTACACCATAAAAAAGGGAGGGTTATCCCGGGGGTGGTTCAGCAGCCGGTCGGACCATTGAGTTGCAGGCTGCCGATCAAGGCGTCGACACCGGACAGTTGCTGGCGCTGCAGGTAGTCAGCAATACCGGCATTGAGGGTTTTGCACACCAGCGGATCGTAAAACAGCGCGGTGCCTACGCCGACGGTGGTGGCGCCGGCAATCAGGAATTCGATGGCATCTTCCACCGTGGTTATCCCGCCCTGGCCGATAATGGGGATATGGTGGGCCTTGCACACCTGATAGACCTGGTGCACCTTGAGCAGCGCCACCGGCTTGATGGCAGGCCCCGATAAACCACCCTGGTTGTTCCCGATCAGCGGCTGGCGGGTTTCGATGTCGATAGCCATGCCCATCAGGGTATTGATCACGGAAAAGGCGTCGCTGCCGGCATCGATACAGCGGCGGGCATTATGGGCGATGTCGGTCTGGTTGGGCGACAGCTTGGTAATCAACGGCTTGTTGGTGGCCTTGCGGCAGGTTTCCACCACCCGGGCGGACATGTCCGGGTCATTGCCAAAGGTGACGCCGCCCTCCTTCACATTGGGACAGGAGATGTTGATCTCGATGGCATCGATGGGCGAGTCGTCGAAACGGCGGGTGACCTCGTGGTACTCCGCCAGCGTGGAGCCGGCGACATTGGCAATAAAACGCGTCTCGGTAAAATCCAGTTGTGGCAGAATTTTGTCCACCACATGATCCACGCCGGGGTTTTGCAAGCCGATAGCATTGAGCATACCCGCTGGCGTTTCATATACCCGGTGTGGTGGATTGCCCAGCCGTGGTGCCAGCGTGGTCCCCTTCAGGCAAACAGCACCAACATCCTGATTGGAAAATCCTCGTACCCGTGTATATTCCTCGCCAAAGCCCACGCAGCCGGATAGCAGCACCAGGGGTGAATTGAGTGTCAGGCCGCAGAAATCGACGGCGAGCGGGTTGGCAGTCTGGCTCATGGGGCCGTATTTGACCTGAAGTGCCGGCGAAAGAAAAGCGGATTAACCTTATGTTCCACATCGTACTCTACCAGCCGGAGATTCCACCCAACACCGGTAACATAATGCGCTTGTGCGCCAACACCGGTTTTCGTCTGCATCTGATCCGGCCGCTCGGATTTGAACTGGAAGATCGCAAGCTGCGTCGCGCGGGGCTGGATTACCGTGAGTGGGCCAGCGTGCAGGTCCACGACACGCTGGAAGATTTTATGGCAGACATAGCGCCGAAAAATCTGTACGCCATTTCAACGCGCGGTACAAAACGTTATTGCGATGTGGTTTATCAGCCCGATGATGCCCTGCTGTTCGGACCCGAAACCCGTGGCTTGCCTGCCTCCGTGCTCGACTCGCCAGCGGTCAGTGCGGTGATACGTCTACCGATGGTGGCACAAAGCCGCAGCCTGAACCTGTCCAATACGGTCGCAGTGCTGGTGTACGAGGCCTGGCAGCAGCAGGAATTTTCAGGAGCGGACTAAGTTTGCGGGTTTGTCAGTTGGCCCAGGCGGTTACGCATCAAGGCGTAGTACAGCACCGGGATGACCAGCAGCGTAAGAATAGTCGAAACCAGCAGGCCGAATATCAGTGTGATGGCAAGACCACGGAAGATCGGGTCATCAAGAATGAACAGCGCGCCGAGTATGGCGGCCAGCCCGGTGAGGATAATGGGTTTGGCGCGAATGGCACCGGCGCGGATCACGGCTTCCTCGAAGTCGATACCTTTGGCCACTTCGTCGTTGATGAAGTCCACCAGCAGGATGGAATTACGCACAATAATACCGGCCAGTGCAATCATGCCGATCATTGACGTGGCCGTAAACTGCGCCCCGAGCAGTGCATGCCCCGGCATCACACCGATAATCGTAAGCGGGATCGGTGCCATGATAACCAGCGGCGCCAGGTACGAGCGAAATTGCGCCACCACCAGCAGATAAATCAGAATCAGCCCCACCGAATAGGCGATGCCCATATCGCGGAAGGTTTCATAGGTGATCTGCCACTCCCCGTCCCATTTCAGGCTGTAGCGGTAGGGGTTATCCGGTTGCTGGGTGAGGTATTGCTTGATGGGAGCACCGTTGGCAGTAATCGTTTCCGCGATGGTTTTGTGCAGTGCCGCCATGCCATACAGCGGGCTGTCCAGCTCGCCGGCCATGTCACCCGTGACAAATACCAGCGGCAGATGATCCTTACGGTAGATCGAACGTTCGATGGATGAGGGTTCCAGTGTCACCAGTTCTGACAGCGCAACCAGACGGTTGTCACGACCACGTACCTTGATGCCGAGT
>VAPM010311361.1_pt1 | contig 10134 bp, 6 predicted proteins | sample 3395091 | NCBI WGS metagenome assembly VAPM01 (sample SAMN08290445, study PRJNA428436) | hydrothermal vent metagenome | isolation source: Deep-sea hydrothermal vent chimney 3 | place: Pacific Ocean: Juan De Fuca Ridge | reverse complement strand
CGTTTCGGTGGGTGTTTTGGCTTCTCGGTTGTATTTGCGGCTCTCGCTGAGGTTGGTGCTTGGCCGGACTGCTTGTTTGGCAAATTCTCTTTTTGGATGGCGGGTTCGGCCATTGGCGTTCACTCCTGACAAGGTTTCGTCGAAATAGAAGAACCCATCAAAATAAATATTCGGTTGTAGAGACTTATGGAAGAGAAACACGGCAAATTCGTGCAGTATTCGCTATTAAGTCGGGAAAAGCGAAATACCGCCTAGTTTGCTGGTTTCTTCAGGAAATACTCATTTTTTAGTCAGGGTATTGTCAGGTTGAAAAGACTATTCTGCGCTCGATTAGGGGTTTTGTAACAGGTACGGCAAAAGTTACTTGGGACCGAGAAACCGTTTTTCTTTTTCCTTATTTTGTTGTGTAGAAAGTCGAAGATGGAAGCCGAAATTGGTCAGTTCTCACTCATTCTTGCGATGATGATTGCTGTTGTGCAATCGGTTGTTCCGATGGTTGGCGCACAACGTGGAAATATAAATATGATGCGTGTTGCCGACTATTGCACCTATGCGATGGTTGCTTTTGTCGGCCTGGCATTCGCCTGTCTTATTTACGCATTTGTCATTTCAGATTTTTCAGTATTGGTGGTCGTACTGAACTCCAACTCAAAAATGCCTCTGTTATACAAAGTAACAGCGGTTTGGGGAAACCATGAAGGTTCACTGCTTTTATGGATCATGATTTTGGCAATGTTTGGGGCAGCGGTTGCTGCAAGTGGGCGCCATTTACCCCCGACACTAAAAGCCAGAGTTCTGAGTATTCAAGGGGCGCTGGCCCTGGGTTTTCTGGCGCTTGTCATATTTACGTCAAACCCTTTTGACCGTTTGTTTCCGGCAGCTTTTGACGGACAGGAACTGAACCCGCTGTTGCAGGATATCGGATTGGCGATACACCCCCCGTTTTTGTATCTTGGCTATGTTGGGTTTTCGATCACCTTTGCCTTTGCTGTTGCGGCCCTGATTGAGGGACGGATTGATGCCAGTTGGGCAAGGTTCGTTCGCCCCTGGGTTCTGGCGGCATGGTGCTTTTTAACCCTGGGAATATTGCTTGGTAGTTTTTGGGCCTACTATGAATTGGGCTGGGGTGGCTGGTGGTTTTGGGACCCGGTTGAAAATGCTTCATTCATGCCCTGGCTGGTGGGAACTGCATTGCTGCATTCAGCACTGGTTGTTGAGCGCAGGCAGACACTTGTCGTCTGGACAATGCTTCTGGCCATACTGACATTTTCCTTGAGTCTTGTCGGGACATTTCTGGTTCGATCCGGTGTTCTTACCAGCGTGCATTCATTTGCGGCCGACCCGTCGCGCGGCATAGGTGTCCTGTTGATACTATCAATAGCGACCGGCGGCGCGCTTACGCTTTTTGCGATCCGCGCAAACAGAATTAAGAACCCTGTATTGTTTGCACCCGTCAGTCGCGAGGGCGGGCTGATTTTGAATAACATAATTTTGGTGACAGCAACCGGGACCGTGTTTTTAGGAACATTTTATCCACTTTTCGTGGATTTGATTGGCCCGGAAAAAATATCCGTTGGCGCGCCATATTTTAACTGGACGTTCGTTCCGCTAATGATCCCGTTACTGCTGGCTTTGGTTATAGGGCCGTTTTTGCGGTGGAAACGCGACAGCTTACCAGACGCTTTGACGCGTGCGCGGATGCCTGCCATTTTGGTGCTGATGTCCGTCGGTGTAATTTTGCTTATCGTCGGATGGCGCTTGTTGGGGGCTGCACTTGCGATTGGGCTGGGATTGTGGCTGATTTTTGGATCGTTCGCAATTTTGACACAGCGCATTAAGTTGTTTTCCGTTCCGTTCCCACGTTCCTGGCAACTGGCGCGCAATACGCCGCGTTCAGTTTTTGGCATGATCCTTGCCCATGCCGGTCTGGGGCTGGCCGTGATCGGGATCGCAAGTGTTACCGCGTGGGAGCAAGAATCAATCTCTGCGATGGCACCCGGCGATCAGGTTGAGGTTGGCGGTTTTGTTTTCAAATTGGACAGGGTTGATAAAATTCAGGGTCCGAATTTTAACGCCGAGCGCGGCATTTTTCTGGTAACAGTGGACGGTCGCCAAGTTTCAACCATGACGTCGGAACGTCGGTTTTATCCGGTGAGCAACCGGGTGACCACCGAAGCAGGTATTTCGGCACGATTTCCCAGCAACCTTTACGTCGCCATGGGTGAGCCAAACAACCGCGGCCAATGGGTGGCAAGAATTTATTATCACCCGATGGTATTATTGATTTGGATCGGACCGTTTCTAATGGCAATTGGCGGTTTCGTTTCATTATCCGACAGGCGCTTTCGGGTCGGCGCACCAAGGCGTTCGGCTAAGATTGCATCGCCTGTGCCAATGGCGGCGGAGTAGAACATGATACGTGTCCAACATGCCGTCAGACCGCACCTATTTTCTTTGTGGTCCCTTTTGATAATTTTACTGATGCCTTTGCCAGCTTCCGCAGTTGAACCAAGTGAGATGCTTTCTGATCCGGTTTTGGAGGCACGGGCGCGGGAGTTAAGCAAAGGGTTAAGATGTCTTGTCTGCCGCAATCAAAACATAGACGATTCAAATTCCGGCATAGCGCGGGATCTGCGTGTATTATTGCGCGAACGACTAAGCGCCGGTGATAATGATGATCAGGCTGTCCAATATTTGGTAGACCGATTTGGCGCGTATATTTTACTTAGACCACCCTTTCAACTTACCACATACCTACTTTGGATTGGTCCGATATTGATACTACTGGCAGCAATATTTGGATTTCGGAGTTTATGGAGAAATCCGGGATCGGGTACAGAAATTGACGAAGATTTTAGCACTGAAGATCGCAAGCTAATCGCTAAGATACTTAACCAGAAGGATTGACAGATGAATTTGTGGATTATTTTAACCATACTGGCATGTTTAGCCAGTGTTCTGATAGCAATCCCGCTGATACGGCGGTTTGAACGCCCGCAATCACAATCCGACCACGCGCTGCAAATTGGCCGTGACCAAATGGCCGAACTTGAACGTGACATAGAACGTGATTTGATCGGAAAAGATGAAGCCGCATCTGCAAAGGCAGAAATTGAGCGGCGAATTTTGACGGCGGCAAAGGCGGAAACATCAGAATTGTCAGGTGCCTCAACTCGAAGCCGCGGTTTGGCGCTGGCGGGCGTCGTTGCCCTGATTGCCGGGGGATCTGCAGTCCTTTATTCATTTGTCGGTCGCCCTGACCTACCTGCCAAACCATTTGCGGGGACAGCAGGCGGTGTTACAAATATGACTGCATCCGCACTTCAACAGCCCAGCTCAGAACCAACTGCCGGTAGCGTTGAAGAACTGATCGCCGGCCTCGTCACAAGACTCGAAAATGACCCAAGTGACGCAGAAGGATGGCGTATGCTGGGTTGGTCATATTTTAATACCGAAAGTTACAGTTTGGCCGCTGATGCATATGAGCGGTCGGTAGAGCTGGAGGCAACTGATCCCGATGTGCTTTCTGCATACGGTGAAACACTTGTTCGGGCAGGTGATGGATTGGTTAGTGAAAAGGCGATCGGGGCATTTGATGCGGCGCTGGTTATTAATCCGGTCGATCCGCGCGCGCGGTTTTTTAAAGGCATGGCGCTTGAACAGGCCGGTGATCCAACGGCGGCGATTGATCTTTGGCTCGAAATTCTTGCAACAGCCCCAACAAATGTTGAGTGGTTAGGGGGGCTACGCACCCGAATTCAGGAACTTGCAAACACCACCGGATATGATCTTGGTGATCGCCTTGGCACTGTGTCAAGTTCAGGTGGGTTGGGCGCACCGTCGGCAACTGAAGATAAGGGGCCAAGTCAGGCAGATATTGCCGCAGCTCAGGATATGACGCCACAGGATCGGCAAGCAATGATTGTCGGTATGGTTGACCAACTCGCCGCCAGATTAGAGGAAAATCCAAACGATCCGGCAGGCTGGGCCAAACTAATCCGGTCGCGACAGGTTTTGGGGGATAATGATGGGGCGATTGCCGCCTATCTAACGGCGAATGAACTGTTCAAAGATTCGCCGGAAGATCAAGCTGAACTTGCAGATGCCGCACGTGAACTTGGCGTTTCAGCCGAATAGGATAGCTAGGGACGCTGTATGACTACATTTCAATTGTTGCTGATTTATGCGACTCCGCTGCTGACAATTTGGCTGATATTTTCTACGCTCAGTCGGCGCCGGGAAAAAAAGGTGACCTTGGTCAAAGAAGAAGTCATCGCCGCGGGCCTGATCGAACCGGCTTCGCTTCACCCGGTGATCGACCCAACAATATGTATAGGTTGCGGTGCCTGTGTTGGTGCTTGCCCCGAAGGTAAAATTTTGGGGCTGGTAAATGGTAAAGCCCAGTTGATCGAACCATCGCACTGTATTGGTCATGGGGCGTGCGAAAAGGCCTGTCCTGTCGGGGGTATTTCGCTTGTATTTGGTACCGAACGGCGAGGAATTGATATCCCCGACGTGGGCCCGGATTTCCAAACAAATCAGGACGGAATATACATCGCCGGAGAGCTGGGCGGGATGGGACTGATCCGCAATGCGATCGAACAGGGCCGGCAGGCGATGGCCGAAATAGTCAAAACAAAAGTCAAATCCGGCCCCGAAATTCTGGACGTGGTTATTATAGGTGCGGGGCCAGCCGGAATATCCGCAAGCCTTGCCGCGCAAGAAGCGAAACTAAAATTTGTGACCATTGAGCAGGATAGTCTGGGCGGGACTGTATCACATTTCCCGAGGGGAAAATTGGTGATGACAGCGCCGGCGGTTCTTCCGATATACGGGCAGGTAAACTTCCGGGAAACGTCGAAAGAAGTGTTGTTGGAGTTTTGGGAAAAAGTTGTCTCTGATACCGGGCTAATTATTAATTTTGAGGAACGGGTAAAATCAATCGAAAAAGAAGACGAAATATTCCGTATCGCTACGTCCAAGGGCAACCATTCCACAAACGCCGTCCTGATGGCGATCGGCCGCCGAGGCACCCCACGTCAACTTGGTGTGCCTGGCGAAGAAAACAGTAAGGTAGTCTATCGCCTGATCGACGCAGAACAATATCGTGGTCAAAGTGTTCTGGTGGTTGGAGGTGGCGACAGTGCGCTTGAAGCTGCCACAAGCATTGCGGAAGTTGAGGACACGGATGTCACGCTGTCTTACCGCAATGACGGGTTTTCCCGGGCAAAACAGAAAAACCGCGATAAAGTTTCGAATATGCAATCGGCTGGTGATCTGAACGTTTTACTTAGCTCTAACGTGATTAAAATTCATCCAAACAGCGTTGAATTGAGCCAGTCAGAGAAAGCAATTTCCATTGAAAATGACGCGATTATTGTCTGTGCCGGGGGAATATTGCCAACCGGTTTTCTAAAAGAGTCTGGCGTCAATGTGGAAACCAAATATGGAACACGCTAAATTCCAGGCTATCCTGTTCTTGGTACTGGTCGGACTCGCATTACCAGGCTATGCGCAACCAACCGGTATTAAGGATGCACAGGACGCCATCCGACAACGCAATTATTCGATTGCCGCTGAATTGCTTGCGGCCCAGTCATTGCGCGAAAATCCAAGAGCATTGTTGTTATTGGCCAACCTGTATCGCAACGGTCGAGGGGTGGTTCGGGATGATAAAAGGGCGTTTGAACTAACTGCGCTTGCAGCTGAATTGGGCAATGTAGATGCCCGGTACAGCCTGGGTAAAATGTACTTGTCCGGTCGTGGTGTAACGGCTGATCGCGCCGCTGCGCAACATTGGATAGCCCAGGCTGCGGAAAACGGACACACCAAGGCTGCTGAATCGCTGATTGCAATTTTGCAAATGTCCGTAAATCCTGAGAAGGAATTAGAGCCCAACAGAACGGTACAGATTATTCGCGGCTCGGGTCTGCAAAATACATTTGGTGTAAATCCACTGATAGAGGCGGCTGGGCGAGGAGTGACGGGAGTTTTGAAACAACTTCTGGTACAAGGTGAAGATCTGACAGCGGTGGATAAAGGCGGCCGAACTGCATTGATCCATGCGGCAACGACAGGAACCGCAGAGATTGTGGGCCTGTTACTTGCAGCAGGTGCAGGCCCCGACACGCAAGACAACAGCGGCCGAAGCGCCGTTGCCCATGCGGCGAAACGCGGGGATGCAAATATTTTGAATGTATTGCTTGAAGCGGGCGCGAAGGCTGACTTGGTTGACAACAAAGGTAGTAGCCCGCTTGAGATAGCGATAGCTGCCGGTCACTGCGACATCGCACAGAAACTGCAACGCAATGGTGGATACAGTTTCGAAAGCGCCAACAATACGAATATTTTGTTATTGAGCGTCCAAGATTGTTCGGCGGTTTTACTTAGGGAACTTGTTGCGCAGGGCCTGCCACTAAATGCAACGGATGGGCGGGGCCGCAGTGCGATCTGGCATGCCGCTGCAAATGGAAATTTGGAAGTTCTTGATTACCTTATTTCAGCTGAAGTCGAAATTGATTTGGCTGATGACAACGGTATTTCACCAATGATGACAGCCTTGAATTATGGGCAAACGAATGCTGCAAATTTGCTTCTGAATTCCGGCTCGGATCCTAATCGAACGTCAAAAAATGGAAATTCTGCATTGCTCGTCGCTGCGCGTTTAGGAAATCTTGAACTTCTGGTTGGCCTTATCGCTTCGGGTGCTGCAGTCGACCATAGAAATCAGACAGGTTATTCGGCTTTGATGCTGGCGGCGCAAGCCGGTAAGCAAGATGTGTTTCTTGCCTTGCTTGACGCAGGAGCAAGTACAAAATTACGCAACAAAAAGCGTGAGCGCGTTCGGGATATCGCATTTGCTGCCGGGCAATTAGGGCTGGTCAATTTATTGGATCAGTGAAGATATCTGTTCTAAAAATCTTTCCTAAACCCGGCAACTGCAAAAAACTCGTTTGTTTCTTCTGCAAAAGTAGGTGTGTCCAGATTTGAGAACCGAGCACCTAATTCTATTTCGAACTCAGTTGAATCGTCCATCATATAGGTCGCCGTCAAGGATGGGATTGTAAACAACTCAGTTCCGCCAGTTGACGTGATATCACGATAACCAACTTTCAGTCTTGGTTTAAGCCGAAGTGCATCAGTGTAGTCAAATCGCCGATAGGCATCCAGCAGAACCAGATCAGAAGAAGCCGTATTCGCATATCGAGCCGAAAAACTGACGACATCGCTATCAGAAAAAATATTGGTTCCGACGATTTGGGCAGAAGTGTAAAATTCTAGACCCGTCGCTGGAATGGCGGCAACACCCCCGGATGCAGGGCTGCCAGAGGTCTGAAATAGTGACCCGTCTATGCTGAATTGCCAATCGTCATTCAATGGTTTCGAATAGGCTGCCGTAAACGAACTGGTTGTTGTTGTGCGATCAAGCGCCAGCTGTTCAATTTGGCCAAGTGAAAACGCAGCATTCAACTCGGTTAGCGTCGTTGCGGCTTGCCCCTGCAGAGCGTTGCTAAGGGTTAATAACGGTGAATGGGTAAAGTCAGCACTAAGAGTTACCGAGGATCTGTCAGCAAATATTTTGGTTCCAGTCAGTCGCGCCGTATTTACCCGCCCAAAGTGCAAATCATAGTCAAGCATTGCGAATATCGCCGTGGTATCGTCCAGAAACTGCACCTCAGCACCAAAGGCTTTCCGGTCTACAAAAGAACCGACATTTTGCTGAATGACGTAAACCGTTGCTTCAACATTCGGCACAATACCAGTTACAGTCGCACTGGCACCATAAATTAGTTTTTCAGACGAAAAGAAGGTATCGGATGCTGAGTCAACTGGCTGTCCGACAACACCATCAATCGTGACAGTTTCGCTAACAGGCCACGTAATCAGGGCACCGTCAAACCGTCCGAATACACCACCACCATTTCGTGTCTGACGGCCCAGTTTAACCGTCAATCCAGGTGCTTTGAATTCGACTTCACCATAGGCCCTTGAAAAACTAAGACCCTGAGCGCTTGCATCAGCTAAATCAAGTTCGTGGTCGCCTGCAATTCGCCAAGAAAATTTATGAGTGTCGGTTTCTTTTGAGTCTGAAATATCCAGTGATGTTACCAGGGTATTCTGGAAAACTTCATCGTCTTGTACGGATGTGCCGGTTGAAAATTCATTCAATACGGTTGAGCCCTGATTGCGATAATAATACGATGATACGCTGGCGAAAAATGTTTTTTCTTCCATTTCAGGAATTGTAGTAAGGCTTGTCCTGACACCTCGGTTTGGTCGAACTGGACCTTGTGCATCCAGCGGTTGCAATGGGGCATCCGGCAAACCCGCGAAACCCGAACTTGCGTCACGCAATTGTTCTGGTGGGGCAGCCTGAGCCGTCAGGATGCCCGCCAGCCTTTGACTAACACGGGTTGCACCTTGTGAGTCAGGATAGGTTTCCAGATAAATTTCGTATTCGGCTTTGGCGTGCGCCAATTGCCCATTTCGTTCCCGAACGACACCCAGTAACTCTTGGGAATCAGCGCTGCGGGCATGCGGAGGCATAGTTGTGAGCGATGTTAATATTTGGATCGCCCTACCGTAATTCTGCGTGGTTATTGCCGTGCGGGCGGCAGCGTAATCAGCTTCTGTTTCATCCGAAGCGAGTTCCGAGGAACTGGCATCTGGTAAAGGGGCCGCATTTGCCGATTGATCTTCAATCGGCCGTTCTGAATCATTTTCTGCAGCTGTGATACTTGGTGCTGCATCACAAAATACCGAGCCACTAGGAGCAATATCTGAAATAATGATCGAACTGTCACCGGCCTGGCTAATACGCGGTGCCACATTTTGTGAGAATTGTAGGACAAGGATTGATGCCGCACCGTTGGGGCCCAGTGTCACGTTCAAAGGGCCTTGCCCTGGAATGGTCAGCTGCGGATAGGTCTCAATCAGTTCAAGCCTGGTCGCACTGTTTCCGGGATCGGCGTCGCCGATCAGTCGAATGAAAACAGAATTTCCATCGCTTGAAAATGTATGGGATGCATATCTTTGCGAAGAATTGAAACTGATGAAAATCGCGGAACAAGTGGTGGCGCTTCCACCTACAACCTGAACCCTTGCCAATACCTCATTTGTTTGCGCCTGTGCGATGATGACCCCAAGAGCAAGAAAACTTGCACTTGCGGTCAAAGTTGTCCGCAGGCGTTTCAGCCTGTTACTAACAATGTCCATTTAGAAATCCCTGTCACCTGCTCTGTGCTCGCCGTTGCGCCGCTTTTTTATCGTTGTTAATGTGGCGTCGGTATAAGTATGGCATGCCCCAGCGCAGTCACGCAACTCATCCACCCGATAAAAAACTGTATTGGGTGTTTTGTATTTCTTATGCTCATCGCGTTCATAGTCATTTGCATGGCAACCCGCGCAATCAGGTTGGTAAGCTGGGAACTGCCATGCATTTGTTTCTGAATTGGAAATATGACAATCAGTACAGTTGTTTGAGCGGTGTCCAGAAGGGAAAGACCCAGACGTATGCGAATAGTTTACGGTGGCCCAGTTGGTAGTCCTATGACAACTATCGCATTGTTGCGTCGTGACAAAATGACCACCTGGTTTACCCGTTGCGGTTACCCCATTGTGACAGCTCGAACAGCTCCCGGTGACCGCATTATGGTCAAATCGGACGTTTGTCCAAGTCGTTGTGACATGACACGCGTCACATGTATTTGAAGACAGTATATGATTTGCAGTTTTACCCGTTGCTGTAACGCCATTGTGGCAGGTGGAACAAGCGCCTGTGACAGCCGTATGGTCGAACCGTACATTGCTCCAGTTTGTGGTGACATGACAGTCATCGCAAGAATTTGAGGACGGGATGTGATTGGCAGTTTTACCGGTCGCCGTGACGCCGTTGTGGCAAGTGGAGCATGAACCGGTGACCGCGGTGTGATCAAACCGTACATTGCTCCAATTTGTGGTGACATGACAGTCATCACAGGAATTCGAGGTTGGGATGTGATTGGCAGTTTTACCGGTCGCTATGACCCCGTTATGGCAGGTAGAGCATGAACCGGTGACCGCGGTGTGATCAAACCGTACGTTTGTCCAGTTTGTCGTAACATGACAATCCGCGCAGGAATTTGAGGACGGGAT
>VAPM010586936.1_pt1 | contig 10141 bp, 8 predicted proteins | sample 3395091 | NCBI WGS metagenome assembly VAPM01 (sample SAMN08290445, study PRJNA428436) | hydrothermal vent metagenome | isolation source: Deep-sea hydrothermal vent chimney 3 | place: Pacific Ocean: Juan De Fuca Ridge | reverse complement strand
GGGGCCGCTATCTGCACGCATGGGGATCGCCTGTAACCCCATGCGCTCATAGGTGCGCAGGTAACTGACCAGATGGCGGTTATAGGCGTGCATGGCATCTGCTTCGGTCAGATCAAAATTATAGCCATCCTTCATATAGAATTCACGCCCCCGCATCACCCCAAAACGTGGCCGGATTTCGTCGCGAAACTTCCATTGAATTTGGTAAAGTGTCAGCGGCAGGTCTTTATAACTGCTGACATGGGCGCGAAATATGTCGGTTACCATTTCTTCAGCCGTAGGTGTGAACAGCATGTCACGCCCGTGCCGGTCTTTAAGGCGCAGTGTCTCATCACCATAGCCATCGGAACGCCCGCTTTCATCCCAAAGATCAGTTGATTGTAATATTGGCATCAATATAGGTATATGACCGGCGCGGGCCTGTTCTTCATGCACAATTTCCTCAATCTTCTTCAAAACTTTCAACCCCAGCGGCAGCCAGGAATAAATCCCGGCGCTGGCCTGTTTGATCATCCCGGCGCGCAACATATAGCGATGGGAAACAATCTGCGCTTCGGCAGGGGTTTCCTTCAGAACGGGCAGCAAATAACGAGAAAGTCGCATTGTTTGTTTAGCCTTGTGCAATTGGCAGCTTCAGGCAATTCGCATAAGCCAAAGCGACTGTTCTGGCAACGGATGGTTTTGTTGATCGAAAATTCCCACCAATTAGATATTGGTCAATTTCACACAAAGCCTTGATCTGGCAACGGCAAGCAGCGATATCGATACAAGTAAAAGGAAATACCCATGGGTTTACCGGTTCGGGATCAGATGAAATACTGGGGCGTCGCCGCCGCAATATTCTTTGTGGTGCTTTGGTTTTTGGGCGATGTTTTGTTGCCGTTCGTTTTGGGTGGGGCAATAGCCTATTGCCTTGACCCCACCGCTGACCGGCTAGAAAAACTTGGCCTAAACCGAGTCATGTCAACCACACTCATCACATTTGGGGCCGCATTCATTTTCATTCTGGCTGTCCTGCTGGTCGTACCGGTCCTGACACAACAATTGATTGATCTTGTGGAAGTTGCACCCAAACTTGTACGGGACTTTGGCAGTTTTTTAACAACACGGTTCCCGGCATTATTGGATACAGACAGTCAACTTTCACAATCCCTTGCCTCGATCGGGGAAACGATACAGGCAAAAGGCGGAGCGTTGCTGAACAAATTACTGGCCTCCGCCGCTGGTTTGGTCAATGTCGCGGTTCTGGTTGTTCTGGTACCGGTGATCACATTCTACCTGCTTTTGGATTGGGACAGAATGGTTGAAAAAGTTGACCGTCTGTTACCCCGCGACCACGCCCCTGCCATTCGCCAACTAAGCAGTCAAATAGATCGCACACTGGCGGCTTTTATCCGCGGACAGGGCACCGTTGTTCTTATCCTTGGGGTCTATTATGGACTGGCGCTAATGCTGGTTGGCCTGGATTTTGGTCTGGTTGTTGGTTTGATAGCTGGTCTCATTTCATTTATCCCTTATATAGGCGCCTTGGTGGGGGGCGCGCTGGCGCTTGGTCTGGCGCTTTTTCAATTTTGGGGGGAATGGGTATGGATTGGCGCCGTCGCAGCAATTTTCATGGCCGGCCAATTTCTTGAGGGAAATATTCTAACCCCTAAACTGGTTGGCAACAGCGTCGGGTTACACCCCGTGTGGCTGATATTTGCGCTATCGGTTTTTGGTTCGTTATTTGGCTTTGTCGGCATGTTGGTAGCGGTTCCTTTGGCAGCTTCGATTGGCGTAGTTGTTCGTTTTGCAATTGGGCAATATCAGGACAGCCGCCTTTATCAAGGCGTTGCCGGAAATCCGGATGATTAGTATGGCCCAACAGCTGGTATTTGATTTGCCCGTAAGAAACGCCCTTGGTCGCGAGGATTTTTTTGTCTCAAGCGCTAACGAAGTGGCTGTGGCAAGAATTGCCAATTGGGAAGACTGGGACAGCGGCAAAATGCTTTTATGTGGCCCGGAAGGCTCGGGCAAAACCCATTTGGCCCATGTCTGGGCAAAAGAGGCCGATGCTTTGATTGTTGAAGCTTCTGATCTAAATACAGAAATTTTGGCAAATTTGAAGAAAAATTCACTGCATATCGTTATTGAGAATGTTGGGGATATTGCAGGACATATAGAAAAAGAACAGGTGCTATTTCATTTGCATAATCTGGTACTATCAGGGCGCGGAAGACTGTTAATGACCGGTCAGCTTTCTCCATTGGCCTGGCATTTATCTTTGCCCGATCTTAAAAGCCGTCTGTTGGGCACCGAAATGGTACGGCTGGATGCACCTGACGACATGCTGCTGTCAGCGGTGTTGCTAAAGTTGTTTTCTGACAGGCAAATAGATGTCACACTTGGGGTGGTTGGTTTTATTATTCCCCGAATTGAGCGCAGTTTTGCTGCTATTAGTCAGCTGGTCACTATAATGGACACACTAGCCCTAAGCCAACATAGCCCCGTCACCAGGAAAATCGCGCAAATTGCTTTGGATAAATATTCTGCGTCGGTAACTTAATGGCACGAAAAAATTCAAAACCGACTATACAGAAGATGAGGGAAAGTTCCGCAAATTTCCTCAAGGCCCCGCTACCAGAGCCGAAATTGCAAACCGATACAATTCGCAATGGGCCCGGCCGTTTCATCAATCGGGAACTCAGTTGGCTTGCCTTTAACTGGCGTGTGCTTGAGGAAGCTGGAAATCGAAATATACCTTTATTGGAAAGGCTTCGGTTTTTATCTATCTCGGCCACTAATCTGGATGAATTTTATATGGTGCGCGTTGCAGGGTTGAGAGAGTTATCAAACAGCGGGAATTCAACACCGGGAATAGATGGCCTGACACCTGCCGAACAATTAACATTGATCGACATAGACGCCCGTAAGCTGATGCTATCGCAACAGGAATGCTGGGATAGTTTGCGCAATTCACTGAAGGCGGAAGGTATTACGCTATGTTCGCTTGCAACCCTTGACACAAAAGATCTGGATCATCTGAGGAAAACTTTTTTAGACCAAGTATTTCCGGTTCTGTCACCGCTTGCCATTGACCCGGCCCATCCATTTCCATTTATCCCTAATACCGGCTTTGTTCTTGCCCTGCAGCTTGAACGTATAGTTGACTGTAAGCCGTTGCAGGCTTTGCTACCCATCCCCAACCAGATCGACCGTTTTATTAGATTGCCCCCCAATGGTAAACAGCAGCGGTTTCTCCCGATGGAAGAATTGTTACTGGTTCACTTGGATGCGCTATTTCCAGGCTACGAAGCGGTAGGGAACTGCGCATTCAGAGTGTTGCGCGACAGTGACCTTGAGGTTGAAGACGAGGCCGAAGATCTGGTGCGTGAGTTCGAAGTCGCCCTAAAACGCCGCCGACGTGGCCGGGTTGTGCGGCTTAAGCTAACATCAGCCGCGCCAAAGGGATTGCGCAAGATGATTATGCGCGAACTGAATGCGCGCGAAGATACTGTCGTTGAAGTGAATGGTATGCTGGGCATTGCTGATCTAAGTGAACTGGTATTAGACAACCGACCCGATTTGCAATGGCCGGTCTTCAGCCCGCGTGTTCCGGAGCGTGTTCAGGACCATGATGGAAACATGTTTGCTGCGATCCAGCAAAAAGATATGCTACTGCATCACCCCTACGAAACATTTGATATGGTTGTCCGCTTTCTTCAACAGGCGGCCAATGATCCTGACGTTCTTGCAATTAAGCAGACATTTTATCGCACATCGCGCAACAGCCCAATCGTTGCAGCCCTATGTGAAGCCGCTGAAAACGGCAAGTCAGTAACAGCACTCGTCGAACTGAAGGCGCGTTTTGACGAGGCAGCAAATATCCGGCAATCACGCCGCCTCGAACGCGCTGGGGCGCATGTCGTATACGGATTCATGAACTACAAAACCCATGCAAAAATTAGTACTGTTGTTCGCCGCGAAAGCGGCAAGCTAGTAACCTATACCCATTATGGAACAGGAAACTATCACCCTATTACCGCAAAAATTTATACAGACCTTAGTTTGTTTACCTGTGACAAGGCATTAGGACGAGATGCGACGAAAGTTTTTAATTATCTGTCTGGTTACGCCCAACCTGAAGGGCTTGAAAACCTTTCAATCTCACCCCTGAACTTGAAGTCCTCCCTAATAGAACGAATTATAAAAGAAGCTGAATTCGCTGTTGAGGGAAAGCCGGCAGAGATTTGGGCTAAGATGAATTCGATTGTAGATGTGGACGTTATTGATGCACTCTACGCGGCTAGTCAGAAAGGTGTAACGATCAACCTGGTGGTTCGGGGGATTTGCGGGCTACGCCCCGGAATATTGGGGTTATCAGAGAATATAAGAGTTAAATCTATTGTTGGACGGTTTTTAGAACATTCGCGCATTGTTTGTTTTGGCAATGGTCACGGACTGCCTTCAAAAAAGGCCGCTGTGTTTATTTCATCGGCTGACTGGATGGGTCGCAATTTGGTTCGTCGGGTGGAAACAATGGTACAGATTAAAAACCCCACAGTAAAAGCTCAAATTGTAAGTCAGATTATGGCCGCAAATCTAGCTGATGACGCCCAAAGCTGGGTCCTGGGGGCGAACGGAAAGTTTGAACGCCAAACAACCTGCGACCCGACACAGTCCTTTAATTGTCATCGGTTTTTCATGGAAAACCCATCCCTTTCCGGGCGGGGGTCAGTGGGTGCCTCAGATGTTCCTGAACTAACTCATTCGAAAGATTGATCAGATATGGCGCATGCATCCTTGGGCGAACGCGACAACTGGGGACCATTTCGTCGTCCGTTGTTCGAAGACCCGTCAGCCCGAGCCCTTTCCCGTGTTGGGGTAGTGGATGTCGGATCAAACTCAGTCCGGCTAGTTGTATTTGATGGTGCGGCCCGTAGTCCGGCGTATTTCTACAATGAAAAAATTATGTGCGGATTGGGCAAGGGACTGGGTGAAAGTGGCCTACTAAATCCTAAAGGCCGAATTAGGGCTTTTGCAGCAATAAAACGGTTTCAACTATTGGCAGATGGAATGGGGTTAGACCCCTTAGCAGCAGTAGCAACCGCTGCAATACGGGAAGCAAGGGATGGCCCTGAGTTTCGCGACCAGGTCAGGGCCGAAACTGGTCTTAATTTGTATGTTATTGATGGCCAAGAAGAAGCCCGGCTTTCGGCCCAAGGTGTACTACTTGGTTGGCCCGACGCAAAAGGACTTGTCTGTGACATCGGTGGTTCTTCGTTGGAAATGGCCGAAATTTATGATGGGCAAGTGGGGAAGCGGGTAACATCTGCACTTGGCCCCCTGAAATTACAACATATCGCGGGCGGCCAGAACGGATTAATAATTCACATCAAAAAGCTGGTAGAGTGTCTGTCAAATTCCGTCGGCACTGATCACAAGCGGCTATTTCTTGTTGGTGGTAGTTGGCGGGCCATAGCCCGTCTGGATATGGCGCGTCGAAACTATCCGCTGCATGTTTTACACGAGTATAGGATGACCCCGAAATCAATTCGTGCCACGCTCAAATGGATAGCCGAACAAGAGCAGGTAGAGTTACGCAGACGAACGGGCACTTCCGAAGCACGAATGTCTCTTATTCCAATCGCTTCTGAAGTTTTGCGACAAATCATCAATACCTTCCAGCCAGAGGAAATTGCTGTCTCAAGTTATGGCATACGCGAAGGTATGCTGTATGAGCAGATGCCCGAACGGGCCCGTAAACGTGACCCGCTGATCGAAGCCTGCCGTTATGCAGAAGCTAAAGATGGCCGCCGTCCCGGATTTGGTAGGGAGCTGTACAATTTTTTAGGACCTATTTTCAGGTACGAAAAACCCGAAACTTTGCGGTTGATCAAAGCTGCATGCTTATTACATGATGTGACTTGGCGCGCGCACCCTGATTATCGCGCAGAAGTATGTTTTGACAACGCAACCCGCGCAAATCTGGGGGGCCTGACGCATGGTGAACGGGTTTGGTTGGGATTAGCACTATTGCATCGTTACAAGAACAAGCGAGATGGCACACGTTTTTCTGAATTATTTGAATTAATTGACGAAAAATCTATTCTACAGGCGGAAACGGTTGGCAAAGCTATGAGATTTGGATCGATGTTTGCCGTTAAGGATCCAAACAGTTTGGCTAAGCTGGAATGGATGCCCAAAAAGCGGCTTTTGGCATTGGAATTAGGGCCCATTGGCAGCGACTTGTTTGGAGAAGTCGCCCAATCCAGGTTCCGGTCTCTCGCTTCTGCACTTAGGGCAGAAACACTGATCAATCGACCCTAAAGTTCTGTTTCTCCGTCGTTTTCTTGTTCGACTAAAAATCGTCGACGAATGATGATGTCACCATTTGGTAGGAACTCCGGTGAATGATAAAGTCGCAGGTCCAGCAGTTTCTCTTCAAGCTCTAATAGAACCGGTCCAAACTCTTGTATCAAACCTTGCAGTAACAGGCGCGAACCTTGTTGAAGTAAATAAAATCCCTTTTCTAGCTCGCTTTCTTGTTGTTGTGCCTGAAGAGGCAATGTTGCCAGAATCAGCGCAAACCCAATACTCAATATCTGTTTCATCTAGCAAATATAGCGCATCGACCTTTAGATTATAAGATTAGATATCGATATCAATTGTGACCGGAAAATGATCCGAGGCGGTTAATAGCGACTGGCTTAGGGACTTATCCCTACTAATTTCTGTGTCATCAAACGGATGCCAGATACGCCAAACCGGATTTGTTGCCTTAATGTCTGAGGAAACCATGATATAGTCCAAAAGCGCCTGTAGGTAGCGTTTTTGCGCGGGTAAATAAAATCGCGACGAGGTGGGGTTAGCCCCATTTTTTTTGCTGAGAACAAGCGTTGCATTTGGGTCAAACAGGCAAGGCCCGCCTTCATCACCCAAAACTATTTCAATACTAGAGCGTCCAAATAGTTTTTCATAGTTATCCAAGCCCGGACCATCGTTAAAATCACCCAGAACTACAACGCTGTCCCCCACCCCCAAGTGATAATCGACCCGGTTACGAAGCCAAATAGATTGAGCAAGTTGTTTACGTCGGTTTTCTATGGAAATTCGTATGACCTCTTGTTTACCACGAGCACCATGGGGGGCTTTTGATTTGATATGTACACCAATAAGCCGGATTTCCTTACCCGATTTAAGTCGGACGAAAACTTCAAGCGGGGGTTTTGAAAATCGCACGGAATCAGGGGTGCGGTCTGTATCCAAATCCCATCGGAAAACACCATCAAATCGTGGCGCGCCGCCGCTACCCTTTTTGCCGGTTTGCTCGCCTTTAGGGTCATGTTTTACTGACATGAAAGTGGGATCAAAAAGCAGCGCAATTTCCTGTTGTGTGCTATTTTGAAATCCAACAATGGCTTTGTTAGATTTCAAACTAAAATGGGAAGCAAAATTTTCCAGCGCCATCGTGGAAGACCTTCGTTTATTCGCATCTGGGGCCTCGATGATCATAATGGCATCGGCATCAATTGCTTTAAATACTGCTCCTAAAGCCAAGATTTGTTGACGCTTAGTAACGTCATAGCGCCGAGACCAGCTTGAATCATTTATGAGCAGCCCATTGTCATCAAACAGAGCGTCAAACCATTCGATATTATAGGTTGCAAGTCGCATCAGGCTGCGCTTTTTCGGATTTCATCAAACGCCTCATTAACAGCGATCAACCGTTTTTCAGCCATTTTTATCATTTCTTGCGGAACACCGCGGGCAATCATCCTATCCGGGTGGCTTTCACGCACCATATTTCGCCACGCCAATCGTGCTTGATCCAACCCTGCGTCTGGCTCCAGTCCAAGTACATGGTAAGGGTCTGGTGACGCGTCCGGTACAAAACGAGTTCGCAACCCTCGAAACTGGCTACTTGTAAGTCCAAAGATTTCCGCTACGCGTTCAAGGAAAAGGTCTTCGTTAGGATGGTACTCTCCATCGGCTACAGCAATGTGGAACAGCCCTTCGATCAGATCGCACAATGTGCCCTGATCAGCAACAAACATCGTTTTAATACGGGCGGCGTATTCTTCGAACCCAGCTACATCTTGCCGGGCAAGGTTGAATAGTCGGGCGGCGTTTTTTTCCTCGGCTTTTGGTGTGTGAAATACCTCGCGAAAAGCAGAAACTTCGTCACGCGTCACGAGACCATCAGCTTTGGCCATCTTGGCTGCAAGTGCAATAACCGCGATGGCGAAAGCCGCAGATTTTTCTGGGGGGCTGCGCAACTTGTCAAAAACTGCAGAAAGGGGCTCTCCGCTGTTGAGTGCGCCAAGCGCGTCGGTAATTCGGGTCCAGATCGACATTTTATTAGTGTTAGCTGCTTTAAATCAAACTGTCAGGCCGGATCACAATTTTTTTAGGGCATTTGTGAAATTAGTGGTTATTCCAACTCCCGTATTCCTGCGGGCGTATCTATCACAGCAATAATCTTTGGAGTGGGGCCGAAGATAATCTCTATCAAATCCAAATTGTTCTGTGGCTCAAGCATCCGGCGAAGCGCACCCGCATCCGGGTGCGAAATCCGAAGTGATTTTAAGCGGCAACCTCTATCCGGAAGCAAATTTGCCGGATGTTTTCCACCCTGCCAAGTGATCAGAGCAGGGTAAGCACCATCGAATGGCAGTTTTCCATTTCGCGGCACCGCCATTTGCCAAGACAATTCGCCCCTCGTAAACGAAACAATATCACCGATCCCCGCTGGTGCATCCGCAATTGCGCTTGCCATGTCGTCGCAGCGTGCAATCCAGTTTGTTAGCTGAGGTGTTCCACTAAAATTGTCGAGATTAAACCAGCGTGGGTGGCTTGGTTTCGGGTGATCAGGATCAATTGCTATTACCTCCAGGTAAATTTCAGGTCCAAGCGAAAGTAATCTGTTATGGGTGGCCATTTGCGGATGTTGACCGCCTGGGCTTAAGGAGACTCCCAATTGTTTCTCGACAAAGGTCGCTCCTTCAGAAATTGATCGTGCGCTGATAGCTATGTGGTCTAATCGTAGTATTGATTTTTGGGACATTTCTATTTATCCAATAAACCCTCTTAAGCACTAACCTTTTGTTTTACTGATAAGTTTCAGTATTTCTTTTGCGGCATCCGGAATATTTGTCCCCGGTCCAAATATTGCTTTCACACCAGTTTTTCTTAAAAAATCGTAGTCCTGCTGCGGTATCACACCTCCGCAGACTACGATAATTTCGCCGGCATCCTGAGTCTTCAGCGCAGCTATCAATTTTGGAGCAAGCGTTTTGTGGCCGGCGGCTTGGCTTGAAATTCCAACAATATGGACATCGTTATCAACTGCGTCTTGCGCCGCCTCTTCCGGGGTTTGAAATAGCGGACCAACATCAACATCAAAACCAATATCGGCAAATGCTGTTGCAATGACCTTGGCGCCTCGGTCATGCCCATCCTGGCCCATTTTCACAACAAGCATTCGCGGCCGACGCCCTTCTTGCTTGGCGAATTCATTAACTTCTTGTTGGATAGCTGCGAACTCAGCGTCGTCCTTATAGGCCGCACCATAGACGCCAGCCAATGTTTTAACTTCAGCCCTGTGACGTCCAAATGCCTTTTCCATCGCCATTGAAATTTCTCCTACGGTGGCTCGCGCACGCGCTGCATCTATTGCAAGTTCCAACAGATTTCCAGAATCTTCTTTTGCGGTTACTTGTAATTTATCTAGTGTCAATTGAACCACTCCGTTGTCGCGCGAAGCCCGAATTTGTTCCAGCTTTGCAATTTGGGCATCGCGTACCGCGGTGTTGTCAATATCGCGAACTTCAACAGGATCATTGGTTTCGGGGCGGAACTTATTAACTCCGACAATCACCTCATCACCACGATCTATCGACGCTTGCTTACGTGCTGCTGCCTCTTCAATGCGCAGCTTTGGCATGCCACTGGCAACGGCTTTTGTCATTCCGCCTATATCATCAATCTCGCAAATCAATTTCCAAGCTTCATTGGTTAGATCGCTAGTGAGTTTCTCAACATAATAAGACCCAGCCAGTGGGTCGACAACGTTTGTTACACCGGTTTCATTTTGTAGGATTAGTTGGGTATTACGTGCAATTCTTGCAGAAAACTCTGTTGGCAAAGCGATTGCCTCATC
>VAPM010938624.1_pt1 | contig 10145 bp, 5 predicted proteins | sample 3395091 | NCBI WGS metagenome assembly VAPM01 (sample SAMN08290445, study PRJNA428436) | hydrothermal vent metagenome | isolation source: Deep-sea hydrothermal vent chimney 3 | place: Pacific Ocean: Juan De Fuca Ridge | reverse complement strand
GGCTGATCACCCGCCGGGGTATTATCAGAAATTAATTCAAATTTTTTCGACATAATAAAAGCTAATCACTCAACAAATCTCTAAAACATTTATATTTCATAACAAAATGTAAAAAAAACTGCTTCTCTACCATTTGGGATAGGACAAAAGCAGGCAACATTGTTTATACTCACGGTATTAATAAAAATACAACCTACAGGGTATATTGCTTTGGCTCAGGCATCCAACAGAATTCAGAAAGTTAAACCTTCACCCACGCTGGCGGTTACCGCCCTGGCACAACAATTACGCGCAGAAGGCAAAGATGTTATTGGCCTCGCCGCCGGTGAACCGGATTTTTCCACCCCGGATCACGTTAAACAGGCTGCCATTGAAGCCATCAACAACAATCAAACCAAATACACCGCAGTCGATGGTATGCCCAGCTTAAAGCAGGCCATTATAAACAAATTTTCGAATGATAACGGCTTAAACTATAAAGCCGACCAGATTCTGGTTTCCTGCGGCGGCAAGCAGAGCTTCTTTAATATGGCGCAGGCACTGCTTAACCCCGGCGATGAAGTCATTATCCCCGCACCCTACTGGGTATCATATCCAGATATGGTGTTACTGGCAGATGCTGAACCAGTGATTGTGCAGGGTGACCTGTCACAGGGTTTCAAAATCACACCAGATCAACTAAAAGCCGCCATAACTGACAAAACCCGTTTATTTGTAATCAACAGCCCGTCCAACCCGTCGGGTAAGTCCTATTCAATGGATGAGCTGAAAGCATTGGCAGACGTATTACTGCAATATCCGGACATTATTATCGCCACCGATGATATGTATGAAAAAATTCTGTGGACGGATGAGCCTTTCTGCAACATCGTCAATGCCTGCCCTGAGCTATACGCTCGCACAGTAGTCCTAAACGGCGTATCCAAAGCCTATGCAATGACCGGCTGGCGTATCGGCTATGCAGCCGGACCCGCAGACTTAATCAAGAACATGAAGAAGATTCAGTCACAAAGTACCTCTAACCCCACCTCCATTTCACAGGTAGCGGCACAGGCCGCACTGGAAGGCGATCAGTCGCGTTTAGCCGAAATGAATACGGCCTTTAGAGAGCGTCATGATTTTGTACTGGCGGAGCTTAATAAAATTGATGGAGTAGAAAGCATTGCCAGTGACGGCACTTTCTATATCTTTCCCGATTTCAGCAAAGTCATGCAGAAAATGGGCATAGCGAACGATGTAATACTGGCAGAGAAAATTCTTGCCGAAGCCGAAGTGGCATTAGTCCCCGGCTCAGCATTCGGCAGTCCGGGGCATATGCGCATCTCTTTTGCCACCGATATGGGCAGTTTGCAGAAGGCATTGCAACGCATTAAAAGTTTTGTTAAATAATTGTTAGAAAATCAGTAAATTAGGGTTGACCGCTAAGGGGTGAATCAGTAATATAGCGCACCTCGAAACGACGTAGTTTCGAGGTGCGCAAGCCGGTTAATTTATACGGGCTGATTGCAAATCTCTACTATTCCCTGATAGCTCAGTTGGTAGAGCAACGGACTGTTAATCCGTTTGTCGCTGGTTCGAGTCCAGCTCGGGGAGCCATATACGAAAGGGCCTCATGGATTGAGGCCTTTTTTTATGCCTGCGATTTAACAATCCAGGCACTGTAAAACACAGTGCTTTTTATCGCACTATTTAATGAATACCCTTACTCAGATCTGGAAACAGCTGGCTCAGGAAGTCAATACATTGAAGTACTGATAAGCTTTGAATCATTTATTCTGACTAAAATAGATACAGCGGACATAAACAAAGAGCCATGACTGATTTAAGTACCTCAACTCATAAGTGTATTTTTATACGCCTATCCAGTAACTTGTTACACCTAAAGACGCTAACTCCCCACCACACGCATTCGGGGTGATAGTTTAAATGAGTATTTAATATTTCGACTTATACCTACTCTCACGTCACGGACAACCCGCTGTTTTTCTGAAAATTCAGCTATAATTTTATTTTTATCATTATTGAATCAGCAGAATAAGCTGTGGTTATTATATTATTGTGCATGATTTGCCCCCCTTATATATTTTAGTTCTTGACGACCATCAGCTATTTTCTGAAGGTCTTGCCTCCTTACTTAAAAGCCACCTGCAACAATATGAAATCGTATTAGTGCATACACTAAAAGAAACCGAACAAAGCTTACGCAACTCAACACCGGCACTGATATTACTGGATTTAAACTTACAAAATGAAAATGGGCTTAATCTATTAAGGTATTTGAAACCACAGGACTTTCCACCGCCCTGTCTGGTTATATCATCTGAAATTGATATTCAGGTTATCGCCGCCTGCCTGGCATTAAATGCAGCCGGCTTTGTGCACAAGTCAAGCAGTACAGAAGTGTTAGTTGAAGCGGTTGAAACCGTATTAAACTCCGGCTTCTATCTTTCGAAGGAAATAAAAAAACAGCTCGATCAGTTAAGTCAGAATTATAAACCGTATAGAAACGAATATAACTTAACCGAACAGGAAGTAAGTATTCTTGGTCACTTACAAACCGGTATCGCCAACAAAGCCATTGCAGAAATAATGTGTATTAGCCAACATACAGTTAAATACCATTTAGCCAATATTTATAAAAAATTAAATGTAAAGAACCGAACTGAGTGCATCAACGTTGCCAGCAGTCTGGGGCTCATCTCATAAAGCGCATTATTCAACTTCACGTTTAATAGCCTTATTGATAGTGGACCGTAACAAAGCGGGAGATATATTCGCGCCTATGTACCAAACATTACCTTTTCGATAATTTTTATCATTCTTCTGTGTTGACACAACGATAACCGGCACCTCACCAACAAACATTTTTTCCAGATCAGGCGACATTTCTGCGTCCAACATATACAGTTTAAACGTTTTTTTATTATCCATTAGTAGTACATTGTTTTTGATCGGACTATCAACTACATCTATTCCCCAGCGTTTAAACAAATCAAGCATACTATCTGGAATTAAAACATCATTAAGTTGAAAACACTTAACTTCCTCTAGTCCTTGAAGATAAAAGCTATTATTAACTGGCGAACGAGGTTTTGAACTTATTAGCGGTATACTTAACACAACACGCGTTCCAGACGCTGGCTGACTACTTATTTTAAAATCAATATCAAGCAGATAACATAGCCGGCTAACAATATCGAGGCCAACACCTAAACCGGTAGAAATACGCTGTTTATTTAAATTTAACTGGTAGAAAGGTTTAATAATATTATTTATTTCGCTTTCAGGTATACCACAACCAGTATCAATAATTTCTATAACCAGACAGGCAGCGTCATTAACTACTTTTAATTCAACGCTTCCAGCAGAGGTGTTTTCAACTGCATTAATTAACAAATTCCTTAAAATACGCTGCAACAAAAGCTCATCAGTTTGTACTGTCACATTTTTTTCTTCTACATGCACTGTAAAATTTAATTGCTTCTGTACCGCAAATAATTTTATTTGTGATGACACATCAGATATGAGCTCATCCATCTCAACACAGGTATAGTTTGCCTTTATTTTATTCGACTCAAGCAACTCATAGCCCTGCAACTCATCAAAAAACAAATTAACACTACGCAAACATGACTGCACCTGTAACTTCAGCTCTGACGATGGCGTCTCAATTAACTGTTCTACCGCGATACCTAAAGCACTAATCGGTTGCCGCAGGTCGTGTGTTGTACTGATCAAAAGCTTTCTTCTCGATTCACCAAGCTCCTCGGCCAGTACTTTACTGTCACTTAAGTACTTAATTTGCGACATATATTTGAACAGCATATAAGTAAATAAACACACCAGAACAAAAATCATTAACGGTACAATGAGCGTATAAAACCATGAAAGATTATTGTTAATATTCGCACTAATAACCCAACTAGAATTTGAAAATTCAATTTTTTCAGAAATACTATTATCACTAATAGAAATATCACTAGCACCATACAAGTTTGAAACAACTCCTGCCTGTTTAGTGTTTTTCGTAATCTTAAATTCCTGACCTGATAAAATACGTTCAAACTGCATGTTTTCAACAACCATATCCCAGTCAATCACCACTGATAGCTGCCCCCAATAGAATCCATCAGTAGTAAAAATGGGCGTTCTAATAATTATCCCTCTGCCTCCCTGCACTAGTTCAATTAGATCACTAATCACCGTTTCGCCGGTTTCTCTGGCCTGCCTGAAGGTTTTATCTTTCACCGAATTAAAGCGGATACCTATAGCCGCCTCATTACCTTCAAGCGGGCATACTTTTATTAACTCATCACCTTCTATTAAGCTAAAGTTTTTTACGTAATTCGTCTCCTGTAAAAGATTAGAAACTATATAATTAAATGAAGAGCTAGATATACCACCCTCTTCACTAATTTTAGCCACCAGTCCATAACTAAGATAAATGGGCTTTTTAATCACATCTTCAAGCTGTATCACCGCCGCATGTAACTCTTTTTTAAAAATTTGAGAAGATTCAACATTGTGATTAAAGCGAATAAAATAATAGGTGGAGAGAATGCTAACCAACAAAACGAAACCAACTGTATTGGCAACATACATTGCGAGAGAAGGATGTTCAATAATGAGTTTTTTATATGCAAATTTCATTTACAGATTATAACAGTGACTCTATAAAAAGCACGAATACCACTAAGCCGGTATCCGCACTTTATGTCAGGTACTTTTTATAAATTAAATATTTCTAAAATCATGATAGGCTTTCAAAGCACTAAAGTAAAAATGAAATAACTGATGATAGCCCATCAGGCCTTTTTTCTTAATTTGTTTAAGTGAACTTAAAACACAATGCGAGTAATCGTGTGGATTTAAACTCATATCATCATAGCTGCACGATATTTCAGGAAATACAACACTCTCGGATGCATGCACGTAATACAACTTATTTTTTACACCACCCGGCCACAACACATCAATTGTACCGTGGCTGGCAGAACCAAGACCAAAGGTTTTTTGCAGAGCATTTTGCGATGCATAACTTGAACCGGCGATTACTGGCACCATGGCTGTTTGTCCGTCTTGCGGTGTAAACCGAATAACACTGCCGATACCATTTCTATTTACACGTCCAGCATCCGTTAGTCCTTTAGCACCCAGCATTGTCACTTTAACCCATTTGTTATCATTATCCGCACTGTTTATTTCAATTGATAATGTACCATCCTCCGGATCAATACCTGACCAGACAAATCCCGCCATCGGGTTGGTTACATCCAGTGGAAAAAATGCAGGCCAGAGTGCAGCACTGTCAAATGGGCCGCCTAATGGAACCGGTAATAACGGTACAAGTGGTGCAAACTGCGGCCAGTTTTGTGCTGACACACTGACGATATCTGAAAAACCATCGTTATTTAAATCGCCCATCACTACGCCTCTAACATTTCTCCGCGTGTGGTTTGTCGACTGACTTAATGCTAATGCATCATAAGTAAAGTTTGCTGAACCATCGTTTAGTAACATCGCACCCGGGTTTGAGCCATCCTGATAAGTCACAAAATCGGCACCGCCATGATACACAATATCCGCATCGCCATCGTTATCATAGTCGGAAATTTCTGCTCCCCAGCCAAACGGTGTCGCCACTAACGCACCAACAGGTGCACGTGTAAACTGATGTTCGGCATTGCCTAAATACCAGCTTGAAGACCAGTCACCCGGAACATAGGGAATACCAATTGCCGAACCCACAAAAAGCCCTGAATAATCACCCAGGTTTGAAGCAAACATATCCATATTGCCATCGTTATTTAAATCGCCGAATGCCAGCCCCATCCATGCGCCATATTGCATGGTGCCGCTACTGGCAGTTACATCATTAAACTGGCCATTACCATCATTGTTATATATCCGAATGAAACCGACATCAAGACCGCCAAACTTTGTTGGAATTTTTCCACCCTGATCATCAGCACTAATAATATCTAAGTCACCATCCTGATCGTAATCAACCATTGCCACGGCCCAGGTAATTTCTTTTTGTGTACGAATACCTGATGTTTCGCTGATATCGGTAAATACATTATTGCCTGCATTTAAAAACAATTGATTACTTTCAATTAAATTTTCAAAACCAAATAACATAATCGGTAAACGATGCGACCAGTTATTATAAGAATTACCAATATAGATATCTAACAGGCCATCATTATTAATATCACCCATGGTACATGAAGACGGATTGTGCACTCCATTACCGATGCTACTGCTAATTGAAATATCTTCAAATGTTTTGTCACCATTATTCTTAAACAGCCGGTTAGTTTCATTCACCCCGAGCACGAGGATATCTTCATCGCCATCATTATCAATATCACCAAAACACACACCCGAACTATCCTGTTCAATAGCGCCTGCGCCTGAAGCTGCGCCGACATCCACATAAGTTACCTGACCCGTTTCCAGTAACTGGCTTGAATAAAGACTATTTGCGATACCCGGACCATTAGTTACATAAATATCCAGATCACCATCATTATCATAATCCAGTAATGCAATACCCGGAGCACCTCGTGTAGCCCCGGGGGTTGTCGGGAAATCAGCTAAAGAGAAAACACCCTGGCGAACCGGATCCCATAGTGCATCGGTAACAGACTCGCCCCTTCGATAATCAATACCGCTATCTGCTTTTATTGCAATTTCAGTAAAGGTAACAGCTCCAGCATTTATAGAATAGCTAACGACTATGCTCGAAAGCAATGCTATTAATGATTTATTTAAAGTTAAAAAATCAGTTTTTTTTCTAATGTCTTTTTTCATCTTATCGTCCTTATTTATGCGGGTTTAGCATTTTCAAAAAAAAACATAAACCTTTACTCGCTATAATAATCACTATACAAATTGCTTAAAATAATTATGCAATGCGTATCTGTTTCTATCACGACTAGAGTATTGAAAAAGCACCGTACTGGTAAATAGGCTATTCGGCGGATAACGTATAGGCCAAATGTCCTATACGCTTGTAGACGGAGACACTGTTTTTAGACAGTGATTTTAAGGAGTTAATACGAACACATCAGAAGGCCCGCGGGTATGTCGCATATATAACTAGACGACGCTGTGATCTATGTATGATATGGTTACGCGAAGGAAATAACACTAGCCACTTCACCAAACATGAAAGGATTCAGCCATGTCTGTTAAGACGCATTTTTTAAGCTTTTTTTTAGTTCTAATATTTTCATTTTTAAGCGCTTGTGGCGGAGGTAGTGGAGGCTCTACTCCGGCACCGGACGACACCACAACACCACCCCCAACAACAACCAGCAAAAGTACCTTTACCGGTATTATTAAACAAAGTTCAGGCCGTTCTCTGCCGGGGGTTACCATAAGCCTTGAAGGCACAAACCTGAGTACTGTTACTGATGAAAATGGCGTTTTCACTTTGCCTGATACACTTTCCGGCGACTATGTTATTGATATTGATGGCACAACCGCTACCGGCGATGCCGGTACCGTCTTCGGTATTTTAAAAATTTCCGCAACCGTCGGTACTGAAAAGACAAGTAGCCTCAATCAGGTCATTATTTTACCGGACTTAAATAATGACTTCACTGCCAAAACTTCAGTTAGCGTAGATAACGGAAATATCACGGGTGGCATTTCTGCACAAACCGGGAATATACTTCTCGGCTCAGGCGGTCTTGATGTATTGATGCAAATAAACGGGGCAAATGTACAGGGCACGATTGATGTGTCCGCAACCCCTGTTCCGCTTGCCGAACTGCCCATGTCACTACCGTTAGCGGCGGGCGCCAGTGCCGGCAGTTTTGTTACTATTCAACCCCCTACCGCAACCTTTTCCCCGGCACTGGATTTAACCATTCCCAATGACCAGGGACTTGCTCCGGGTACACTGGTGGACATTTACTCCTTTGATCACGATTTAAACGACTGGGTTAATCGCTCGGCTGCATTCAGCCCACCACATCAGGGCGTAGTCAGTGAAGATGGTAGCGTCATCGTGGCTCTGAATGTCATTTCAAAAGGTGGCTGGAATGGCCCACTAATTATTGCCGATTATATTGAAACCGTTGTTGGCTTCGTGATGGATGGCAGTACACCCTTGGAGGGTGTACTGGTTTTCGCCAGTAGCGGGCAACAGGGTATTACTGCAGCAGATGGTAGCTTTAACCTGCTGGTTCCAGTCGCGGGCGTGTCCATAGATGTATCAATCACCGCAACTTCAAATGCCTTTAACGGGGCTATTTCAACCACAACCGCAACTTTACCAACTGCAGATGATGGAGCCAGTCTGGATTTTGGTGTGATTGATCTGGCCATTCCCTCTACTGGAATATTATCCGGCGTTGCATTACAGACAGGCACAGCCTCAACCCAGCCTGTCACCGTTACAGGCGATGGTTTTACTCAGGTAGTTACGCCTGATGCTAATGGTGTATTTACACTTTCCGGTCTGCCAGCCGGTGCCTATCTCGCATCAACGACTTTCATTGGAGACAGCCAACCCACCACCAACCAGTTTAATATTGTAACCGGGCTGGTTACGGTAATTACATTACAGGATTCTGCTGGCGATACCGTCGTAGTTGAAGTATCACTAATAGACGAAAATTTTCAAAACCCGATACTCGCCAATGATTCAAGTCGGCAGGTTGTCGTAACGCTCTCACAGGGCAGCACCGCAATCACTCAAACTACCAATGCATCAGGCCGGGTCACCTTCAATAATATAACGGGGATGGTTACAGTTACCGGACAACTCGATACGGTAACCGCTCAAGGCACCATAAGACTGGCTTCCAGCATTCACAATATTACACCGGTCAATGGCCAGATAGGATTGTCGTTAATACGATTTGACTTAACGCCGCCCACCCCTGTCCAAAATACAGAAATATCAGGCACAATATCCAACATCCCGGCGATACCTGCAGGATTTGAATTAATTGTTATTGCCAAGGAACAGAATACATCTGATTGCTGCGACGACGTTAACAACCCTACTGTATTAATTTCTGGTGTTTCAATAATAGATGGAAGTGCAAGCTACAGCCTTAATAATTCCAATGGCCTAAACACCGGTATCATTGCTGGAAACTACACTTTAATGGCAGTCATTCGTCAGGTTAATATTATGACGGGTGTTACGCTGTATGATTCAGCGGCAATTCGCCCGACTCGTGCAAGTACCACGGCGGGTGAAACGACACCTAATGTTAATCTGAATTTCGCCGATCCAACAATGAAAATTGAATTCACAAACAAATCAATTTCGGTAAATAACTTACTGCCATTACCTGCGAATACCGATTTAGATTTGGCTGAAATTGATAATGTGGTACTACTTGCATCAGGGGAAGAGCTGGCTTTTGAAACCTTTGCCGCACCGTTTGGCAACAGCCTGAGTTTTCCGGCTGCGGCAAGTTTCATCACCGCATCACCCGGTGGCACACGCGCTTCGTATGAACTGGATATAGAGTATTCAGGCACTACAGACTTCTCGGTATCACAGGGACAAAATGCAGGATTAAGTGCGTCTAACGCAACCTCACTCAGCTTCAATTTAATCAATATCCCGACGATCTCATCACCCACAAATAAGCAGGAGCTGTCTCAAGCCGCCGCAAACAATATGACTGTAAACTGGAGTGATCCCGGTTCTATTGATATGGTATTTGCAATAATAAGCTCATTTAGTTTTAATCCTGCAGCGAGTAACGACATAAATATCCTCTGGATTCATTACCTGCCGGCAAACAGCTCGAGTCTGACAATACCTTCTGCATCAATCAATACATTACCCATGTTTATATCTGGTTCACAAAATGTGTTACAGATTGACACCACCCGGCTCAGCGGAACACTGAATTATAATCAGTTATTTGATTTTGATTTTAACACTAGATTGAATGATGCAGCCTTTAATGGCGACAATCAAAGCAGCTCGGCTTCATTGTCGTTTAGTATCGCCCCCTGAGCACAAACTTTATCACCCACATAATTAAAAAAGGCTAACGTTAAATACGTTAGCCTTTTTTAATACTTATATTATTTTACGTTTATCAGAATAGCTTTTAAATAACAGCCGTCTTTAACATTGCAACGTTTTCATCATCAAAAGCCGC
>VAPM010571389.1_pt1 | contig 10150 bp, 8 predicted proteins | sample 3395091 | NCBI WGS metagenome assembly VAPM01 (sample SAMN08290445, study PRJNA428436) | hydrothermal vent metagenome | isolation source: Deep-sea hydrothermal vent chimney 3 | place: Pacific Ocean: Juan De Fuca Ridge | reverse complement strand
GGATAACTCCTTTACCAATGACTATGTAGAGGGCAGCGCTTTGCAATGGCGTTGGGCACCTTTTTTTGATGCACATGGACTTATTGGGCTTTTTGAAAGTGAAGATTATTTCGTCAGCGAGTTAAATGGGTTTTTTGAGAAATCAGAACCAGTAATTGGTAATTGGAATCCCGGATCGTATTACTGGCATGGAAACGAGCCGGATATCCATGCTGCATATTTGTTTAACTATACAGAAAGGCCAGGTCTGACCCAACTTTGGGTTCGCTGGATTTTAGATAATAAATATACCAATCGGTACGATGGGCTGGATGGCAATGATGACGCCGGAACACTTTCTGCATGGTATATCTTTAGTTCCCTTGGATTTTATCCAATTGCCGGAACAGATATTTACCAATTGGGAGCACCGTTATTTAAAGAAGCAACAATTAAACTTGGTTCAAATACATTAAATATAATTTCAGAAAATTATGCTCCTGATCATTTATTTGTAAAAAACGTATGGCTAAATGACTCATTGCTGAATCGTACCTGGATCAAACATCATGAAATATCCAATGGAGGAACGCTCAAATTTGAGATGAGTAAAGAAACACTAATAAATAAACATATATCACCATGAAGAAAACACTTATTTTCCTGCTTACTGCTACAGTAATAATATTTGGATGCACCACTAAAACTATTGATATCGATCGCCCACTCAAAGCACCATCAGGTTACATAAATGAAACATTTATGAAAATCTCCTATGCCCTTGGCATGATTGATCTGATAGAATTAAAACCAGAAATTCCTGATAACATTCAGGAAATAAAAAATATCGAGTATAAAAATGTAGATTCTATCTCCCTTCAACTTGACTTATATAAACTGAAAGACCTTAAATCTCCAGCACCGGCATTGATTTTTATTCATGGAGGAGCTTGGAGAGGCGGCGAAAGATCAGACTTTTTACCTTACCTGATTGACTATGCAAAAAAAGGATATGTAACCATTACTGTGTCATACCGATTGGTGAAAACTGCCATATTTCCAGCAGCAGTTCAGGACGTAAATTGTGCAGTACAGTGGATTCAAAATCATGCAGCAGCATATGGCATAGATCCAGAAAAACTTGCGCTAATCGGAGGATCGGCGGGAGGACACCTTGCTATGATGGCTGCTTATGCAGACGATGAACCTTTGTTTAGTAAAGACTGTAAAGAAAAGAACTCAAGTAAAGTCCAAGCGATTATCAATCTCTATGGCCCAACAGATCTTACTACGCCCTATTCAATAAGTACCTACCAAACCAAGGATTTTATGGGGAGTTCTTTTGAGGAAAATCCGGAATACTATAATCAGGCTTCTCCAAAAACTTTTATAACTCCAGACGATCCTCCAACTTTAATTTTTCATGGAACGATAGATTCATTGGTACCAGTTTCTCAATCAGATTCTTTGGCAACATGGCTTTCAAATGCTGGTGTACCAAACGATTATCACCGACTAAAAGGATGGCCACATGCCATGAATATTTCGGCAAAGGTGGATGCCTATTGTCGGTATTATATTGATGAATTTTTGAAGAAATATTTGTGAATGAAAAGATGATCCAGAAGCAGCAATATTAAAAACTCTAAGAGTCCTCTACGAGAGACTAAGGAGGATAATTGTGCTTATCTGATTAAAGTAGAAATCTCTACTCCGGTTTTCTGAATCTCAGCAACAAAAGGACTTCCGGATATAAAATCATTATACGATATAGGGTGAGGCTCAATCCTTGAATCTATCTTCGAAGCCAATAACATTAATTGCACTTGAACATCAAATCGTTCAGAGTCATCTAAATCCATGAAGACCAAAGCTAAATCAATATCGCTATCCTCATTTGATATTCCCTTTGCAAAAGAGCCAAATAAATACGCCTTTTTAATATCAGCATATTTTTCTCTAATCAAATTAATGTAATTTGCTATAGTGATATTAATTCCTTCATCCATTGCCTTAATTCTTTTAACTTGTCAATCCACTCTGTTGTGAAATCTTGAGTACAACGCTGCTTAAAACTCATCTTATAGTCGTCATAACGTGCATTTATATTAAATGCGGTAATTGTAATAAGCTCCTCCTTTTTATCATCAGTCAGTTTCATGCCAGACTTTTCTGCCAATCGTAAAAGGTTATGAATGAAAGGAGGATAATCAGATTTTTCCTTAACAAAATAAGCTTTCAATAATTTCTATATCATCAAATGTCCAATAAATAAGGCCCAATTGTATCTCTTCGACTCATACATTGCAATCATGGTATCAAAATCATCATTTGAACCATCGGTCCAGAACTTAATCAACTTATCTTTATTAAATCCTAAGTTATCCATATAACCAAAGATAGGTAAAAGTCTTAAATCATCATATAATACCTTGACACTCATTTAATCTGATGTACAAATTAAGTTTCAAAAGCATGGTGGGATAGTGTGACACTATTCACTATTGACCTGGAGTTCCTGAAACCTCCTCCATCATCTCACCAATCATATAATTGATAAATGGATTATAGCTGGGACCAAACCAATTCATCACCCTCGATTCATAGGCATTGAGATGATAATATTTGCACGGAATAATATATCCAGTGTAAGCACCATTAAAGCTGGTGACCATAGCCTTATAACCTTTTTTGTTCATTGCATTTTTATAGATTAACGTGGTTTCTCCACTAAAATCACTTGGTGCCGTTGCCCAAATAAGATTATCAATTTTTGCTACCTGAAGAAACACCTGTCCAACATCAGGAAATAATTTTCTGGAAATAAATGGGTTTAATCGTAAGCCATCTGTTACACGAATCTGAAACTCGGGAAGTTCTACTTTCAAGGTCATCGAAGAAAAATCAATGCTGTCTTTCATGACAATATTATCGCAGTAATTTTCAACACTATCTGCCAAAGCTTCGCCAATGTACATGGGTTTTTCAAAACGTTCTCCTTTACTTTGGTAGGTGTGGCTACCAACGCTTCCTGCAAAAAAGACCGCCAAATCAAACCCGCTATCCTCCAATTTTCGCTGCCAGTATCCTGGATAATCGGCACTCGTTTCCATATTCCATGTACCCAGAGTGGTGGCATGGGCATCAAAAGATCCCAATACAGCTTTTTCTCCATCATCTTGACTGGCCATTATGATCATGAAATCGGTATTTACCATTCCGTCTTCTCCGACTAATCGGTTGTTTACAAAATCTCTGGCTTGGAAATTTCCTATTCCAATTTTACCTGGTTTAATATTTGCCATGGCCAATTCTATAGCATTTGAAACTTGCCCGGAAAGCCATGTGATTACATTATTATTATAATCTCCAGCAAATAATTCTCCCACTACTCCCGCCGAAAATGCACCAACACTCGAATGCGTATGAGTTGCAGAATAAAATATATCGCCTCTGTCCAGACCGTATTTATTGAAAATATAATCACTGGTCAACGCACTCACTTCGGGGGGCATTATCAATAAATCCGAGCCTACAAAAACAATAACTTTTTCCTTTACTTTTATGGCAACACATTTCACAAACAGACTGTCGCGAATACCAGTTGCAGGAGCGCCTCCTCTCCCACCATACCCTGCGAGAGGTAATTCTATAAATTTTCCGGATGAAGGATCATCAGCATCCATATTCAAAACAGGAGTAATACTTTGTATGCCAAACCCAACAAAAACCTTTCCCTTTGAATCAACAATCTCAGAAGACAAACTATCAAACCGGGATTTGGTTTCCTTATAGTAATCGGTTTCAAAGTAGGGTGTATAATCAACAGTCTCCAAAGCCCAAAATAGAAATAAAATGATCAGTCCAATAAAAATAGCGAAGACTTTAAGTATTTTTCGAATCATAATTGAAAGGATTTTTTAGGTCTTTTTTGAAATATATCTTCTGATCTGAGGTCTTGATGAGATTGGTGAAGCTTATTGGTTACAACCTGACTTGGGCAGGCAGGAACCAACAAGGGTTAAATGGGTCAAAAATGATAAAGCTACTGTTTCATTTAACAATTTATAGATGCGATTCATTGTATATTAATTTTTTGGAATATACTTCTCGAAAAATTGTTCCATATAATATTGACAATATTCGTTTACTTCAACACTCATATCCATGGTATGAGGCATGCCTTTAAGTCTATGGTACTCCACAGGGACATTCTTTTCTTTTAATTTTTCTTCGAGCATGTCAGCTTGAATGACAGGTACAAGCTCATCTATAGTTCCCTGAAATATTAAAGTGGGAGGATCATCTTTTGTTATATATGATAAGGGAGAGGCCTTAGCAAACATCTCAGGTGCTTCTGAATAGCTTTTGCTAAAACCAACTTTAATATATGGATGCTCTCTAGCAAATTCTGTTGTTAGATCTGTTGGTCCATACAACTCAACTACAGCTTGCACTCTTGAAGAAATTAAGGTGGTATCTTTATAATTTATAAAATTAGGCTCATCAGAAGAATAGCCTATCATCATTGCAAGGTGAGCACCTGCTGAACCACCAATTACCGCTATTTTGTCTTTGTTAATATGATATTCTTCTGCGTGCTTTTTCAACCAAATTACCGCAGATTTTACGTCCAAAATCGGGGCAGGCATTTTCGCTTTTTTCACAAATCTATATTGAATAGATGCAGTTACATAGCCTTTTTTTGCGAAATCGATCAGATAACCCCTATAATCTTGTTTATCACCTTTTACCCAACCTCCGCCATGGATAAAAATTAATAAAGGAGTAGATTCAGTGATATTTTTAGAATGATAAATATCCAGTTTCAACTCTTTATTATCTATAGTTTTATAAATAATATCTTTATATTCTATAATATCATCCGGGAGAGGAGGATTAACATCTACGAGATCTATTCTTCCTAAAAAGTAAGCGATTTTAAGTGTTGTGTTATTCCAATACCCTTTAGGAGGCATCGGTGGTCCCTCTTTTTTACCTACGGAACAATTGGAAAAGAATAATAAAATAACTATTAGCATTGCATAAGTTACAGATACTGTAGTGCTATATTTTTTACCTATAAAATGTAAATGTGGCATCTTAAATTTAAGTTTGTGGTTATGGTTTTGCTTTGTTAGGTACATGTTTATAATGATTATTTCTACATATCTTCCAGCCGTAAAAGAATTATGGTACTTATGCTCACCTGATATTTATCAATTAGAGAAGGTCTTTTATGAGGAGAAGCACCTTTCCCTTTTAGTTTAAATGAGTGTTCACCTGGTTCAAGCTTAAAGTTTCCGAAATTATGCTCCATAAAATTGCCTCCCTTACTGACCATATCCAAAACTGGGCCGGCTGGCTGATCATCGACAAATGGCTGGTACATACCACCAAAAGGTCCATCCGCAAGAATGGCTGATATTTTATAGGTTCCTGATTCTGTTACTTCAAATTTAAACTCAATTTCTCCATCTGGGGTTTCTGGTGCAAAATGAACAGCTACCATTTCCTTTTTTACTTTATTTAGTAAAGCCTTCATTTCTAAAGTTGAAGCAATCAATATTTGATATGGCGCAACTCTTTTATTGGCCGGAGGCAATTCAGTATCGGAAAATGCTATTGGCGTTTGATACCAAAATGCAACAGAGCTAATCCAGTCTGCTCGTTCGGACGAACTTGATACCTGATCTCCTTCTTCATTAACTTTACTTCCGCGATGTTCAATCGTAAATTTTAAAGATTCCTGAAATCGTATTGGGTCTGGAATGTGCCAACGATAAGCTGTCACCCGATCTCCCGCTAAAGTCCCTTCATATAATGAAACTCCCTGGAATTGCCCTGAAAACTCTCTAAAACCCCAGGCATCTCCAAAGTAGTCTTCGGTTCCTGTCCCTTGAATTGATGGGATATTTTCACCATCAATGTAGAACCGATCGTCCCCTTCTCCAAACCATCCCATTTGTACTTGTTGTGCAGAATAAACAGTCCCTGCATAATTTCCTTTGCCCTCAGTCTCTAATATGATGTGGTCGCCCGGTTGAGCGGGAGTCTGCTGATGATACCTTGCATGAAAATAAAGGACGTCATCTGCGAGTGAATCTACTTTTTCCCAGTCAACATAATAATAAAAGTAAGCTTGCCCGAATCCAGGCAATTCATTGGTGATGGTAATTTTTGCATGCTTTTTGAAAGGCATTCTCCAAAAACATGTTCTGGAACGGCCATGTGAGGATATACTTACGGGTAAGGATTGGAAATCCTTTGTTGCACCATGGCCAACCCCGAAAAAATCACCCAAAGGCACTTCAACACTTGGCTTCTCCGAGTTGTCCCAATAAATTCTTATCACTAATGAGCGTGCCGAAAATGGATTTAATGAGGCAGAGGTATTCCAAATGTGCTTGATTATTCCAGGGCCATCCAAGTCCGCAATAACAATTGTTTCACCAGGTAAAATCTCTTTTGAATCACCATTCTCGTTAAAGTTCGAATCTGTACTTGATGATCTCAAGCTACGTCCATTTGCTGCTTTGGTCAAGTCATTTAGCCAGGAGCCATTCCCAGTTTGCGCATGAATAAAATTTGAAGATATTATTACTATTATCCCAAGAAAAACTAAGCGCCAATATTTGTTTGCTAATGTAGATTGGGTTGGATTTTGCTTCATAATTTTAAAATATTTTCCTGGTATGTTTTCCTGTTTCTAACATAGTGACACCTATTTGATTACAATTGAATGTTATTATCAATATTGGGCTTTCCTTAAAATATTCTCTTCCAAAATGACAATAGTAAGCTTGGGCAAGCTGAAGTAGTTACATAGATGTAAACAGAAAAAAAGTCGTTCTTTTTTTAGAACGACTTTTTTTCTGTTTACATAATTATTCCAGTTAATAAGGCAAACCAGTACCTATTAATAACCAATTTTTTGACCAAGGGCTATTGTCACCGTCACTGCCTATAAACGCTGTTGGCTCCAACTTATCTATGGCTGCACTTGCATTTGCGGTATTTAGAGAAATTTCCTGATCAAAATGATAGAAAAAACGAAGTGGTAATGCTTGTCTTATAGCTGATACTCCAGCTTTTAGATCCGGTAAACCGGTTCTTCTGTAGTCAAACCAGGATTCGGCAGCTGCTGTCCAGCTTGCTATCCACTTTTGCTCGATAATGCTTTCCAAACCTGAATATGGTGCTCCGGTAATATAATCGTCAAAATCATCCCCAACACCCCAAGCATTCATCGATTGTTGAATTCCTGCTTCATAATGTGCTTCTGGGGTTCCGCTTCCCCAACCATACGATGCCGCCTCTGAAAGAATAAAATGAACCTCGGCAGCAGACATTATTCTCATCAATAATAATGGCCCGTTGGTCTCCTTATACATATCATTCAATTGCGAAGCATGTGGATTTAGTTCACCCTGAGGAATATTTGGATTCAAATTATATACTGGCGGAAACCACGCAGCAGGAGGAATACCTACATATTCCTGATCAAAATTAATACTATCCTTGAAATTTTCGATATAATCATCCACAATATCTTGAGAGATTTCTCGCATACCATTTACTAGTCGATCTATACCTGAACCAGCTACCAGTACTAATGGTATCTCAATTTTATTTGCCCAAACTCCTAACCTGGGATCATCCAGAGCTTGTAGAGTCTCGACCAAAGTAGCACATAATTTTAATCTATTATACCTACCACTTTCACTGGCATCAAATACAGTGTTAGAATCCCATGAATCTGATGGAGAAGTACCAATAAAATCAACATTTGCATCATCATCTGCACTGATAATCAAAGGGTATTTTGCCGGATTAGAAGTGATATTGTTGATCCCATTTTGTGCTGTCCCCGGATCTTTAGCAGATAATCTCATATAATATCTTAGTGCCAGAGAGTTTGCAAACTTTCTCCATTTTTCTACATCTCCTCCATACAAAACATCCTGAACCTTATCAATATTAGCATAGGAATCCTGATCTTGAGACAATAGCGTATTTGCGGCTTCTAGATCAGCAAGAATGCCAGTGTAAATATCTTTCTGATCGTCAAAAACTGGTTTGAAATTATCAGGGCCTTCTTCTGCTTTTAGTGCTGCTGAATAAGGGGCGTCACCCCATAGATCGGCGATCAATCCAAAAGCATAGGCTCTCATCACCAAACCTACTCCTTCATGAAATGGAAATTCTCCGTCCACAGCCTTATTGTAATACTCATCACTGTTTCTTAAGACACCGTAGTAACCGGACCATGGATGACTATTAACATCCCACTCATAACTGTTATGACCACCAGACCAACCATCTTTTTGCGTGTGCTGCATGACTCCGGCTATATTGCCAAATCCTAAATTGACTACATTTTGTGATATACCCGTTATTATGGTAGGCAACAACAAATTAAGGTCTGCGACCTCAGGATCAACTCCATTTGGGTTGATATTCAATTCATCAAGATCTCTACAAGAAATGGTAAATGCAAATACCAAACTTAAAAGAATTATAAACTTATTTTTTATTATATACATGATCTTAAATTTTATTTTTATTAAAAAGTAAACCCAAGTTTAAACCCGATAGGAAGTACCCATGGATTGGCATTATAAAATTCTATTCCCTGGCTAAAACCATTTCCACTTGGCTTAAAAGCTCTTTCAGGATCAATTCCAAAGTTAGAATCCTTGGTCCATAACATGATGTTTCGACTATAGATGGAAATGTTCACATCTTGCATCCCTATTCTATTTGCGACTGTGGAAGGGAGTCTGTAGCTTAAAGAAATTTCCCTCAATTTAACATAGTCGGCATCAAACATATTGGTCGTACTTACATCCCAAGGATAGCTCGCTGCAATAGGAATGAATTCTGTTCCATCTTCACCCAGATTTTCGATATACTCTCCATTCTCATCAATAATAACTCCAGGTATAAACACAGCATCAATAACTTCAACACCACTATAACTTTCTGGGAAACCACCTGATTCCGGTGTTGGACCTCCAACCGGTCTTAATTTTTCACCTAATAATAATCGATCTGCGTTATCAAGAACCCATTGCTTCAATTCCGGACTTGGTCCACCAGCCAATTCACCGGGATTCACCATTTGATCAAGCCAATCTTTATTAATTTGACCATCTACAAACCTACGCCAAGTACCTGATACATATTGACCTCCCGATCTCCAGTCAATGGTCATATTTAATGAAAATCTCTTATAAGTAAGTACGGATTGTAAACCTAAAATAAAATCCGGATTGTAATTTCCTATTTTGGTAAGTTCATCTTCCACATCCCATGATGCAGCAAGACCTGGGCCTTTCAGAATGGGATAATTATAATAAGGAGAGCTTTCATCTTTGACCCTTCTTATTTTATTGCCATACATATTACCTACCACTCCATCTTGCGGCTGGCCATTATCTACAACATCACTTTGATATCCTTCGACATAACCAATAGATCTGACCTTTTCAGAATTCCAGAAATTAACAAAATCAACATCATCTGGCAATTCTTTAATTACCGTTTCATTTGTAGTGAAATTCATATCCAGATCCCATGTCCAATTATTTGTACGTATAGGTGTGCCACCTATTAATATTTCCCAGCCTCTGCTTTGCATAAGTCCCGCATTAATTTGGATTCCACTAAAACCTGAAGACGCTGCTAAGGGAATACTTAATATTTGATCTATATTATCAGTGGTATAGTAAGTCCCTTCAAATCTAAGCCTGTTATTAAACATTTTTATATCTGTACCAATCTCTAAGGAAGTAGCTGTTTCAGACCTAAGGTTTGGTGCTAACAATCCACTTGCTTTCGTTAGCCTTGTTGCTTCTCCCCATTGTCCGGCATCACCATAGGTATTAACCAATCTATAAGGCCCTGTATCGTTGCCCACTTGCGCCCAACCTGCTCTTAATTTAAGCATATCTAAATTTCTCATTTCAAATACTTCATTTATCAAAAAGCTGTACGAAGCCGATGGGTAAAAATAAGACCTGTTTGCAGCCGGTAAAGAACTTGACCAATCATTTCTGGCTGTCAGGTCCAGATACATTATATTTTTCCAGCTTAAATTTGCTATTCCATAAATACTGTTGATCGCCTTTTCACTTCTACTATTTCTGTATAATAATGACCCTGCACT
>VAPM010072351.1_pt1 | contig 10156 bp, 13 predicted proteins | sample 3395091 | NCBI WGS metagenome assembly VAPM01 (sample SAMN08290445, study PRJNA428436) | hydrothermal vent metagenome | isolation source: Deep-sea hydrothermal vent chimney 3 | place: Pacific Ocean: Juan De Fuca Ridge | reverse complement strand
GGTCTTTTAATAATATCAGAGATTTCTCGGTAATTTTTTTCTTCCAAAAACTTAAGAATGAGAACTTCACGATATTTTTTAGGTAAACTATTTAAAATTTTAAAAATATTAGTTCTCAAAATTTTGAGATCAACAGACCCAATAATATCAATATCAGTAGCTAAATTACGGGTTAAATTCTCATCCAAATTCACTTGATAGCCTTCAGGACGAGCCTGTAATTTACGATGTTGACTAATCACTTCATTATGAACAATACGGTAGATCCAGGAAGAAAATTTTAAATCATTTTTAAAGGCATTAAGATTTAAATAAACCTTAATAAAAACATCCTGAAGAATATCTTCAGCATCTTCTAAACTAATATTAGTTAAACGACGAATATAGATCAATAAACGATTCTGATAGCGATTAACTAAATACAAAAAATTGTCTTGATTTTTCAAGCTTAGTTTAACTAATTCCTCATCACGAGCATGATCTAAATCTTTAGTAATAGGCATATCATCATTATATCATGTTAATAATCAAGAATAATAATTAATTCATCACAGAAGAACTTCTTAATAGAAAATTAACCAATATTTACTTGGGGGATCTTATTCCTAATCTGAAATTTTAATTGTTGAGAGATGGCAATCGCTCGATCATAGTTACCAGAGCGAGCAGCCTGACGGGCCTCTAAGAAAGTATTAAAATCATTTTGACTGAGTTTAGCATAGGTCTGATTATGTTGGAGAACGATAGCTTTCCAAGAATGATAATCACGATTTTCAAAGGCCACCAGAATTTTTTCTTCTTTACTAGGAGTTTCTTGATCAATTTTATTCCGAGAATTAAGACGATAACTTGTATAAAGACCAGCGGAGAGAATAACAGTTAAAATAGCAATACTAATTGCGGCCTGTTTATATTTTTGCATATTATTAGGCTGTTAATTTATATTTGTGAGCTCTCACCTAATAATACGTCGCCATATTTAATTTTCTTCCATTTTTCTATTCACCAAGAATATTAGATTGTCAGTTGAAAAATCTTTAAATCATTTTCGCCAAGGCCATAAAATTAAAAATGATAAAGAGAAGTGTAAGAGAGAAATTAATAAAACATAAATATAAATGGGAATCAATTTAATTAAAAAATGAGTAAAATTGAGAAAATAAATTGTCAAATCTCCATGAACCAGCAAAGCTAAAGTATTTAGTAGTAGAAGAATAATAATAATTGTTAAGCCACCCCGTCCAGCACCACGCAAGTCTTCTCGGCTAGGGGCAAGATGGGAGGCAATGGCAAAAGAAATATAAAGAAAAATCCAAAAACCAAAATGATGTAAATTAGCACTGGAGAATAATAAACTCAAAGATTTTCCAAGACCGGAAATTAATAAAGGAATAGAAATCTGCTGAAATGATAATTGATTAAATATTTCTTGACCCTGCGGAACTAAAATGACAAGTAATAAGGCTAAAAGTAAAGGCCCAAAAATTAAAGGGGCTAAACCAATAAAAAAATTACCAATATTTTGATAAAGATTTCGAGATCGGTAAGTATGATTAACATGCCCTAATTCTCCAGTCTGAGGATTTGGAGAGAATAAAGCAATATCTGTAATTCGATGTTTAAATAATAAAGCAAAAAAAGCATGTCCGTATTCATGAACTGGTGTCCCAAGCCACGCCGTCCATAATATTCCCCGCCAACCAACTGAACGGCTATAATTTTTTAAAGTGACCCGTTGAATCTCTGCTAAGATAAACCCCAATAAGAAAAAAATTCCTAAGATAGAAACAATCTGGATAAAGGTAATTTGAATAACTTGAACAAGAAAATTAAGCATAGATAAATTTCTCAATAAAATTTAATAAAATAAAAACAAATAGACAGTTAATTAATTTACTTTATTAATAATAAATAATTATCTTAATTAATAATTTTTATTATTTCCTGAGCCCAATATTGTAAATCATCATTAAGAGGGCTTTGTTTCCAATTAGCTTGTAGGGCAATAATTACCTTTAAATAGTGATTCAGTGTTAGTTCTTTGCTAGCATAAAAACGAGCAAATACCAGGTCACCATATCTTTGATAATCATCAATAATCTCACTAACGTTAGAAATAATATCTCCAGATTTAAGAAGTAAGGATTCGTGAGAAAAACTGCTAATATCTCGCAAAGCTTCAGTTTTTCTTTTTTTCCAAGATAATTTTTTATCTTTTTCAGTAACACTCCAGACCAAATCAGCCACCTTATCTCCAAAACGCTCAGTAATCATCTTTAAATTAACTTTCTTCTCTGGTAAACTATCTTCTATTGTGTCATGCAAGATACCAGCGATAACAACTTCTTCAGAGGCATGCGCCTGAGAAAGAATAATACCAACAGTTAGAGGATGAGTAATGTAAGCAATATCTTTACCTTTTCTTTTTTGCTTTTGATAAAGCTCATGAGTTTTAATAGCAAATTTAATAGCCTGTTTAATTTTAACTGTGTAAACCATAATGCTTAAATTAACCTTGGAATTAATTTTTATTACTTAGTAATTTGGTAAAAAGGCGATAATTTTATAATTTAAATACTTAGTTTAACAAATTCTGAGAAGCAAAATCCCAATTAAGGAGTTTAGCAATGACTACTTCTAGAAATTCGGCCCGACGATTTTGATAATCTAGATAATAAGCATGCTCCCAAAGATCAATTGTTAATACCGGACGAAGATGATGAGCGAGCGGGGTGTCGGCATTGGCGGTTTTCATAATTTCCAGAGTTTTATTATTTTTAACTAACCACACCCAACCACTACCAAATTGACTTAAAGCTGTAGTTTTCAAGTCGTTAACAAAATTATCAAAACTTCCGAAAGAATTATTCAATAAAGATAATAATTCCTCAGAAATCTTCATTTCTTTATTGCTCGGATGAAGACTATTCCAAAAAAATTGATGATTAAAAATCTGAGAAGCATTGTTAAAAATGGCAACTTGCTTAAGATTGTCTTTGGTCTTCATCATAATACTCTCTAGGCTCTCCTCTTCTAACTCAGTGCCAATAATGAGTTTATTTAATTTATTGACATAAGCTTGGTGATGTTGTCCATAGTGATATTCCATGGTTTTTGCTGAGATATAAGGCTCTAAAGCTGTTTTCTCAAACGGTAGTGGTAAAATAGTAAACATATACTTTAATTAAATTTATTAATTAGTTTTTTGTTTTCGATTTCTCTGCTAAATATTTTTTTAATAACTTAATATCCCTAAAATCTTTTTTCCGGCCTAAAGCTTGTTTGAACTCAATTGTTTTTTGAATATTGAGAAAAGAGAAATTATGAATAATATCCGCCGTGATAATGGCCACGCTAATTGTAACAGGATAAGCTTCCCAATCTAATTGACTAATTATTTCTACTCCAGGGGAATTGAGGAATAATCGATGATATTTAGTTTTCTGCTGATATTTGCCAGAAGTAATTAACTTTTTCAACAATTTCGCACTAACAGCTATATCTAAATCATGAGCTTCTCTAATTCCTCGAGCCGCCAAGGGTCCGCTACCAACGACAACATACTCCCCAAGGGGAAAACTTAACTCTTCAAGTTTTTTAAAAATATTCATCTACTAGAAGTATAACGGAAAATGAGAATTTTAAAAAGAAAAAAGACTAAATCTGATTTAGTCTTTTATAAGGCACGGGATGAGGGAATCGAACCCCCGCTAGAAGTTTTGGAGACTCCTGTACTGCCACTATACGAATCCCGCAAAAATTTCGGCGGCAATTAAAAATTAAAGCAGTCGAAATTTAAGTTTTCTTTTTTAATTATTTCTTTCATTATTCTTCCCCAACCATTCCTTCTTTCTTGATTTGCATTTCCTGACCACAGCAAATCAAGGTTCCACCTCCGTCTTTCTCAAATTTAACTTCATTCCCACAAACGGAACAAAAATAAATTTTTCCTAAACGATTACTCATATATTTAGATCCTTAATTAATAAGTCTTTTTTTAATAAGTCTCAATCCAAATCTCAAAATAAGATTGGGGATGACTACAAGCTGGGCAAACCTTTGGTGGTTCAGTTCCTTCGTAAATATAACCACAATTTAAACATTTCCATTTTTTAACTTCTGCTCTTTTAAAGACCTGACCACCTTGAACATTGTCTAATAATTTCTGATAACGTAACTGGTGTCCTTTCTCTGCTTGACCGACCTCAGTAAACAATCGAGCAAGCTCTTCGTGCCCTTCCTCAAGAGCTTCTTTCGCCATTCGGGGATACATTTCACTATTTTCATAAAGTTCACCTTTAATCGCTGCCGTTAAATTAGCTTCTAAATCACCAATTAAATCTAAATGTTTCGCCCAAATTTTAGCATGTTCTTTTTCATTTAAAGCGGTTTCCTTAAAAATATTAGAAATTTGCTCATAGCCTGCCTTCTTAGCAACAGAAGCAAAATAATCATATTTATTGCGAGCCATTGATTCGCCGGCAAAAGCATTTTCCAAATTTTTTTTTGTTTTTGGTCCTAACATATTATTATTCATTAATTATTTAAATTCTAAATTTTGTTTTTGAAATTATTTACTTAAAGATCGATGTAAATCATCTTTAAATTCCATTTTATAGATATGCAAAACAGTCACCGTTAAAGCCACCACTAAAGGACCTAAAATTACCCCCCAAAAACCAAAAACACCAATACCTCCTAAAATAGAGAGAAGAACAAAAATTGGATTGATTTCGGCTTCATCTTTAATCATATAGGCTCGGACGATATTATCAACTGTACTAATAATTAACATCCCCCATAAGAGAATAAAAATGCCTTGCCAAATATCACCAATTAACAGATAAAAAACAGCCATTGGTAGATAAAATATCGTTGAACCTAGTGGTAAAAAAGAAAATAAAGTGACTAAAATACCTGCTAAGAGTGGCGGAAAACCAACAATTCCAAAACCAATTGCTCCCACTATTCCCTGAGCTGCTGCTGAAGCAAAATTAGATAAGAAAGTAGAACGACTCACCACCTGAAACTTATGGAATAATTCATCATTATATTTCTGAGGCCAAGGAGTTAAAGCCATTAGTTGTTTTAACATCTTCTTGCCATCCACAAAGAAGAAATACATCGTGACAATGATAATTAATAGAGAAATAACAAAATCAGTTGTGCTCTTTAATAATATACTTGCTCCCGACAGTAACCAATTGCTAGATTGTTTCAAAATGCTTAAAACGGTATTTTGGAAAGTACTATTATCTAAGTTATAAGTATTGAGATGTAAATAACGTAAAACACCACGATTCAGAAAATCAATCTTCAATAAATCATTAACCGTATGGCTATTAAAAAAATTAACCGTAATATTATAAGCGCTAATAGATTGCCCACCAGCGTAAGCAATAAATTTGATTGTTGGCAAAATTATTAGCACCAATAATAATAAACACATCAAAACTGCTGCGAGCTGACGACGTCCACGTAAAAATTTTGTAAAACGAACATAAGGAGTATAAAACACTGAAACCATAATTGCGGCGACAAAAATCTCCGTTAAAAACGGCTTAAAAATTAAGTAACAAGCAACCAGTACAACAGCAACAAGAACTAAAATAAATGGTTTAGTTAAACTTTTAGACATAGCTTTCAAATGTAACTTCGAAATACGAACAAACTAATACTAAATTTACTTGGTTTCCTTATGTAAAGTATTCTTTTTACACTGCTTACAATATTTAGATAATTCTAAACGGTTTTTCAGAATTTTCTTATTTTTACGAGAATGGTGCGTAACTGTTTTACAAATCGTACACTCCATTTTAATCATATTGTCTTGAGACATAACAACTTGATCTTAATTAATTAATTCTTCTTGTAATTTAACAATATCTAAAAGACTGGTAAAAGTCAACTAAACTGGTAAGTTCCAAATTCTTAATTTAGCTTATTTCTGACAAGCTGGGCAATAAGAAGTTCCTCGTCCAGCAACCCTAGTTTTCAATAATAAAGTTCCACAATTATGACAAGCTTGTCCCGCTCGACCATAGACTTTTAGAAGTCGAGAGAAATTTCCCTGTTTCCCCCGGGAATCAACATAAGAGTTGAAAGTAGTTCCCCGATATTTGATAGCTTGCTTAATCAAGCGATTAATTACTTGATAGAGCTTCCGTGATTCAGTAATAGTTAAAGAAGTGGCAGATCGTGTCGGCTTAATTCTCGCTCGCCACAGAGATTCATCAACATAAATATTTCCTAAACCAGCAACTATTCTTTGATTGAGAAGTAAAGCTTTAATTTTCATTGTTCTCCCCCGAAGTAAGTTTCTAAAAACTATTAACGAAAACTCAGAAGTCAAAGGTTCGGGGCCATAATTATTATTTAAAATATATTCTAACTCAGCCTTATTTACTAATTTTAAATAACCAAATTTGCGAAGATCATTAAAAAATAATTGACCAGCATTCAAGAAATTAATTTGGGCTCGAGTATAATGATTAGGTAATTGACCGCCAATATTGGCGACTAAAGAATTTTCAGCAGATTTTTTATTAACTAAGGGGTTTAAGCTATGTCCGCCAGCCAGTTTAATCTTTTTATCAAGATAAACTAATTGTCCAGTCAAGCGCAAATGAATCAGTAAATAGTTGAAAGCATTACTATTAATCTTTAACTTTGAAGTTTTAGACAAACGAGATCTTCGTGGTAATTTATCCACAGATAAATAAAAAATCAACAACTTGCCCCGTCGTTGAATCTTTTTAATTTTTCTCCCCACTAAATTTTTGCTAAACAAAAAAACACTCGGATAAACTGATTTGGTCGAGAAAACTTTTACGGACTGAACATTTTTATTCAGTAAAAACTGATTTAAATCTTGGCAAATAGTTTCTACCTCCGGCAATTCCGGCATATTTAAATAAACATTAAAGCCACGATAACAATCGTTAAAATAATGGCTTCAATAACAAAGATTTTAAACAAGCCAAGTCCAATTTTATTAGGATTGATTAAAGGCATATTGGTGGGCCGAGTTGGATTCGAACCAACGAAGGCATAAAGCCAGCAGTTTTACAGACTGCTCCAGTTGACCGCTTTGGTATCGACCCCGAATATTAAAAAATAATAATTAAAATTAAATTATTATTTGCTTCCCTATCATAAAAAAAAACTCAATGATTGTCAAATCATTTCCGAATATTAAAAATATTTATCCTAAAAAATTATTAAAATTAATGAGCAATAGTGCCTAAGATAAATCTAGTCAAAGCGTAAGACATAAAGATTACTATCAAACCAATCGCCGACCAAAGAATAATGTCTCGCCCCTTCTTAACCTTGTCTTGATTACCAGAAGAAGTCATCCAAATTAAACCACCATAAATAAACATTAATAAAGCAAGAGAACCAACAACTCCCATGACTGCAGTAATGACTTTACCAATTAAAATATTGAAACTACTAGTATTAGTTCCCAGCGGATTGACGAGAACTGTGGGATTGGTTTGATTAGCTAAATTGACAACCCAACGACAACCAGTGGTCTTCTTGCAGGTGACCTTTGTAGTAATTGTCGAACAGTTTGAATTATTAGTTCCAGTGCAAGAACCAGAAGCATTAGAAAACGATGGCCAAAGTAAAAAAGTGCTGATTAAGATTAATAAAAATAATTTTTTAAACATATATAGTTTTTACTTTTATAAACTCTACTACTATTAAAACACATTTTTGAAAATAAAAAAAGAGGGGAAGTAAAAGTTCCCCCTCAATGTCACGAAATCTTAATAGAGATAAAAACGGGTTTCTTGGTGGCCCGTAATTTAAAATCTCCATTAGGAAGGTGAGTGTTTCTCCCCTCTCTAACAAAAATAGGAGCTACCCCTTTTTGTATAAAAAAGAAAGAACCATCTGCCGCAAATTCCGCGGATTTTAGGTTGTTAATCGGGATGTTTAACCAACCTGTTTCCTCATTTGGTTTTAAGTCAAATCGAGGATTATCTCCGGGGTAGTAATAATGGACTATCTTCTCCATTGTTATTTTTGATGGAGTCGGAGTAGATAATATTGTAGACCTCTTAACCTCCGTCTTTTGAATCTTATTAATATCACTACGCACAAAATAGTGCGTGGAAATATTATAAGAGAAAAACAAGAAAATAAAGATAACGATAGTCAAGCCAAACTCAGACGGACTATTTTGGGCCGAATCATAAGCCCATAGAAACAGGAGAGTCAATACCAAGGCAACAGCTTGTTGCACCCAATATTGCATATTATTTAAGCTACTGCTAATCGCATAATAAACGATAAAAGCAATGATAAATAATATTACTACTCTAATAAAACCTTGAAGATATACATTTTTAAAATCTATATTACGAGGTTTTTTAGAATCAAAAGAAGTATTTTTCGGATCTGTACCAAAGATTGTTGGTACTTCATCAATTTTACCCATTTTTTATTCCTTTCTTAATCATTAGTTTTAAATCCAGCACCAAATTCCGCACCAGCACCCACATTGCTATTACTGCCAACAATAACAGTTTTATCAGTACTCTTGGCTTTAGCAACTGCTGTCCACTGCATATCAGCAATCATTAAAGGAACAATTCCTTGCACAGGAACGCCCTTACTTATTAGAGAACCAACTTTACTAGAAAGACCTTGACCTTGAAGTTCAAAAAACTTCTCCTCAGCCTCACCCTCTTTAATCCGAGCTTCTTTAGAAGCTTCAGCTTCAATAATCTTGATTTTTTTATCAATCTCAGCTTTTTTAGCTTCAATTTCTCTAACCTCAAGATCCTTTTGAGCTTTTAACTTCCGGGCTCTTTGTTCTTTAATGTCTACCGGCAAATTAACGTCAGCAACGGTTAAAGAAATAGGTTCCATCCCCCATCTTGCCAAAAGGGTGTAAAACTCACTTTTAGTAATATCAAGATCAGAATCACCCATAGAATTCTCATCGATCTTAACATTCTTAATAATTGAATTAAGTGAAAATTTTCCCTTCAGCTTAATAGCCTCATCGGTGGTATACTGCCCAAGAAAAGAGCGTAAAACCCCTTCCGTTTTTTCTCTTATAAAAGTGAGAATGTTAGCAGGATAATAAGTAGCTTTCTCAGAATCAATTATTTTAAAATATAAAAAAGCTGTTACTGAAGCAGAAGAATCCATAAATTCAATATCTCCCAAATAGTGCTCCTCTTTTCCATTTTCTAAATACAATTCTAATATTTGGTCTCCCATCGGCACTTTTCCTCTAATCTGGAAAAAATCAAACCAAAGCAATATAAAATGTAATTTAGACGTTAAGGGGTAACCAATATATTCTCCCAAATATTCTACAATAAGTTCGGTCATATGCGGAACTTGAGTCCAACTTGCTTTTATAATTACAAAAGAAACTACAATCATTGTAATCAGAAAAACCAAGAGAAAAGAAAGAATCTCGTGTAAGGGTAACGGAATATCCATTATTTTGAATAAGGGGAAGGGAATATTCATTATTTTGAATAATCCTAAAACCATCATGGAAAATACCATGGAAGCAAGAACTGTTATCACCGAGACATAGATCCAAAAATTTTGAATTTTTTTCCGATAAATCTGGATTTTCAGTTCTTTTTTTTCGTCATTTTCTTCAATTGCATTCATTTTAAAGGCCCTCCTTGGCCTATTTTTTTGTTTGTTTATTATTTTTTTTTATTATTCAATTTTTAATGAACTTTTTTGCCAAAGCATCCAAAACTCATTTGTCAAAATACTATATCACTTTTATATAATATTGTCAACCACAGCCAAATATATATTCTTTTATAGCATGAAAAATTATGTAATATTAAATAATTCTTATACTAAAATATATAAATAATTTTAGAATATTGTAAGCTATTATTTATTTTAAGTTATCGTTTTAAATTATTTTCTATTAATTTATAAAAAAAGACTGCTAATTAATAAAAAATTAATATAACAGTCTAAATAAATCTCAGAAGTCGACTTTAGTGGCTAGCCAACCAATCATTAATAGAAGTTCTTTTTTTTTCTATTTTTTTCACGAATGTTTTTAAACTAGGACTTTCAGCAAGACTTTGGGTCGCATCAACAACTTTTTTGGCGACATTTTTAATATTTTGCGAAGTACTACTGAATCCTCCAGAGG
>VAPM010030340.1_pt1 | contig 10156 bp, 7 predicted proteins | sample 3395091 | NCBI WGS metagenome assembly VAPM01 (sample SAMN08290445, study PRJNA428436) | hydrothermal vent metagenome | isolation source: Deep-sea hydrothermal vent chimney 3 | place: Pacific Ocean: Juan De Fuca Ridge | reverse complement strand
TTGCGGCAGCTGCGACAATTCAGTGAAGGCACGCTGCAACTGGGCCGGCGGATCGGCCAGATTGCTGCCGAGGCCGATGTACGCCGTTACCACGAGTGGTCCTTCATGATGGACCACCAGCCTACTCCGGGCTGGCAGGCTTCTTGCGCCGACGCTGACGGCGGCGTTTTTTGCCACTGCCGTCGCCACTGCCGGCAGGTGCATTGCGGCTCAGGGCGGCACGTGACTCCTCGTCGACGGCCTGAAAATCCGTCCACCACTGTGCCAGCTCCTGCAGTTCCTCGTCTCCACTTTCAGCACGCAGCAGCAGGAAGTCGTAGGCGGCGCGAAAGCGTGGCATCTCCAGCAGACGCGCGGCACGTTTGCCGTTGCGGCGTGGCAGGCGCGCCTGCATCACCCAGATCTCGCGGGTCTGCAGACTGAAGCGTTTGGGCAGGGCGACGTGGCGGATGGACTGGGCAATGACCGTTTCGCTGGCCGACTGCAGGGCCTGGATCTCGCTCATGCCCTCGGCCTGCAAGGCCTCAGCACGGGCGCGCACCGGTTCCCACAGCAGCACGGCAAACAGGAAGGCCGGCGTTACCGGCTTGCCCTCGGCGACGCGGGCGTCGGTGTTTTCCAGGCCACGCAGCACCATCTGGTGCGGAAAGCCATTCTCCTCCTGCGCCAGACAGGCCTCGGTCATAGGGAACAGATGGCGGAACAAGTCATAGTGACGCAACAGCTCGAAGCTGGCCACGCCGTGCCCGGAGAGAAACAGCTTGAGCATTTCCTCGTACAGGCGCGCCGACGGCACCGCCTCCAGCGTTTCCCCCAGTTCGACGATGGGCGCCTCACTGCCCGGGTGGATACGGAAACCCAGTTTGGCGGCAAAGCGTATCGCCCGCAGCATACGCACCGGGTCTTCACGGTAGCGCTGCTCAGCATCGCCGATGACACGCAACAAGCCGGCCTCGAGATCTTCCAGCCCGCCGGTGAAATCCACCACGGAAAAGTCGCGGATGTCGTAATAGAGGGAGTTGATGGTGAAGTCGCGCCGCCAGGCATCCTCTTCCAGGGTGCCGTAGACATTGTCGCGCAGGATCATGCCGTCCTCGGCAGCACCCTCGCCACCACCATCATGGCTGCCCCGAAAGGTCGCCACCTCGATGATCTCGCGACCAAAGTGCACATGCGCGAGGCGAAAGCGGCGGCCGATGAGGCGGCAATTGCGGAACAAGGCGCGAACCTCGTCCGGATGTGCATCGGTCGCAATGTCGAAGTCCTTGGGCTCACGGCCAAGCAGTAGGTCGCGCACGCCTCCACCCACGAGATAGCTCTCAAAGCCAGCGGCCTTGAGACGGTAAAGAACCTTTAGCGCTGTCTCGGCGATATTGGCGCGAGTAATGATATGTTCGGGGCGGGGGACTATTCTGGGCGTCCCGTTTTGATAATCAGTTTTCAATTTTTATTGTGTAATTTAAGGCGTGTTGTCCGTTACGCAGAAAACGGCTTGAGCAATCAGTAAGGGCGCGTATAATACCACCCTTTTCGCGCAACACACCTTATTCATGCGTAATTTCCCGTGTTGCACGAAACGCTTGCCGCTCCCTTCGTCTAGTGGTTAGGACACTGGCCTCTCACGCCGGTAACAGGGGTTCGAATCCCCTAGGGAGCGCCATTATTCATCCCCTTCTTCCCCTTATCGTCGTTTTTCCACTTTGCCCTGTGCACGGCCGGCGATCCTTGCACAGCCCCTGCAGTTCTGGTAACAAAAGACTCAGGAAGGATACTCAATGATCAATTTTGACGAAAAACGCGATTTCATCCGCATGGCCGCAGACCATCCACTGCATTTTCACGTCGTAGAATCCGGAAAAGCGGGCCGCGGGATCTGTGTCAATCTCAGCGCCACCGGAGTGCTGTTTCACACCGATCAGCCCATCGCCACCGGCACGCAGGTGAGTATTAACATCACGCCAGAGTATTCCGTGGTATCACCCTTCGATGCCGATATCGAGGTACTGCGCTGCATACCCAACGGCGTCGAGGGCGAGTACGAGATCGCCGGCAAGATTCTTTCCATCAGTGAGTGCTAACTCAATCAGGGCTCGAAGCGAATCACGTCACCCGGCGCCAGACGGGCGATGTCCTCGGCCAGCTCTCCCACTGAGAACAGACGCTGCACCTGGGTCACAATAAGGTTCGTGGACGGGTTTTCTGTATAGCCCAGCGCGCGCTGACCCGGGTAATCCTTTACCGGCACTTCGCTGAGTTTATAGGTATTCAGCACATCGCCCACACGGATGTTGGCCAGCCCGCCGGCATCAAAATAGACCCTGTTGCCCTCGGCGCGGATCACTCGTGCGGTAAAGGGCTGCGAACCGACATCACTGACGATCAACGCCACCATCCTGTCCAGCATCTGATCCACCTTCCGGCCGAAAGGCGAAGCGAAGAATTTTTCACTCATCACCACGGTATCCGCAGGATGCAAGTCAGTCAGAACACGCTCTTCCACCGTTTCACTGACCCGGTGACGCGCCACCGAGGCACCGGAAATACCGTCGTGAATAAACAAGTCCAGTTCCAGATGGCGCATTTTGGTGCCGAGAAAATGATTGCTCACGCTCATGTCGCGGATTACCCCCGTGACCACAAACTGTACACCCAGGGATTCGGCAAACTCTGAGGCCACCTGATGTGGCTCACGCGCCGGCGGCAGGGCGCCGAGAATACGCCGCTGGGAGATGACGCCCTCTTCGGTCAGCGGCAGCAGGTACTGGCTGGCGTTCACCGTCAGCACCCGGCCATCACTGATCAGGCGTCGTTCCAGTTCGCGTGCCAGTTCCGTTTCGATCTTCGGCAAATCGTGAATCTGGGTCCGGTCGAGAACGTGGAACTGGCTCACGGCAACCTTGCGGCGGTAACGATTTGCCGCTTCGGCATTGCCATTCGCGTATGGGCCGGCCTGTCCGGCGCTGTCATTGCCGCCCTGCTCCGCCTTCAGCAGCGCCTGTATCAGCGCATCACCCGGCACCTGGGCGCGGATCTTCACGTAATAATGATCTTCGTCCGTCCATTCACGGAGAATCGTCACCTGGGTCACTCGCCCCTGTGCGGAAAAACGCATATTGTCTGCCACCACACCGGTTCGGGTCGTCACCGTGGTGATGGATATCTGTGCATTGGCCTGCATCAATGCCTGACGAATGGCGTCCTGCAGGGCCATGCGCTTGGCCAGCGCCACCGAGGTCTCGATACGCGCGGCGCCCTCGGCCTCCACGGTCTGCGCCTGCGCCAGCCCACCCGACAGCGATACGGCCAGTACTGGCAGCAGAATTTTTAACAGCTTAAACACAGCATTCCCTCCGTCGCCACCCTGGTGGCGCTCACATCACCCCCCACAGCGGCAAACCAACCTACATTCTTGAAGCCTGGCGAACCCTTGAGCCGTCCGTGGCAGCTTAAAGAATGCAGATCTTGTGCCGACATTTTCTGCATCATGAAACACCGATGCAGTCCCGCCGCCCCTTTGTGCAGAACACTGGCCCTTGCCCTGCTATTGCTACTGTTATGCCCCCCACCCCTGCTGGCCAGCACCCAGCACTTTCGGGCACCGCTCAATGCGGCGAAATGGGAGCCTTCAGCGGGGCAAGAGCCTTCAGCGGGACAAGAGCCCTCAGCTGGGCAAGGGCCTTCAACAAAACAAGAACCCTCAACGGAAAACCTCCACTGCAGCCTCAGTCACGACATCCCCCTCTATGGACGCGCCACATTCGCACAATCCGCGGGCCATGAACTGGGTTTCCGCATGACGACGAAATGGAATATCGGGCTCGATGCCAAGCGGGCCCGGCTGCGCGCCATGCCGCCGGAATGGCGCCCGCAGGCAACGGGCCAAAACCTGGGAGAGGTCCGCATACAACCAGGCGATACGCCCTTCCGGCTGGATGAATCCCTGACACGGCGACTGCTGATGGCATTGCAAAACGGCATGGAGGTCTCCTTCACTTACCCTGCCGGGCTTGGGGGGCAAGATCACATCAGGGTCTCCCTGCCGGGGATCAATTTTCGTCAGGCGATGGATGAATTCGTTACCTGTCTGAGCCGGCTGCCGGTGTACGACTTTATTGACTACCGCGATACCGTGGTGCGCTTTGCCGCCGGTAACGATAAGCTCAGCCCTAAAATCCGCAAGCAACTGGATGCCATTGCCAAATACCTGAGCACTGACCCGACAGTGAAAAAAATCATCATCGAGGGCCACACGGATGACATCGGCCAATACCGCGATAATGACAAGCTGGGGCAGCGCCGCAGCTCGGGAATTCGCGACTACCTGCAGACCGTGGGCGTACCGGCCGACAAATTCGAGCTGCGCTCTTTTGGTGAACGCAGGCCCATCTACACCAACACCACCGATGAAGGCCGCGCCCGTAACCGGCGGGCCCATATCACGCTGGTGCGTGAGAGCGGTGACTAGTACTCCGCCAAGATAGACAGACACAAAAAAGGCCGGAAATAACCGGCCTTTTTTGCTGATGATGTAATTGTCTAAAACGGAATATCGTCGTCGAAGCCACCATCGTCGAAACTACCGCTGGCAGGCGCGCCACTACTGGACTGGCCGGAAGGCTGGCTCTGGCCTTGCCCCTGGCTCGGGTTCTGACCCTGGTTCTGCTGCCCCCCGCCAAACTGATTACCGCCACCACTGCCGCCACGGGAGTCCAGCATCTGCATCTCGTTGGCGATGATCTCGGTGGTATAGCGGTCGTTGCCGCTCTGATCCTGCCACTTGCGGGTCTGCAGCTTGCCCTCGATGTAGACCTTGGAGCCCTTTTTCAGGTATTCGCCGGCGATCTCCGCCAGACGACGGAAGAACACCACACGATGCCATTCGGTGCGCTCCTGCATCTCACCGGTATTCTTGTCCTTCCAGCTCTCGCTGGTGGCCACCGTGACATTGGCCACCGCACCACCATTGGGCATGTATTTTACATCGGGATCCTGACCCAGATTGCCGATCAGGATAACCTTGTTGATGCCTCGTGCCATTGTTCTCTCCTAGCCTGAATTCGTGTTATCAAAGATTTTTCAGCCCGCTGTCGCCGACTTGCCCTCAGTCTTTTCTTCGTCCTCTGCAACGGACTCATCCTTTTCCGCAAAGGCCCGCAGGGCTTCTCGATCCAGCGCGCGCAGATCCACCTTCAGATAGGCGATACCATCTTCGGGAAGCACCACCGCCTCAGCGACACCGGTGACCTTGGTGAACTCCCCCACCAGGTGGCGCGCCTGCTCTTCGTCGATTTTGCCCACCCGTACCAGGTGACTGCTGAGGTAGCGCGGGCTCTGCATGGTGGCGGCAACAAAGAACCACACCACCGCCACGGCGACACAGAAACCGAATACTGCCTCAAAACCACCGATGCTGTACAACCAGCCGCCCAGCACACCCCCAAAAAAGGCGCCCATGAATTGCGAACTGGAGTATACGCCCATGGCGGTGCCTTTGTTGTTCGGCGACACCACCTTGGCGATCAGTGACGGCAGGGTGGCCTCCAGGGCGTTAAAGGCCGTGAAGAAGACAAACAGGCCGACGACGATGCCGTACAGGGAATCATTGAAGGTCATGAAGATCACTTCCGCCAGCCCCAGCGCCAGCACACAGGCGGTAAAGATGGATTTTATGCGGCGTTTTTTCTCCGCGATAATCACAAAAGGAATCATCAGCAGCATGGACAACAACATCACCGGCAGGTAGACATACCAGTGGTGGTCGGTATCCAGACCCGCAGCATCACGCAGCGCCAGCGGCAGGACAACGAAGGTCGCGGTGAGCATCATGTGCAGGGCGAAGATGCCGAAATCCAGGCGCAGCAGTTGAGCGTCCTTGACCACGTCTTTCAGCTGACTGGGCACGGTCTGCGCATCACGATGCAGGCGGGTGTGCACGGGATTGGGCACGATAAAATGCAGCACAGCCACCGCCACCAGGGCCAGCAGTCCGGTCAGCCAGAAGATGCCATCGACGCCGATCCAGTTGTTCAGTATCGGCCCGGCCACCAGTGAGACGGAAAACGCGGCGCCGATACTCATGCCGATGATGGCCATGGCGGTAAGGCGGTGTTCCTCGCGGGTGAGGTCGGCGGTGAGCGCCATCACCGCCGCGGCAATGGCGCCCGCGCCCTGCAGGGCACGGCCGATAATGACGCCGCTCATGCTGTCGGACATCGCCGCCACCACCGAGCCGATGGCGAAGATAAGCAGCCCCAGGGTAATGATCGGCTTGCGGCCAAAACGATCCGAGGCCATGCCAAAGGGAATCTGCAGAATCGCCTGGGTGAGGCCATAGATGCCGATGGCGATACCGATCAGCACCGGGGTATAGCCTTCCAGCGTTTCGCCATACAGGGCGAATACCGGCAGGATCATGAAAAGCCCCATCATGCGTAGGGCATAGATGCTTGCCAGGGAAAAGACCGCGCGGCGCTCGGTCGGCACCATTCCCTCGTTCTCGCCTTTGTTCCTGGTGATGCTCTCGGTGGTGGATCGACTACTCACACTTGACCTTTTTATCGCTGGATATTTTGTTATTGCCCTCCCCCGGATACTTCAAACAGGGCGGAATGAAAGAAAAACAACACGCCGTTTTGATTCAACAGGGTAGAACCGCGTATATTAACAGGTTCGCCATGACACAGAAAATTACTCTGTTATTACCCGGTACCGACGCAGGGCCTGTTAACGCTGATTGCGCCGCCGCGTTGCCGCCCCAAAAAGGGTCAGGCAAGGCGCGAGGAGAGCAGTTTGGTGGGGCCAAATAAACGACGAGCAACGCTGCATGACACTTTTTGGGGCGCAACCCGGAGGGACGGGGCCATTTTTCCGCAGAACGGCGTTGCATCTCACTTATGTACGGCAAGTACATCGCGCTCGATGCGCCTTGTCCTGCAAAAAAAATGGCCACCGTCGCGGTGGCGCAATCAGCATTAACAGGCCCTAGCCTCTATGGAATTTATCCGCATTCAGGGTGCCCGCACCCACAATCTGAAAAACATCGATCTCGACCTGCCGCGTGACAAGCTGATTGTCATCACCGGCCTGTCCGGCTCCGGCAAGTCCTCACTGGCCTTCGACACCATCTACGCCGAGGGCCAACGCCGCTACGTGGAATCGCTGTCGGCCTACGCGCGGCAGTTCCTGTCGATGATGGAAAAGCCGGACGTGGACCACATCGAGGGTCTGTCGCCGGCCATCTCCATCGAACAGAAATCCACCTCGCATAACCCGCGCTCCACCGTCGGCACCATTACCGAGATCTACGACTATCTGCGCCTGCTTTATGCCCGTGCCGGCACCCCACGCTGTCCGGAACACGGCACCAGCCTGGAGATGCAGACCGTCAGTCAGATGGTGGATCAAGTGCTGGCCCTGCCCGAAGGCACCCGTATCATGCTGCTGGCACCGGTGGTGCGTGATCGCAAGGGCGAACATCTCAATATTTTCAAAGACCTGCGTGCCCAAGGCTTCGTGCGCGTGCGGGTGGATGGCGAGATGTACGAACTGGACGGTGTGCCGGAGCTGGATCTGCGCAAGAAACACAGCATCGAGGTCGTGGTGGACCGACTCAAGGTGAGGCCGGATCAGCAGCAACGTCTGGCCGATTCCTTCGAAACCGCCCTGGCACTGAGTGACGGCATCGCCGCCGTGGCCTTGTTGGGCGATACCCAGGGCGCGGTCAGTGAAGAACAGAAAGAGCTGCTGTTCTCCGCCCGTTTCGCCTGTCCGGTGTGTGGTTATGCGCTGTCGGAGCTGGAGCCACGCATGTTTTCCTTCAACAATCCCGCTGGCGCCTGCTCCAGCTGCGACGGCCTGGGCATGAAACAGTTCTTCGATCCCGAACGCGTGGTGCGTCACCCGGAACTGTCCCTGCCTGCCGGCGCCATCCGTGGCTGGGATCGCCGCAACGCCTACTATTTTCAGCTGATCACCTCACTGGCCAAGCACTATGGCTTCGATCTCGACACCCCCTTCGAACAACTGCCGGAAAACATTCGCCAGGTGATCCTCACCGGCAGCGGCAACACCGAGATCGAATTCCGCTATCATGGCGACCGCAGCGAGACCAAGGTACGCAAACACCCCTTCGAGGGCATCCTGCCCAACATGGAACGCCGCTACCGCGAGACCGATTCCAACGTGGTGCGCGAAGAACTGGCCAAGTATCTCAACAACCAGACCTGCCCCGACTGCCTGGGCGCACGCCTGTCGCAGGCCTCGCGCCATGTGTTCGTCGCCGAACGCAACCTGCCGGAGATCACCGCCCTGCCGGTGGATCGCGCCCAGGCCTTCTTCGCCCAGCTTGATATTGCTGGCCACCGCGGCGAGATCGCTGCCAAGATCGTCAAGGAGATCAGCCAGCGGCTGGATTTCCTGGTCAACGTCGGTCTCGATTATCTGTCCCTGGATCGCAGCGCCGACACCCTGTCCGGCGGTGAGGCACAGCGCATCCGCCTCGCCAGCCAGATCGGCGCCGGCCTGGTGGGCGTGATGTACGTGCTCGACGAGCCCAGCATCGGCCTGCACCAGCGCGACAACCAGCGCCTGCTCAACACCCTCACTTACCTGCGCGACATGGGCAACACGGTGATCGTGGTCGAACACGACGAGGACGCCATCCGCGCCGCCGACCATGTACTGGACATCGGCCCCGGCGCCGGTGTGCATGGTGGCGAAATCGTCGCCCAGGGAACACCGGCGGACATTCTCGCCAACGAGGCTTCACTGACCGGCGCCTATCTCTCCGGCCGCCGCGCCATCGAGATACCCGCACAGCGCACCGCAGCCGATCCCGAACGGCAGATCCGCATCCGTGGCGCACGCGGCAACAACCTGAAATCGGTGGATGTGGACATCCCCATGGGCCTGATGACCGCCATTACCGGCGTCTCCGGCTCCGGAAAATCCACCCTCATCAACGACACCCTGTACCGCTACGCCGCTCAGGTGATCAACAAAAACCCGGAAAGCCCAGCCGCCTGCGACAAGGTCGAAGGGCTGGAGCAGTTCGACAAGGTAGTGGACATCGACCAAAGCCCCATCGGCCGCACACCGCGCTCCAACCCCGCCACCTATGCCGGGCTGTTCACCCCCATCCGTGAAATCTTCGCCGGCACCCAGGAGGCGCGTGCACGCGGCTATACACCGGGTCGCTTCAGCTTCAACGTCAAGGGCGGCCGCTGCGAGGCCTGCCGCGGCGATGGCGTGATCAAGGTGGAGATGCACTTCCTGCCCGACATCTACGTACCCTGCGACGTCTGCAAGGGCAAGCGCTACAACCGCGAGACCCTGGAAATCCGCTACAAGGGGCTGAACATCTTCGGAGTGCTGGAGATGACCATCGAGGACGCACGCGCCTTCTTCGATGCCGTGCCGCCGGTGGCACGCAAACTACAGACCCTGATGGACGTTGGTCTCAGCTACATCAAGTTAGGCCAGAACGCCACCACCCTGTCCGGCGGTGAGGCGCAACGCGTCAAGCTGGCGCGCGAGCTGTCCAAGCGCGACACCGGAAACACCCTGTACATTCTCGACGAACCCACCACCGGCCTGCACTTCCACGATATCGAGCAGTTGCTGGTGGTGCTCAACCGCCTGCGCGACCACGGTAATACCATCGTCGTCATCGAGCACAATCTGGACGTCATCAAAACCGCTGACTGGATCATCGACATCGGTCCCGAGGGCGGTGAAAAAGGCGGCACCATCGTCGCCAGCGGCAGCCCCGAGCAGGTCGTCGAGGTGACGGCCTCGCACACCGGTCATTACCTCGGCCCGGTACTCAAACGCCGATGATGCCGATAATTTGAGACTTATTCCCGGGTTCGGTGCATTGTTTCCATCTCCCTCAACCCTTATCCTTGTAGCTGAATTCAGGGAAGGCGCCATTAAGGGCACTTCCCATCATTGCTTGTGGCCTCTGCGCAACCTGACAAGCGTTATCGCAAGGCAACTTGCACAGGGAAAGGCTGGTTGTCCTTTGCAAGCAAGGCAACGAGCGATTAAGCACCGATGCCCAGAACACTCTCAAAGGACGCAGTAGATGACAAAAGCCGTACCTAGCACCCCCGGTACTCCGCAAGTTCCCCAAGTCGTACTCGCCGAACCCTGGCAC
>VAPM010107787.1_pt1 | contig 10157 bp, 9 predicted proteins | sample 3395091 | NCBI WGS metagenome assembly VAPM01 (sample SAMN08290445, study PRJNA428436) | hydrothermal vent metagenome | isolation source: Deep-sea hydrothermal vent chimney 3 | place: Pacific Ocean: Juan De Fuca Ridge | reverse complement strand
GTCAAGCTCGTGGGGGTCAGTTCTCGCATTGAGCTCGGAGCTCGTGGGGGACAGTTCTCGCATTGGAGCTCGAGCTCGTGGGGGTCAGTTCTCGCATTGTAGCACCCTCACAAGCAATGTAGACTAAAGCTATGGCAAGACCCCTCCGCATTGAATTTCCCGGCGCCCTCTATCACGTGACTTCACGGGGTGATCGACAGGAAGCGATCTTCGAAGATGACGAAGATCGCCTGATTTTTCTGCGTACACTGGCAGAGGTTGTTGAGCGATTCAATTGGCTGTGTCACGCCTATTGCCTCATGACGAACCACTACCATCTACTTGTGGAAACGCCGGATGGAAATCTGTCCAAAGGTATGCGACACCTCAATGGTGTCTACACCCAGGCAACGAACCGGCGTCACACACGAACCGGCCACCTGTTCCAAGGTCGCTTCAAGGGGATCATTGTCGACAAGGACAGCTATCTGCTAGAGCTAGCGCGCTACATCGTGCTGAATCCAGTCCGCTCCGGCATGGTTAGACAGCCGGGGAAATGGCAATGGAGCAGCTATCGCGCCATGATTGGGGATACTCCAGCACCAGTCTGGCTAGCCACAGACGGAATCTTGACGCAATTCGCCAAACGTCGCACCATCGCGCAGCGGCATTACAGTGAATTTGTGAAACAAGGCATCAAGAGCAAACCCATCTGGAGCGAGTTGCAGCAACAAATTTATCTCGGTGACGAAAAATTTGTTAAGCGGATGCAACGGAAGGCAGGTATACACGGAGATGAGCTAAGCATACCGCGTACGCAGCGTAGAGCGCCCGCACCCACGCTAGCGAAGATTGCCACCAAGCATCATGATCGCAATGACGCTATTGCTGCCGCTTATTCCACTGGGGCGTACAGTTACCGTGAGATTGCAGAGTATTATGGGTTGCACTTGGCCACTGTGGGCAGGATCATACGAGGGCAGATGTAACAATGCGAGACCCCGCTATCCGCGCTACCTTAAGAACGTCGGCGTAGCTTTTAAAAATGCAGTATCGAACCTATATTACATAGATGGAAAAGATAATAGGAACAAGAAAATCACAATCTCTGTACCAAATTAATATTACATTGGCAGATTCAAAGCCACCAATATGGAGGCGTCTGCTCGTTCATAGCAATATTAGATTAAATGTATTTCATGATGCTATTCAATATTCGATGGGGTGGCTGAATTGTCATTTACACCAATTCGAAAAGGATAGAATTCTATATGGTGTGAATGATGATGATTTTGGGTCTGATTTCGGTCTTGAGATAGAGGATGAGAAAAAATTTAAACTATCAGATATATTACAAGAAGAAAAAGATACTATGATTTATGAGTATGATTTTGGGGATGGATGGAGGCATATAATCCTACTTGAAAAAATACTTCCTTTTGATGCATCACCTGAGCTTGTGAAGTGCATAAAAGGAAAGAGATCATGCCCACCTGAAGATTGTGGAGGTATATGGGGTTATGAAAATCTGCTTGAGATTGTCAATGACCCTACACATTCAGAGCATGAAGAAATACTTGATTGGCTTGGAGGTGAATTTGACCCAGAATATTTTAGCTTAATCGAAACGAACAATATGTTGTCACAGTATGTTAATAATAATCCCTAACGAATAAGGTTGGATTTTGCGAGAAACGAACCATAATCTGAACTGTTTGTTAAAAAATCCCGCTGGTTACAAAGAATACCGCCACTTTTTTCAGCCATTACTGAGCGACATTATGTTTTTCACTAATATGCGTGCCACATTTGTTGCCATTCTATTGAGTTTCTATTGCGGAACCGCGGCAGCCGCTTCGTTTGAACACAAATTGGTTCGGGCGGCCATTGACAGGACGGGGCACAATGTAAAATATGATGGGGCATACTATTCAATTGACTATCCCGGAGGGGATGTCCCAGCCGATATTGGTGTGTGTACCGATGTATTGATACGCTCTTATCGAACAGTAGGAGTTGATTTACAGGAAGAATTACACAAGGACATTATAGAAAACTTTAACTCTTATCCTTCCGCACGAATATGGGGCTTATCGAAACCCGACACCAATATTGACCATCGACGAGTTCCAAATTTGCAGATTTTTTTCATGCGGAAAGGCAAGAAACTCCCCATAACCGATGACGCGAGCAATTATAGGGCAGGTGAAATTGTTACGTGGATGCTGCCCGGCAATATTCCTCATGTAGGCATAGTGACCGATCAGATGAGCGCCGACAACGAGCGTCCTCTTATAGTCCACAACATTGGGGCCGGGCCCAGACTGGAGGATATGCTTTTTGATTTTGAGATATCTGGCCACTACAAGTATGTGCCAGAACATTATAATGAGCCGATGTAGTTTGCTCCCTCTGGTCACCGGATCAGCATAACCTCCGGCCGCTGATCACGGCAATATCCGATTAAGGAGGTTTGATGAAATATCTCTACCTTGGCATCCTAACGAGTACTCCGCCAAGATAATTACTCAGGATGCAGAGCTTCCCAAAGCCGCCAAGGCAAGGCGCAGTCCGCAGGAAAGGCCGGTCGATGAACATCAACCGGCCCTTTCATTTGTCGCGAAAACATCAGGCGGCGCGGGATTTCTTCGCCTCAGCAAAGCAGTCTTCACGCCACAGGCAACCCTGCTGATCGCAGTCCCCGTTGATCGCCGTGGCAAAACAGTCGAAAGAACCCTCGGCGCGCTGGATACTGCGAATCAAATCCGCCTTTCTCTTCTTTGCAGGTTTCACACCGGCATCCTTGGCCAGGCTGCGGATCTTTGTCAGGTTCACGACTTTGCTACTCCTCGATAGTGTGGGATAAAAAATCAGGCGGCGATTATAGGGACAATGCCCCGATAACGCTATGGGGAAAGCCGCGCAGCCACTTCAGCTGCGCCCTGAAGCCCGACCCGGGGATTCATGACCAGATAGACCGGGTACTGTGCCACCAGTTCGCCCATCTTGCCCTTGTCACGGAAGGCCACCATGAATACCCCACTGCTCAGGCGCTCGGCCATACGCGGAGCGATGCCGCCCGCAATGTAGACACCGCCGGCCGCCAGACAGGTAAGGGCCAGATTGCCGGCCTGCGCACCGTAGATCTTCACGAACATGTCCAGCGTCTGCGCAGCCAGGTCATCTCCCTGCCTTGCGGCCTGCGAAATGGCGGCAGCGCCCTCACCACACTCCAGCGCGGCAAGCAGTGAGGCCGATGCCTGCCCGGCGAACTGTACGGCGTGAAAATGGTAAATGGTCTCCAGCCCCGGCCCCGATACAATGTGTTCATAACTGACCCGTGGCTGGCGCTCGCTGAGCCAGGCCAGCAAGGCCCGTTGGTGCTCGTCGGTGGGGGCAAAATCCACATGGCCACCCTCCGAGGCCAGCACCTCATAGTGATCCTCGCGCCACACCAGGATACCCTCACCCAGCCCGGTGCCGGCACCGATCAGCGCTCGCGGCGCACCGACGCGCGCCTGCCCCGGCTGCAACACCATCAGGTCATCGTCGGCGAGCGTCTCCAAGCCGTAGCCCACGGCCTGAAAATCGTTGATGAGCTGCAGGCGGGGAATACCGAAGCGGTCTGCCAGCGCATCGGCATCCAGCTGCCAGGGTAGATTGGTGACACGGGCCAGGCGTCCGGCCACCGGACCGGCAACGCCGATGCAGGCAGCATGCACCTCCCCCAACCCCACACTGGCAGTCTGCTCGAAGAAGGCCGCAAGCAGCGCATCGAAAGTATCGAATGCCGCACTGTCGAAACGCTGCTCGAACAACACGTCATCGGCTTCCTTCAGCTGCAACAGGGTCTTGGTGCCACCGATATCTCCGGCCAGAATAGGCATGCCTTTCACTCCGTGGTTTACAATCTATTGGGTACTTCTATTACCTAGTGTGGTAATTGATCTTGGCCTTTGCGCAACCTGACAGGGCTAATGTTACGGCGGCGCCAGGTCATCATGTTCACGCACACAGCGGTTGATGATGCCGTAGAGACGCAATTTGTCGATGGGCTTGGACATGTAGCCTTGGGCGCCCAATGCCTCCGCCATGGCGCGCTCTTCCACCAATGTCACCATCACCACCGGAATATCACGCAGGCGGGGTGCCAGCTTGAGGGCGCGCAGCACCGCCCAGCCATCCATGCCCGGCATCATGACATCGAGGGTAATGACATCCGGCTGCAGCTCCTGTGCCAGGGTCAGGCCATCGACGCCACTGGCGGCTGTCGTTACATCAAAACCCTTCAGTGACAGGAAGTGCGACATGATATGTAATATCGCCGGGTCATCATCAATCACCAGTACCCGGCTAACATGTTTGCGCCGCTCATGCTCAATACCATCAGGTTTTCCGGCCAAGCGCTGGCCCAGGGCGGCAATGCCATTTCTCGGCGCTTCATCATCGGCAGCGAACAGGTGGTCTTCATGGGGAGTTCTTAACGGCAGCATAACCGTAAATGTCGATCCGTTGGTTTGTTCACTGACAACATGGATACCGCCTCCCATCAAATGACAAAAGTGCTGGGCAATGGCAAGCCCCAGACCGGTACCACCGTATTTGCGCGTGGTACTCAGGTCTGCCTGACTGAAGGCTTCAAAAATCCTCTCCAGTTGTCCTGAGGCCATACCGATGCCGGTGTCGCTGACGGAAAAGAATACCTGCCCGGAAACATCCGTTCGGCCACCATTCGTCTCGCACCAGACACTGATCTCGATTTCACCATTGTGGGTAAACTTGCAGGCGTTGCTGAGCAGATTGAATAAAATCTGCCGCAGCTTGGTAACATCGGCATACATGATGGTGACATTATCGGCACAGCGCACATTCAGCTGATTGCCATTCTTGTCGACCAGTGGATGGATCGTGTCGGCGACGTCGTTGACCAGATCGGGAATGCTGAACCATTCCTCGAACAGCTGCATTTTACCGGCTTCGATTTTGGACAGATCAAGAACGTCATTGATCAGGCTCAGCAGGTGCTGGCCGGCGGTGTGTACACGGCGCAGATCCTCCGCCAGCCTGTCATCACCACGCCGCCGGGCGTTGTCCATCAGCAGTTCGCTGTAGCCAATCACGGCATTCAACGGTGTGCGCAGTTCATGACTCATATTGGCCAGAAACTGGCTCTTGGAATGGCTCGCTTCCAAGGCAGCATCGCGGGCCTGGGCTAGGTCCAAGGTGCGCTGATGAACCAGTTCTTCCAGTTGGTTCTTGTGGCTCTGCAACGCCTGCTGCGCCTGTTCACGCTCATGAATTTCCAACTGCAACTCGTCCTGTCGCGCCAGCAGCATGTCATAAAGCGACTTCAGCTCATCGGTCATCTCATTGAAGCCATGCGCCAGAAGACGCACCTCGGCATTGCCTTCCTCGACGACCTTCTGCCCCAACTGCTGCTTGTCGCGGCGGATATTACGCAGCTGTTCACCCAGGCGCTGCAACGGCACCAGTGCATGCTGGTTCAGGGTATATAGCATCAGCCCGGCCAGCAGCAGTCCAAGCAGAGCAACGGCGACAATCAACGAATTGCGGGTCATCTCCAGGCGAGATTCGAACGCAGAAATATCCTGCGCCAGAGACACCGTCAGCGCCTCCTCGCCAACCGCGGTGACCAACGTAAAGCTGGCAACCGCCCCCTGCCGCTGCGCATCGGCAGGCCAGAGGTCGGAAGTATAAGCGGCCGAGCCATCGGCATAGGTAATTCGCACCGGCATGCCCAGATCACCCTCCAGCGTCTGCAGACTGAAAACCGGATCCACAACGACCTCAAGATAGCCACTAACCCTTAGCCCGCCAACCGGCATCAGCACGCTGAAATGTGGCCGCTCCGCCTGCAGACACAGTTCAGTAATACTCTTCAAACGCGACGCCCCCTGTCGCGACACCGCCCGCTGCCGCAGGCCACTGCATGTTGCCGGCCTATCCAGCCCTTCGGCCATGGCCCCGGTAACAAGATTGAAATCCAGGTCATAAACAGCCATGTAACGGGGCCGCAGAATACCCGCAGTCACAAAATACTGGTGAAACTGGGAGGCAAGATGGCGCTGTAGTGCAATCACATCACGGGCTTGAAACTCGTGCCGAAAGTCTGCGTCTTCCTGCAGAGACTGGCCCATGATGTGCACTACCCGCCCCATGTCATCAAGGACTTCATCGACCTGCAGCCCAATGACCTGCTCGATCGCCGCGCGCTGACTATCGATGGCAAACTGGCGGTAGATTTCCGTTACCAGTACCGCCAGCACGATACTGAGTGCGCCCATGGCAAAAATGCTGAAGGCAACATTGAAGCGTAGCGAGTGGCGATTGAAAATCATGCCCTCTGCCCTGTGACCATGAAAATGAAACCTTGCACCAGTAACGGGAGCCTCTGCGGAAAAACACAGTAGAAACAGCGTTCAGATTTCAACAGGGGGCGGGAACTACCCCATCATCGGCAAAGAATGAAGGGCCAATGGATCGGAATCTCGTCTGATATCAGTGCCGGGGCTGGCGCATCACGCCCTTGTTCTGGAATGGCATGACATACTTCTGAAAATACTCGCGGGACAGCGCACGCAGGGACTCCCGCTCCTTTTCCGTGAATTCCTCGGCGAGCACCTGCCGGTTTTCGAACGCCGGAGAATAGCCCTGCGCAGCTGCCAGATTGAACCACACATAGGCCAGCTTCAGATCCTGCGCCACACCACTGCCATTGGCGTACATCACGCCCAGATTGGTTTGCGCCAGGGAGTGCCCTTGTTCGGCGGCCTTGCGATACCAGAGAAAGGCGTAGCGATCACTCTGCTCAACCCCCTCGCCCATGTCATACATATAGCCAAGATTGTACTGCGCGGCCGCAATACCCTGTTCAGCCGCACGCAGAAACCACTGCCGGCTCTTGTCCAGGTCTTTTGCAACCCCGTGGCCACCCCGGTAAAGGATCGCCAGATTGTGCTGGGCCTCGGCGTCACCCGCCTCGGCCAGCGGAGTGAATATCCGGAAAGCCTTTTCATAGTCACCCTGCTCAGCAGCCAGCATGCCCTCATCCAGCTCACCAGCAACCGCCGAACCCGGAACGAAACACGCCAGCATCAACAGGGCTGAAAAAAAGATGGCACGCCTGAAACAGGCGTGCCTTTTGACTATCACGATAGGAACCTCAACGAGTAGCGCGGTTAACGTCCGGGTTGATATTTTGCTTCTTCATCCAGCGCTCCAGTGTCTTTGACGGCGCTGGCGGCTTGAGACTACGCGGCACCGAACGCCCGATGGCGGCAAAACGCACCTTTAACGCATTGCGGAAGGCACCCTCATAGCCGTACTTGCGCACCGAAAACGACACATTGCGCTGCCGTCCTTTCTCCATGAAACGGGCACTCCAGTGCACGCGCAGACTACCGGCCTTTTCCGCCACCGACAGTGTAACACCCACGACACCACTGGTAGAGCGCTTGTCCACACTGTGCTCGCGGGTCTTGCGCAGGTGCACCGGCACGATCTTGTTCTTTTTCACCACCAGATCGCGATGATCCTGCGCCATCTTCTTGGCCTTCAGCTTGCCGCCATGCACACCATCCGAAAACAACTTCGACTCAACCGGCTTGGAATCCTTGTAGACACGCACCCACCAGCCATGCGTATTGCCGTGATCCATACGCGTGATGTAGGTCAGACCCAGCCCTTTGTCAGCCTTGGCGGCCGGTTTTCTGGAAGTAGAGACCGTCTTTTTCGTCACCGACTTCCTTGCCACAGCCTTCTTCGCGGCCTTTTTCTTTGCCACGACCTTCTTCTTCGCCACAGCCTTTTTCTTTGCCACTACCTTCTTCTTCACCATTGCTTTTTTAGCCACTGGTTTTTTAGCCGCAGCCTTTTTCTTCGCAACGACCTTTTTCTTCACCGCGGCCTTGCTCTTGAGCTGCTTTTTCTTGACCTGTTTTTTAATCTGCTTTTTCTTGACCATTGCGACAAACCACACCTTTTTCGCTATGTTGACTCATATCCCGACTGACTCGGATGTCTCGTATTCTCTACAAGGTAACACCAGAGTAGCAGCGGCCCGACAATCTAGTCGGCCTTTCGGGACTCTTTCTCCAGTTTTTTCCAGTAATCATCACTGACCCGACAATCCAGCAAGGCCATTGCCGCTACGGCCACGATGGTCACTATCACAAGATAGTGGGTGAACTCCAGTTCGCCAATATTAAAGTAAATAAAGGCCGAACAGCCTGCCAACACGGAGTAGATAGCCAGCCGGATCGGCACGATCCACGCCTTTGGCAAGGCGCTGCCTTTCTTTTCAGCCGCGAGCATGACTACCCTCCTGCCCACCGAATCCTGTTACACAGAGATGTGTGAAAATATAGACCATAACGACAAGTGATCAAGAAAAGTGCCAGCTTTTTACAGTTTGAAGCCACGCTCAATAAGCCATCCCCCTACACGGCGTGGCAGGATATCACAGCCACATACTTACCGCTAAACAGCGGTCGCCAAATCCCTCCCCGGAATACTGTCCATACATCTCCTGGTTACCCGTAGCCCGGCATGACATATTCGGCCAGCATTAACCTTAGTTATGGAATGGCTTTAACCTAAATTAATCCGTTGAATCTACTCGGCAACTGCTCCTGCATCACCTACCAACAGTAGGCTCTTTAAGAAAAGCACCTACTGTCACCTCAGGGCACCTACTTTTGGTGGTGCTCTATCACCGATATTCCTGTCGGCATTACGAACGCCTATCACACAGAATCTAAAAGTCTTTTATCTTCAGCACCCTAGTACTCTTTCAATGTGATATTGCCGGTCAATTTAGGTTTAACTGAGGTCATGCCAAACCATGCACATTCATGAACTGTGACCGGTATCACAGCCTCTACCCTTACGCCGTCACGGCCCTACGCCGATAGCAGAACTAGACTGACTCACACCCTGCAAACCCTCACCCGGGGATACCGGTTATGGCAGAACCACGAAATATCATCGATTTCCATTCCAAGCGGCATCCAAGCTCCGAGGAGACCCCCATGCCCCTGCCGCCACTCGTTATTGCAACGCGGCGCACGGCAAAACACCATCTGAAAAAGCGCCTTCCAGAATTCTTCAGCCAGGTGGATGACAGCCTGTTTGCCCTTGCCGACAAAGCCGAAAACAACCAGCTACAAAACCTGTATTTCGATGCCATGCGCGAAACCCGTCTAAAGCAGGACGCCATGAACGGTGCCTACCGGAGCCAGTTGGATAGTCTGTTCAATGAGTCACTGGGTACTACAGGTGCCCAGCACGGCAAAGCAGAAGAATTGGAACCCCTGGATCAGGTCGGCCTGGTTGGAGATGAACAGCTGGAAGAATCACTGGCCCTGACCAATATGGTCTCCAGCGCCGAAATGCAGTACCGCGAAGCCCTCTATGGCCTCACTGCCCGCCTCGATTTCCTCATCGAAGACCAGGAAATCCACAAGGACAACAACCCCCTGCGCCCGGATGTCATCTGCCATGCCTTCACTGCCGCTGTGGATGAACTCAGCGGTGACCTGAAAATCCGTCTGGTCATCTACAAACTGTTCGACAAACACGTCGTGCAGCAGCTCGGTGACATGTACGCCGCCATCAATGCCGATCTGGTGGCGGCGGGCGTACTGCCACGCATCAAGACACCGGCGCAGAAATCGGCGGAAAAGACCTCCACGGGTCAGCGTAGCGAGAGCGACATCATCGCCGAAATCGCCACTGCCATGACCCAGCACGAAGCGGCCGAACAGGCCGGTGCCCCCCCCCCTTCCGGCAACCTGTTCGCCTCACTGCAACACATGCTCTCCCAACACCGCACGCTCACCGGCGCCCCCGGTGCTGCACCCACGAGCGGGACACCAGCAGCGGGTGACAATATATCCATGGGTGGCGCCATGCCGGCCACCGGTATGCCCATAGTCAACGGGCCCATGAACACTGGTACGCCCCCCACCCACGGCGAGGCCCTGCCCGCCGGTGAGGCCAGCAATGGTACTGGCGGCATTGCCCTTTACTATGCCCCGCAGGACATTGTCAGCGCCCTCTCCAACCTGCAGGGCAACAGCGAGTTCACCAGCCAACCCGCACTCACTCAAGGGCCACAGAACAGTGCTCAACCCCTCAGCGCCACCTTGATCAAAACC
>VAPM010208144.1_pt1 | contig 10170 bp, 8 predicted proteins | sample 3395091 | NCBI WGS metagenome assembly VAPM01 (sample SAMN08290445, study PRJNA428436) | hydrothermal vent metagenome | isolation source: Deep-sea hydrothermal vent chimney 3 | place: Pacific Ocean: Juan De Fuca Ridge | reverse complement strand
TCCAGGGTGCGCCCGCGCGCGGCTAACGCCAGCGGCTCAATCGTTTCCTTCGTAGACATCAACCAAAACACCCATTCAGCCAGCCCCGAAGGCCAATATTCTGGCGCACTCACCTCCACCAACAGCGGGCGCGACCAACATAAACGCGGGATTCTATGTGGATTCCGGCTTTATGTCAAAGCACGCCTAGTGCGCGTGGCCATCATCGTCGTGTTTGTGCGCATGGTCATCATTTTTTTGTGGTTCAGAATCCGCATGATTATCATCGCTGTGACCATGACCGCCACCAGCGTGGTCATGCCCCTTCTCCAGCCGGGCATCCAGGGCCAGATACTCCTCTTTACTCATTCCAGGCAGTTTTTTCACGAATGCAATAATATCCCACAGTTCATCGTCTTTATGCGTGACTCCCCATGCAGGCATTCCGGTCATTCTGATACCATTTTTTGTTGCCCAGAACAATTCGGCAGCAGACATGTGTTCTGCGCTTTTGGCAAGATCAGGCGGAGGCGGATTCATGCCTTTGGTGATGGGTGAATCTATACCGCCTGGGGGGGTATGACACATCGCACACATTTCACGATAGCTGCGAAACCCTGAGTCAATTTGTTTGTCACCTTTGGCGGGAGGTACCACAATCGAAGCAGCACGGGTTTCTATGGAATTTTCCCTGGTTGTCTCCAGCACCCAGCTTACCGGGGCAGGGTCTTCCCACGTTGTGGCTACATTAAATGCCCCCGTATAAATCACAAGCAATGCCATCGCGACCGCGAAGACAGTTGCGAGAACCAGAGTGCCGATAATTGTTTTCATAATTGTCCCTATTGATAAAAATGGTATAAAAGTTAAGGCTATATATTCAGTTATTAAAAAATACCTGGCGATATATCAAAACGACAACCTTCGGAGATAAAAAACCGGGATCCTATCCCATCATAGTAAAAAATAACTTGAAATCGACCCCATGTCCGCAAACTTGAAATTAAGACCTAATGTTACCCAGAGCTCAAATGTGAATTAATCGCTAAAAACATCCGCTTTAAGAATCACCAAGTATTTAACGCAGAGGTCGCAGAGACGCAAAGGACGCAGAGAAAAACACTAAAAGCTTTGCGTTCTCTGCGTCTTTGCGACCTCTGCGTTTATAACACACCACTTTTCAGTACCACGACAACATAACCTTCCTAATACACGAGAGCGATTATTCGAGTGCGCAACATCAGTTAAAACCTAAAACATATCGCTTTGCAGTGTAGAGCCTATGCGCTGGCAACAAGTCAAGTATATTTCCCAGCCTCTAAAAATTGTACGTTTCTCTGGCAAAACATTATTTTTCAATAAAACATTAACCCCACTCCTCGTTCGGCTGCGTTTATAGCTAATGAACATCATTAAACCGAAGGAGAACAACTGTGAACACCACGTTTATTACACGCTATTTTATCAGCAGCATCGTCTTATTAAGCCTGACTGCCTGTGGCATACCCACAACCAATACCGCAGACAATCGCCAACAAATCATCCCAACCAACCCGGAAAGCAAAAAAGATGACTCTTCAATCGTCGCCAAATTTGCCGAAAAGAAAACAAACGATATCAGACTGGAACACGAAACTGCTGTTGCCCCGGAAAGACATAAGGCACGCACAGATACTCTCACCAAATCCCTCAACGCTAAAATATTGCACTCAGCCCCCTTACAGGAACAAATGGCAGGTATGGCGGATTATTCCTATTCCCATCCTATGCCAACATTATCGCCTCAATTATATTGGCCAACCGAGCCGATTGATCATGAAAACTATGCCCAAATTCATACAAACCCGATAATTCGTGTTGCGGAAAGCCCAGTATCCACATTCAGCATTGATGTAGACAGCGGTTCGTATACCAACACAAGACGTATGATCATGGCGGGTCGTCTGCCACCACAAGACGCAGTGCGCGTCGAAGAATTTTTAAACTATTTCGATTACGCCTATCCTGTACCCGTCAATGTGGATCATCCTTTTTCGGTTACCACAGAAATCGGTCCAAGCCCGTGGTCACAAGGGCGTCATTTATTACGCATTGGTCTAAAAGGTTATAACGTGGATGCCAGCCACCTGCCCGCATCAAATATTGTTTATCTGGTCGATGTCAGCGGCTCCATGCGCTCCGCAAACAAGCTAGAACTACTGAAACAATCACTGCGATTACTGACCAAACAGTTACGGCAACAGGACAAAATCTCCATCGTGGTTTATGCGGGTGCATCGGGCGTGGTATTAAACCCAACCCCCGGTAACCAGCGTTCACACATCCTTTCTGCTCTTGATCGACTCACCGCAGGTGGCAGCACCAATGGCGGCGCAGGCATTCGCTTGGCCTACCAACTTGCCGAACAGGCTTTTATAGCGGGGGGTATTAACCGAATTATATTAGCCTCGGATGGTGATTTTAATGTTGGCACAGTGTCCTTCGAGGCATTGATTGATCTTGTTGAAGAAAAACGTAAAACAGGCATTACCTTGTCTACCCTCGCATTTGGCACAGGCAATGTGAATGACCAGTTAATGGAACAACTGTCAAACAAGGCAAATGGACAGTATGCGTACATCGACACCTTAAATGAGGCACAAAAGGTACTGGTGGACGAAATTTCATCAACCCTGCAAACCATTGCCAAAGATACTAAAATTCAAATCGAGTTTAATCCTGATGTTGTGAGTGAATACCGTCTGATTGGTTACGAAAATCGTGCTCTCAAACGAGAAGATTTTAATAATGACAAAGTCGATGCCGGTGAGCTCGGCGCAGGATACCGGGTAACAGCGCTGTATGAACTGAGCCTGGTCAATAGTCAATCACAATCGATTGACCCACTGCGCTATCAGGCAACAAAACCACTCGCTGCAAATTCTTCAGGTAAAGCCGCATCATCTGAACTGGCCTTCCTGCGGCTGCGCTATAAACTTCCAGAAAGTAATACCAGCACCCTGATAGAACACCCTGTTTATACCCATAATATCAAACATAACCTGGATACAACCAGTATCGATTTTCGTTTTGCCGCAAGTGTCGCCGCATTTGGTCAATTATTGCGCGGCGGCCAATATACCGGCGCATTCCAGTATCAAAATGTATTATCGCTTGCGCGTAACAGTAAAGGTGAAGACCCTTTCGGTTATCGGGGTGAATTCATTCGTCTGGTCAATCTTGCGAATTCACTGGCAAGCGGGCCCGCACAGCAATACAATCAACCTGCTGATATGTTGTAAATGAACACTTGAACAAAATGGTGCACGGTACAGTTATTCAGGCCGTGTACCATTTTTCCTGTCGTCATAGCATTGGAAAATACGTGATACACGACAATAACGACGAAAATTTAATGTTGAAATTTTCCCATGATGGCGATGCTTCTGCCTTTGACGTGTTATATGAACGGCACAAGGCTCCTTTGTTTCGCTATATTTTAAAACAAACCAGACACAATCATGCAGTAACAGAAGAGCTTTTTCAGGAAGTCTGGAGCAACCTGATTCGTGCCCGGGAGCAATACCAGCCCTCTGCGCGTTTTAGCACCTATCTGTTCCAGATTGCCCGCAATCGAATCATTGATCACGTAAGACGAGTGTCTACAAGACCGGTCAACGACCCGGAAACCGGTCATGAAGACATTGCCAGCCCGGATAACCATAGCCCGGACCAGCACGCACACACTGCTGACTGTATTGAACAATTACAAACCCATGTCAGCCGGTTACCTAACGAGCAACATGAAACGTTTATTCTGAAACATGAAGGTGAACATACTCTCGGGCACATTGCCGAAATTACCGGCGTAACGCTCGAAACTGCAAAAAGCCGACTGCGTTATGCCATGAAAAAATTACGGGAACTCATGCCGGAGGAATGCCTGTGAGTGATCAACCTGACAATCAATCCAGTGACGACAAAAAAATCAGTGCCCTGTATCGTGCAGGCAGCACAACACAACCACCGGAACATATTGATCAGGCCATTCGCGCAGAGGCAAGACGCTCTGTCAACTCAACGCCACGGCGTGTACGATCCCCCTGGGCTGTGCCCGTATCAATGGCTGCTGTTCTGGTATTGAGTGTCAGTCTGATTTCATTGATACACGAAGAAGCCCCCACGGTATCCGATATCGATATCCGCTCTGATGTCCCCGCCATCCATGTTGAAGAAATGGAAATAGTAGAAAATGCTATTAAAGAAAAGTCTGTTGCTAACCTGGAAACATCAAGTGATCAGCTATCGATAGCTAAAACCATGGACATGGCTCAACCTGACACCGACACAGAACAAAAAACAGAACGGCAAAAGACAACAGCGACTAAACCTTCTCCCTCTCCGCAAAAAAGTCTGGCATCTGCAAAAATCAACGCGGAATTAACCTCCGATGCCGCCGTAGAAAGCAGTGATAAAATATTACGAGAATCACTTCGGCAGGTAACTCCTCAACCTGAAAGCCAGTCACCTGCAATCGAACTGGTTGATAGCAGAGCGGAATTCAGCACCGGATTAAAAAAAGACCTTGGCACTAAGACCCGTGAAAACTGTGAGCAGTTAAGCCACAGCGCATGTCTTGATTCTAAACAATGCAGCCTAATAATGAATGAGCAAAAAACACTTATCTGTCATCGCTCAAAAAATCACTGTGACAGCGGATTTACTCAGCGCTCAGACACAAAAGAAAGTTGTGAAACCAAACAAGGCTGCGCGTATATTCCCCCCCCTTGTTTTTGCCCGCCGGATGTTATTTGTATCTGCGCGGGAGGTCAGCCGCCACAATGTCAGCCCAAAAAAACAGGAACACAAGATCAATCAAGACATCCGATGCCGGAATAACCAGGCTGCCAATACCAGAGTTACGGCTCCAATGATCGCCATGGGCCAGAACTGGTGCAACAGCAGCGCAAAACCATCACCCTCCAGCGTAACGCCGCGCACAATCACCAGAAAATAACGCAACGGATCAAGATAAGTGAGCCATTGCACAACTTCCGGCATATTAGCAATGGGGGTCGTAAAACCGGACAGAATGACCGCCGGAACGATAAACAGAAAGGCACCGAGAATCGCCTGCTGCTGGGTGACACAAATAGACGAAATCATCAATCCAATACCCACCGTCGCCACCAGAAACAACAGGATGCCCAAGTACAGGGCTGGAATACTGCCACGCAGGGGGATATCAAAGAACCACACCATCAACAAAATAATCAACGTTGCTTCCAGCAGACCAATAACAATGCCGGGAACCGCTTTGCCAATAAGAATTTCCACTGGCCGTAGCGGTGTCACCAGCAATTGATCAAAAGTACCCTGCTCGCGCTCACGTGCCACCGACAATGCGGTGACCAACAGGGTTACCACCAGCATCAGCGAACCAACAATACCCGGCACAATAAACCACTGGGATTGCAAATTCTCGTTATACCAGGCACGCATTTCCAATTTGACTGGCGGGCCGGTCTGTCCGTGCTCACGTTGCCATTCACGATTAAAATCCAGCACTACATCCCGCAAATAATTCAGAGCAGTCATTGCAGTATTGGAATTCCGACCATCGATAATCAATTGTAATGGAGCCGGGTCACCTCGTTGTAAATTCGCGCTGAAACGTTGGTCAAGGCGAATCACCAACAACACTTCGCGATTATCAATGAGCGGTGCAATCTCGTCATCGTTACTAATTTCATGAAGAACAGAAAAATGGGGTGAGCCTTCGATACGCGCCAACAGCTCACGCGAAGCTCCACCGCTGTCTTCGTTATAAACCGCGACTGGCACATCGTTGAGGTCGTAGGTAGCAGCAAAACCGAAGATGAATAACTGTAAAATAGGTGGCACGATAATAATAATGCGACTGCGTTTGTCACGCATCAGAGCAAGAAACTCCTTGCGGGCGAGAGCGAAAATGTGCAGAAAGTTCATACGACATTGCCCCGTGCTGATATATCTCCGCTTTTATCATGTTGTGAGTTGGAAACGCAGAGATCGCAGAGGCGCAAAGGTCGCAGAGAAAACCATACAGAAAAATCTCTGCGCCTCTGTGATCTTTGTGTTAAATGACGGCACTTACTCATTCCGTTCTCCTTAATCCAGCCGTTTGTAGGATTTTTTCACCACCAACGTAGCAAGAATTAACAGCATGAATAACATGGCTCCAGCATTAGCCAGCACCACCGGCCACACTGGACCGGCAAGAAACAGGGTTTGCAAAATGGCAACAAAATAACGCGCAGGCACCAGATAAGTGATGGTTTGCACCCATCCGGGCATGGAGTGAATATCAAACAGAAAACCCGAGAGCAGAAAACTGGGCAGAAAGCTGACCACCAATGCCACCTGCCCGGCTAAAAACTGGTTGCGTGTCACAATGGAAATAAGCAGGCCGATAGCCAATGACACCAGCATGAACAGTGCCGAGCAAAGCATCAGTAACCAGATCGGACTGAGCAAGGGTACATTAAACAGGAACAAGGCCATGGCCACGCTGAGCAGCATGCCTCCCATACCTAACATAAAATAAGGGATCAATTTGCCAATCAGCATTTCGCCCATGCGTAACGGTGTAACCATCAATGCTTCCATAGTGCCACGCTCCCATTCACGCGCCACGACCATGGCGGTCAGCAAAGAACCGATCATGGTCATGATAATAGCGATCAACCCTGGCACCAGAAACAGGTGACTGGACAGTGCCGGGTTAAACCATACTCGCTGTTCCATGGACACGGGCAAGTCGAGCGCCCGCCCGCGTGCAGCGGAAAAATGTTGTAGCCAGGCCAGCCAGGTACCTTGAATATACCCTTTGGTGATGTTGGCCTGATTGGAATCCACGCCGTTGACAAACACACCGATGGGCGCTTCATCGCCACTCAGCAGGCGACTGGAAAAATCATTACGCAGCCAAAGAATACCGTCAATACGCCGCTCGATCAGCGCCTGTTGGGCCTCCTGTATTGCGGCAAAACGTTGGGGGTGAAAAAATTCAGAGCGGTCAAAGGCTCCAGCCAGCGATTGAGCGGCGGTGTCTGGCTGTTCAATGACAATTCCCAACGGAATATTTTTAGCATCCAGCGACACGCCGTAGCCAAACAGCAGTAACAACACCACAGGCATGATAAAAGCAATGGAAATACTCGATGGGTCGCGCAGGATTTGCAAACTCTCCTTGCGGATCATACCCCACAGGCGACGCAGTGAAGCACTCATGCCACAATCTCCATGCCTTTATTCTGCTCACGCTGTTCAATAAGCCGGATAAAGGCGTCTTCCATGCTAGGGTCAGGGTTATCCGCCGTGCGTGCGCGGGCTTTCATTTCCCGTGGTGTACCTTCCGCCAGCACCGTGCCCTCGGCCATGATCACCAGACGATCACAATAATTGGCCTCTTCCATGAAATGAGTAGTGACCAACACCGTTACCCCGGCTTCGGCAAGGGCGTTGGTGCGTGCCCAGAATTCACGTCGCGCCAACGGGTCAACACCGGAGGTAGGCTCATCGAGAAACAGAATTTCCGGTTCATGCATAAGCGCCGCAGCAAAGGACAAGCGCTGCTTGAAACCTAACGGTAAATCGCGGGCGTTGGTTTCCCCATAGTCCACCAGCTCAAAAGTATTGATGGCCCATTTTACCCGCTCATCCTGATGATCGCTGCGCAGCCCGTAAGCACTGGCGAAAAAACGCAGGTTTTGCATCACCGAGAGATCACCATAAAGCGAAAACTTCTGTGCCATATAACCGATATGACGACGGGCTTCAGCACGCGCAATATGTAAATCCAGGCCCGCCACTGACAATTCACCACCACTGGCTGGCAATAATCCACAGAGCATACGGAAAGTCGTGGTTTTGCCCGCGCCATTGGCTCCCAACAGACCAAAAATTTCGCCGCGCTTTACATTAAAACTGACATTGTTAACCGCGATAAAATCGTCAAAACGACGCAGTAATTTATCGACTCGGATGACTTCTCCACCATCACCCGAGTCAATATGCAGATTCATTCCGCCAAGATCTGCTGTGCCGTTGTGACGCACTTTGAGACGAGCAACAAAAGCATCTTCGAAACGCGGTGCAACAGGCTGAATATGAACATCGTCAAGCCCCGGCAGTAGATTCTCCGCTGTAGGTTGAATTGCCGGTTCCATAACCAGACGCACTGTTTCCCCCTCTACCAAAGCATCGAGCACACCCGGAGCCTGATCGAGACGGGTCTGTAACTGGCGATGGGAAATACCGGCAGCACTAACCTGAAATATACGGTCCTGCACTTTGGCGCTGAATTCAGCGGGTGCCCCCTGCCCGAGCAACTTGCCCTGATGCAATAACAGCACTTCGTTACAGCGCTCAGCTTCATCAAGATAAGCGGTACTGAGCAACACACTCATGCCCTGTTCTTTCACCTGTTGGTAAACAATGGCCCACAGCTCACGGCGCGATACCGGGTCTACACCCACAGTAGGCTCGTCCAGCAACAGCAGGCGTGGCGCACGCAACAAAGCACAGGCCAATCCCAGTTTTTGTTTCATTCCTCCGGAAAGTTGCCCTGCCAGCCGCGCAGTAAAAGGCGCAAGACCCGTCATATGCATCAGCTCGTTATAACGGATAGCACGCTTTTCCTGTGGCAAACCTTGCAGTTCCGCGTAGAGATCAAGGTTTTCCTGCACACTGAGGTCTTCGTAAAGACCGAAGCGTTGTGGCATATAACCCACCGCCGATTGCACAATCTGTGACTCAGCCACAGCATCCAGACCGAGTGCGGAAATTGTGCCCGATTCGGGACGCAACAAACCGCAGGCCAGACGCATGAGCGTGGTTTTACCTGCACCATCGGGACCAATAAGGCCGGTCACCTGACCAGGAATGATATCGAAACTGACATCATCAAGCGCACACAGTGCATGCTCACCACGGGTAAAAACCTGACGAACATTACGGAAAATAAGCGCCGGATTATCCATTATGGCAATCATTTTCAGCGATCAGTTCAGTAATGAGCATAAAATGATTAAGCATCACCGCAGGGCCGTGATCCGCTGCCCACATCGGTTTGGTCAAGCTCAATACTCACGCTCACCGGCATACCCAGACGAAGCTCTCCTACAGGATTACAAGCAATAATGCGCACGGAATAAACCAATCGGGTGCGTAACTCCGGCGTTTGCACTGTTTTAGGTGTAAATTCGGCGGTGGGTGAAACATAGCCGATCCAGCCCTGATAACGCTTGTCAGGATAACTGTCAGTAGTAATCCAGGCGACAGCACCAGGACGCACACGACCGAGCATAGGCTCCGGTAAATAAGCACGCACCCAGACTGGGTCGAGAAAAGCCAGAGTCAGCACTGGCGACTGCGGAGATGCCATGTCGCCGGGCTCAAGAATACGATTGCGAATAACCCCATCCGCAGGCGCACGGAGGCTGGCATCGTTAAATCGCTGCTGAACCTGTTTAAGTGCCGCCTCGCGTGCTGCCAACTGGGCACGGGCAACAGCAATGTCTTCCTTGCGGCTGCCAGCTTTGAGCAATGCCAATGTGGCATGCACCGCCTTCACCTGAGCGGCGGCGGCATCAGCCTGGGAGCGTGCCTGCTCCTCATCTTGTGGCGAAACGAGCTTCTTCTCCAGCAACCGGGCCATGCGACGGTAACTGTCACGCGCCGCCTTGGCCTGTGCCTCCGCAGCCTGCAATTCAGCTTCACCTTTGCGGATTTCCTCCGGGCGACTGCCCGCTTCCAATCTGGCCAATACTTGCCGTTGCGCCTCCAACGCTGCTTCAGTCTCGGCCAACTGTGCTTCCAGCAGTTCCGTTTGCAAACGGGCCAATAATTGTCCCTTGTTGACGCGGTCTCCCTCCTGAACCAGGATTTGTGCGATATGCTCATTGCCATTGAAAGCCAGCTGCGCCTCACGGATATCAATATTGCCGTATAAAGCAAGTTGACCGTTATCAGCATCATCTGACGGTTGCAGCAGCCAGAAATAACTCCCTGCTCCCGCGAGAGCCACAACGACGAAAAAAATAAACAATCGCTTCTTCATATGACAGCTCCCAGGCTTTAAAACGATAAAAAATCAGATTGACATCCACGGCCAGGGTCACAGTTAAATACAATTGGGTTTTGTCTGCTGCTACCCAGGTTACACTTACC
>VAPM010298040.1_pt1 | contig 10173 bp, 9 predicted proteins | sample 3395091 | NCBI WGS metagenome assembly VAPM01 (sample SAMN08290445, study PRJNA428436) | hydrothermal vent metagenome | isolation source: Deep-sea hydrothermal vent chimney 3 | place: Pacific Ocean: Juan De Fuca Ridge | reverse complement strand
TAATGCGTCTGCTACTACGGCAGAAATTGACACGGTTGGTTTTGATCGTGCACGTATTGTGGTGTACCTCGGGGCAACAGACATCGCAATGACGGCGCTTGCAGTAACGGAGTCCGATACGTCTGGATCAGGTCATGCCAACGTAACAGGGCTTGTTTTTGGCACATCATCTGATATGGATGGCAATACATCTGCATTGCCGTCTGCCACTGATGACGATGGTTTCTTTGTCTTTGACATTGATCTCAGGAGTCGCAAGCGGTATCTGGATGTAACTGCAACGATTGGCGATGGCACAGCAGGTACATTCATCGCAATCATGTGTGAACTGTCCCTAGCTGATGAAACTCCGATCACCGTGTCTGGTGTTGGTGCTACAGGAGCATTGCAACTGTAATACATGAAGCCGGGGGTTTCCCCGGCTCATTTATTTGGGAGAACCCAATGATCACAGAATATGAAATCAGAGTGAGAAGGCCGTGGCGTCCCGGCATGAAGAAAGGCGACCTTCTCAAGGTCAGTGCCCGCCAAAAGGTGCAGTATGTCCGTGGCGGCTTTGCCGAGCTTGTGGGGCGCGCCAAGCAGGAAGCGCAAAAGGCTGTGAAAAAGGTTCTACCACGCAACCCAACCCGTAAGCGCAGCACCCGTAAGCGCAGCGTGGTCAAGAAGAAAGTCTGATGGCTGTTGAGTCTGCCGCTGATCGTTTATCGTTCCTGTCTGATTGGGATAGCGCCCTATACAAGGGCACGAACACCATCAGTTGCATATTCGATGCGGAATATGTGGACGTGTTCTCAGATGCAGGTGTGGAATCCAATGCGCCTGCAGCCATCTGCCGAACCAGTGATGTATCAGATGCTGCACACGGGTTTGACATGGTTATAAATGCGGTCAGCTACAAGATTCGCGGCGTAAAGCCAACCGGCGACGGTATGACCCTCTTGAAACTGGAGGCAGTCTAATGGCGCTTGCTCGTGAAGAACAGATACTCGCAGCAGTGACTACGGTTGTTACAGGGCTTGCCACAACAGGGACAAACGTATTCCGAGGCCGCGCCTATCCACTGGAATCCAATGATTTGCCCGGCCTGCTGGTCTACCTAGGGCCAGACACTCCCAGCCAAGACCTGATGGAGAGTTTCATCGACTGGCAGCTAGGGGTGGGGGTCGAATGCTATGTGCAGTCAGCCACGACCACCCTGGACACAACGCTTGCCCAGATTCGCAAGGAAGTGCATGCAGCCATCATGGCCACGCCTCGGCTCGGTCTGTCATTCGTGAGCGACACAGCGCCTGGACCTGCTGCAGAACCTGAGATCGAAGGCGAAGGCAGCAAGCCAGTCGGCCGTCGCCGCTTGGAATTTATCGTTACTTACCGAAGTTCACGCGCAGACATCAGCGCATAGGAGTAAATCATGTCAGCAAAACCGATATCGGGGAAATCCCGAAGGGATAGTGCGCTTGAGACGAAACCAGCGCGAATGAAGTCAGAAATCTGTAGCGGCGGGAAGGTCACGGTCAAGCCGGGGCAGTCACGCTACGAGGCGCAGCAGGAAGCGTTGAAAAAATCCGATAAACCGGCCGCAACTGATACGGCTACAACTGAAGAGGTGGGTCATGTTAGTAAATCGTGAAGTAATCCTGGCGAAGGTCGAGTCTACCTACAACACCGACGCCGCTCCGGCGACAAGTGCGGACGAGGTTCTTGTCGAGAATCTTAACTGGGCACCGGAAGGTGCACGGATGAATGAGCGCGCTCCGGTGCGGTCATCCATTGGCAAATTGAAACAGCTCTATGGCGGTGCGCTGGTGACGTTCACCTTCGATACCGAGATCAAAGGTTCTGGCGCTGCTGGCACGGCTCCCGAGATCGGCCCGTTGTTTGAGGGCTGCGCGATGGGTGAGACGGTTTCGGCAGGCGTATCGGTTGCCTATTCGCCGGTATCCACATCGATGGACAGTTTGACAATGTGGTATTACCAGGACGGCACGCTGATCAAGATGACGGGCGGGCGCGGAAACTACACAGCCAACCTTGAGGCTGGCGTGCAGGGGAAGATATCCTGGACCTTTACCGGGCATCTGACAACTTACACTGATGTCTCTATGGCGTCTCCATCCTATCTTTCTACCGTTCCTGTTCCTTGCATCAGTGTTCCATTCGCAATTGGAGGCTATTCGGCTGTGATCTCTGCGCTTACCTTCGACATGTCGAACCAGATTGCAACGCCGCCTGATATTTCTGCATCTGATGGGTACAGCGAGGTACGCATTATTGGCAGGGATGTGCAGGGTTCGTTTGACCCTGAAGGCGTTTTGGTAGCGACAAACGATTACCACGCGGACTGGGTTGGCGGTGTTGAAAAGGCACTCACAACGGGGGCAATAGGCAGCGCTGCCGGGAATATATATCAAGTCGATATGCCGGTGGTTGCCTATCGCAATATGTCTCCGGCTGATCGTGATGGTGTGCGTACGTACGAAATGCCTTTTGGTGCCACTGAATCATCGGGTGACGACGAGATAACTTTTCTCTTCACGTGAAAAAACAACGACATAGCAAATTATTCAGGAGATATCATGGCAATCAAAGCAATCAACAATCTTGCGCCTGACTGGTACACGCCGAAGTCACAGGAAGATTCTACAGACCCGACCCGGGTACGTCTCAAGCCGCTGAACTCCGAGGAGTACATGGAGATCATGCTTGAGGTCGCAAAGAACCAGGACGGCGACCTGGCGGTAACGGGGAAGGGGCTACGGCTGGCGGTCAAGTACGGATTGATTGGGTGGGAGAACTTCGTTAGTGATGACGGTAAAGACATCCCCTTTAGCCGCGCATCTGTTGGGAGAATCCCTCTGGCTGATTTATCGGATATTGCGTCCGAAGTGCTGGAGCGCTCCAAGGTCAGCGAGGAACAGGAAAAAAACTAATCATCGCAGTAGAGGTATCGAGGAATCCTAAAGGCTTCGACTGCGTGAATTGCCAGCAAAGAAACTGTGACGATAACAATCCGGCTGGATTTCCACGCTGGAGCATTCCTAATGTAATTGAATCCAATATCTGCCTGTTGCCCATGGTGACGGCACAAACGCGCAGGCTGTTGAAGCTACACCAGCATTACAGCAATGGCCTGATGCTGGTTTCGGGTGGCGTTATTGACCAGCCTAATTTTTATCTGCAAGCAATGGAAATCATAGACAGAGCAACTACCTGATGGCATTACGACCTACAGCGCGCTTTGACATCAAGGCGACCGACAAGACAAAGGGCGCATTTAATAGCGTCAATAGTCAGATGACGCGGCTTGCAAAGAATGCCGTTCGTGTCTCTGGTGCGATTGCTGCGCTTGGGTTTGCGCGTGCTGTTGTTGTCGCTGCGAAGTTTGAGAAGTCCATCAGTGAGCTGTCAGCAATTACAGGGGCGACTGGTACGCAGTTAAAGTTCCTGAGTGACGAGGCGCGTAAAATGGGCGCGGCTACTACGCTGTCAGCCTCTCAAGCAGCCGAAGCCTTCAAGCTGGTAGCCTCTGGCAAGCCTGAGTTACTGGAAAGCAGTGAAGCGCTCGCAGCCGTTACACGCGAGGTTGTGACACTTGCCGAGGCGGCTGGTATCGAGATGCCAGAAGCGGCGGATGCACTGACGGCCGCATTGAACCAATTCAGCGCCGGGGCAGATGAAGCCAATCGGTTTATTAACGTACTCGCGGCTGGTTCCAAGTTCGGCGCGTCAACCATAGAACAGACTTCTGAAGCATTAGAGAAGGCCGGGACAGTCGCCTCAATTGCAGGAATATCATTCGAGGAGCTGAACGCAAATATCCAGGGCTTGGCTGCGGTTGCTATTAAAGGCTCTGATGCCGGTACTGCACTGCGCAATGCAATCCTGAAACTTCAGAACCAGGCCAACCCTGAATTTAATCCGGCGATTGTCGGACTGACTCAGGCATTCAAGAATTTATCAAAGTCTGGACTCGGCACGGTCGATCTTATGAATCTGGTCGGTCTGCGAACCATTGCAGCGACACAGGCTCTCTTGAAGCAAGCCGATGGACTTGAGACTCTGGAAGGCAAGATCACCGGCACGAATGTAGCGCAAGAGCAGGCAGCGATCCGCACGGACAACCTCATAGGGGATATGTTGCGGCTTAATGCTGCGTTTGAGGAGGCAAGTATAACGCTGATAGACAGGCTGAATCCATCGCTGCGATCTGCTGCACAGGCAATCACACAGGTCATCAATGCGGCTACAGCCGAGACACCTGAGGTTGAGCTATTGCAAGAGAAGTTTAAGCGAATGACTGTAGAAGCCATAAACTTGAACCAGCTCATGGGAGCCGAGGATGACCCTGCCCTGATTGCAGGATACCAGCGCCGCATCGACGAGTTGCGCCAGATGATTCTTATTACAAACAAGGAGCTGATCGATCTCGGCACCGTGGTGCCAAATGGCGATGATGCCCCGACTGATGTAGCAAAAGATGAACGCGGCGCGCAAGCAGATGCTGACCTGGAAGCTGCCCGCAAGGCTGCACAGGCGCGAGAGTTAAAGACGGTAAGCGATGGCGTTGCCTCAAAACTCGAAGTCATCCGCACAGGTTTGCTGACACAATCAGAACTCGCACGCGAGGCAGTGCAGAGGGACTTGGATGTCTTGAAAAAGGGGCAAGACCTGGGCATTCTCAGTGCACAGCAATTCACTGACATGAAGCTGGGCGTAGAACGCGCCAGTCAGGAAAAGATTAACGCGGTTGAGATTGAGGGGATGCGCAAGCAGTCGGCACTCAGAATATCTATGTTGCGCTTCAATCTGCAATCCGAACAGGACGCAGAAAACGAGGCATTCCAGAAAAGACTTGCTGATCTGAATCAGCGCAATGCACAGGGTCTTGTCAGCATCAGCACATTCCAGAGCGAAAAGGAACAGCTTGAGGCTGCGCATCAGTCGAACATGGCTGAGATTTCTGGAAGGGTGTTTGAGGCACAGAAGGCACGGTCAGATGCGAATCTCGCAGTCATACAGGCCAGTCTGCAGGTTTCACAAGACGCAGAGACAGCGGCCTTCCAGAACAAGCTGGCAATGCTCGAAAAGAACCGCTCGCTTGATCTAATCAGCTTGCAAACCCTGAACGCTATGAAAGAGAAGTTCCAGGGCGAGCATAACATTCGCATGGCCGATCTTGAATGGGAGGCGCTTGGGCAGTTACAGGAACGGGCTGCGGCCAAACTGGAGTCCATACGGTTCAGTCTGCTATCTGAGCAAGAAGCAGAGAACGAGGCCTTCCAGAATAAATTATTAGTCCTTGAGGAAAACAGGGCGCTTCAGTTAATCAGTCAGCAGACCTTCAACTCTATGAAGGAACAGCTAGAAGCTGTCCATCAGAATAAGATTGCAAACATAGAAAAGAAGGCAGGTTCTGGAAGTGTCAAGTTAAGACAACAGATATCAAGTCAAATTATAGGAATTATCAGGCAGCTTGGATCAAAGAGTGAGGCGTTTGCAAAGGCTGCGCTTGTTATTGAGGCGGTAATCGCTGCCAAGAAGATTTTTATAGAGGGCCAGGTCGCTGCCGCAGCAGCACTGGTTCCTCCTCCTGTCGGTCTAGGCCCAATTGCAGGACAGCCATTAGCTGCGGCAATACTCGCAGCCACGAACGTATCCGCAGGACTTGCGCTTGCTAGTGGGGCGCTGTCACTGGGGTCGTTTGGCAACTCAAGCGGCGGCTCTGGCGGGGGGGCATTTGGCGCTACACCAGTTGTCCCGATTGACCCGATAACAGGTCTCACAGGCACAGCAGGCCGGGAAGCTATTCCAACAGCTATCGAAGTTACCGTTAATCTTGGTGATCCAGGAAATCCATCTACTGAGTACATGCGGAATTTTATTGACTTGATTAACGAGCAGCAGGAAGACGGTGCGGTTATCAAGTCAATCAGGGTCGCCTGATGGGTATCGCATTTTGTTATGAGAATCTAGCAGAGACGGCTTCTCTTGTTACGGCCTCTAGTGAGGCCACTGGCTTTGATAAAGAGAACGCCTATGACAGGCGTACCGATGACTGGTGGAAGCCGACAGCAGGAGGAACATCTACCCTGACATTTGATCTAGGCTCTGCCAAGCCTGTAGATTATGGCGCGTTTTATGCCCATGATCTGCATACTCAGGGGGCTACTATTGAGCTGCGTTATTCTACTGATAACTTTGCTGCCGACGATAACCTGGCGGCAACCTCTACACCAACCACGTCAGCTCCGGTTATAAAGGTGTTTACATCTTTGTCTAAGCGGTACTGGCAATGGAAGATAACGGGAGCCTCCAACGCACAGGTATTAGGGGTTGTATCGTTTGGTGCGCGTCTGGACTCGCCGGACGGCCCGACCCCTGGATTCCAGCCACCCACCTTTGCACGCACCCCAGATATAATGACAAACCGAGCAGAGAGAGGGGCAATTGTTGGCAGACGTATGAATCGCAGGGGCGTTAAATTCAAAGTTGATCTTGCGTTATTGACCACAGCATGGGTGAGGGCGAATTGGCCTGCCTTTCAGGATCATTTCGAGATAAAGCCTTTTTTTCTGCTATGGGATGCAGCCAATTATCCAGATGAGGCTGTTTACTGCTGGACAGATAAAAGGGTGCCTGCTCCAAGTTATTCGCATGCGATGTTTATGAAAATATCGATGCCTCTACTTGGTGTGACACTATGACCTACGCATCAAAGCTGTCTGAGGTCGGCACAATGCCGGTGTCTATTGCTGAACTTGATCTGGACAAGTGCGCATATCAGTATGGGCAGAGCTTTACGAATCTGCTGACGTATTCTGAACAGCTAGACCATGCGGACTGGACGGCATCTGGCGGTATAACGGTAACGGCAAATCAAGCGACAGCGCCAGATGGCACGTTGTCGATGGACTTGCTTGATGACGATAGCACCTCAAGTGAGGGGGTTTATAACGAGGCAACAATTGCAGATGATCTGTCTCCCTATTCCGGCAGTTTCTTTCTGAAGGAAAACACTGCGTCAGAAAGTGAAGTTATATTAGAATTATATGGCGGGACAAAAATAAGCGGAACGATTAATGTTAACTGGAACAATGGCACTCCGTATTTAACCGCATCTGGTAATGCAACGGTATGGTCAATAGATCACATCGTGGATGGTATTTACCGCGTATCAATAAGCGTAACCAACAACGCAAGCGGCAACACAACGCTGCGTCTTGCTGTATGGCCTGCTGGATTCAGTGCCACTAATACCGGGAGCGTCTACGCATGGGGTGCTCAGGTTGTCACAGGAGTTGATCCTGGGGCTTATGTAAAGACTACATCAGAATCTGTTATTGGAGCATGTAGGGCTGGTGTATCAGTTGCTGAGTTTCAGGACTGGGATACAGGGAATAATGGCGCTACTGCAATTAAAGGCACAGTCACACATGATACGCTCAAGCGATCAGTGATGTTTACGCCGACAGCCGCTGATGCGCAGTTTTATATGAATGGCGTAACTCCAGGCAACATGTCTATCGATGGCTCTATATACGACACAGTAAGGATGAAGGTTCGCCAGATGGTGTCTGGCGGCGCATGGGAAGGAAATTGCAGGTTTAGAGATTCAGGGACTGGTTACTCGCTTGGCAGCACATCAATATCAGACCCATCTTTTGTTGTTGGAGAATGGCAGACACTGGAATGGGACTTTTCAGGGGATGCCGCATGGCTTGCTGCCACGATTACAGGTGTCCGCGTTGATTTTGTAACAGACAATGCAGGCGCGTGGGAAATTGAGTGGATGGATGTCGTTAAAAAGACAAAAATCACCGGGCAAGAATGTTATAACACCCGCTTTACCTGTCAGGACACGCCGAATTACACGAAGCACCTAAAAACGTTTCGTTTTGTAGAGCCTATCGAAGGTCTGCCTGCCGGAGTCGATATGATCCCGTCTATGATCCGGTCTCCACAAATCGCGCCGACCAAGATCACGCAGGGATTCGGACTTGGGAAGAGAGCCAGCGTAACCCTGGCATTTAGTGATCATCCGCACCATGACAGGGGAATAGACCCTTATGTTGGTAACAGAAGCTATGATCCAGAGGCGCAGGGCACGTACTGGGGGAAGTTGCGGGCGCGTACACCGTACTACCAGGGCCGCACCATTCGCATCAAAACTGGGTTTATACAAGATGTGCAGTCAGGGCATCTGCTTATAAATCCTGCTGGCGATAAACTGTTAATAACACCAAGCGGTGGATTCATAGAAATATACGGTGATTCCGTGCTGAATTGGGATAATTTTGAAAGCCGCACATACATTGTTGAGGAAATACGCGGGACAGATTCAAATGGAACTGTTGAGGTTGTCGCTAAGGATATTCTAAAACTGGCAGATGACGTCCGATCTAAAGTGCCGCTGGCCTCAGATGGGGTATTACTTAACGATATCTCTATCATAGCAACCAGCATGAATGTTGTGGGCGGGACGTATAACGATCCCGTAGCCCTCGGTACCAGTGAATGGGTACGTCTGGGCGATGAGATTGTTCAGTACACAGCTATCAGCGGCACAGGGACCAGTGCAGACCCGTGGGTTCTCGCAGGGCTGACACGTACCGACATCACATGGGGTAGTACAGGCGATTCCCACGATGCCGATGATAGCGTACAACAATGCAAGGCGTGGCAGGCTGACAATATCAGGTACATCATTGATGAGCTTTTAGTGACCTATGCCGGGATACCTTCAAGTTATATAAATGCCGCCGATTGGGACGCCGAGGAATCGCGCTGGCTCTTGTCGATAAACCTTACCACTATCATCAGTGAGCCAACCGGCGTAGGAACATTGATTTCTGAACTACAGGAACAAGGCTATCTAAATATTTGGTGGAACGAGGTTGATCAGGAAATAAAGCTGAAAGCGGTTGTCCCTCCAGTTCTAAACGCCCCTGTCTTATTGGACGATATATCGAACGTATTGGCTGATTCCATCAAGGTAAAGGACAATACATCAGACCGTGTTTCTGATGTATGGATACATTATGACAAGGCAGATTATACCAGCGATGATATCGGTAATTTCAGGAAAATATATATCGCTGCGGATGAGGGCGCAAAGAGCGATGACCAGTTCGGAGACTCAAGAATCAAGGTAATAAAATCACGCTGGTTTAATGGCAGCAACACATCGATTGCACAGCAGACGGCAAACAGACTGCTTTCTAACCTCCGCAATATCCCGCAGAAAGTAAGTTTCAGCATGGATGCAAAGGATTCAGTGGGAACGGTAACTGGTGACGTTAGAGACCTTGTTCTTGATAATATTCAGGATGCGGATGGTTCAGCCGCGACAACTCGTGTGCAGATCATTTCGTCAAAAGAGGCTGTCACAGGTCATCGTTATGACTATGTAGGAATAACCGGGATCGGCACATCTATATTTGGATTTATAGGACCGGATACGCTGAACGACTTTACTGCTGAGAGCACGGAGAACAAGCAAAAATATGCCTTTATTGCCGACGAAGTCACGCAAAAGATGAGTGACGGATCAGACTCATACAGGATTATTTGATGACAACCTATACCGCCATACCCTTAGATGACATTAATACCGATAGCCCGCTTACACAGTCGTTAATGACGCTGCTGCGTGACAACTGGATAGCAGGATTCGAGGGAGCTGCTAGTGCGCCTCGCATTGTACGCGGCGCAATCACCCCTGGGGTCGGTCATCGCTGGTTTTACGACTATGGTGACGGAACCGATGGGGCTGTAACCGATTCAGCGAACCGGTCAGCGGCTCCAGGCTTGTATCAGTACACAACCTATACGCTAGATGCCACCTTTACTCTTGACCTCTCAGCAAGCGGCCCGCTTATTATCGTTGCGCAGACCTCGATCACGATTAACGGCACGATTGATGTGGATGGGCAGGGAGGGCGTGGCGGGGAAGCAACCGATGAAGTAGGCCAGCATGGCGTGTTTGGTGGCTCAGGAGGAGGAGGCAGTGCCGCAGCAGGTGGCGCTACATTTCTGAATGATGGAGGGGCGGCGACTATTGATGGTTCGGCGCAATCCTCAACAGCGCGTGATTTATTGCTATCTGCCCCACCCGTAGCTGGTTCTGGCGTACTAAGTCAGAACGAAGGAAATTATGCCCTTGGCGGTGGC
>VAPM010587222.1_pt1 | contig 10179 bp, 7 predicted proteins | sample 3395091 | NCBI WGS metagenome assembly VAPM01 (sample SAMN08290445, study PRJNA428436) | hydrothermal vent metagenome | isolation source: Deep-sea hydrothermal vent chimney 3 | place: Pacific Ocean: Juan De Fuca Ridge | reverse complement strand
TGCCTCGGAGGATGTCTTTCAGGTGCCGGTCTGGGTGCCGGTGATGGGGTTTCTGGCGTGCGGTTTCCTGCTTGTGGCCGGGCCGTTGCTGGATTCCTAGGCTGATCGCTTGATATTGTTTCAAATCAAGAAAGTGCCGGCGTCATTCTTTCTGCAACTTGGTATAACGTCTTAAAAACCTTAACCTCCCGTATCGTCGGCACTCCCTGATTATCAAACCCATCTTCCTACGAATCAGAAGGTTGGGAGTTCGAGTCTCTACGGGCGCGCCATTTCACTGCCGGGCGTGGGGGGAAGCAATTCGTTCAGCGCCTGGATCCGCTTGAGAGCCAGACTGCTGAGGCTCTGCGCTTTTAGCATTGTCGCTTCATCGTCCGTTTGCCTGACGACTTCATCGTAAAACGCGAAGGTCTGTTTGGCGTGGTCGATGGCCGTTTCCAGTGTCGTAAGCACGGCTGAATCTTGGTTTTTTCTTCCCCGGCAAAGTTCCCGATAGGTGTCGAACGCCGCCGCTAGTTCATCATTCGCTTCATATTTTCCGGTCGTGCTATCGGCCTGCGCGCGGGCCGCAGCGGCGAGGGGTCCGGTTTCCGGACTTTCCGCCGCCGCCTTGTCCAGAAGCGCCGCCGCCTCTTTTTCAATAATGGCCGCGCCGTAACGCAGGTCGTTTAAATTTCGTATTAACCCCGGCCCGGGCAGTTGAACCCGGAAGGCCCCACGGCGACGGTCATGATACGCCAGGCGGCGTTCGCGGCGCAACATTGCGGCTTGTTTTAACGCGCCGAGGGCCAGCATTTCGGCATATTCCACAACATCCTGATCGGCGGCGTTGGCGGCCATGTAACTAAAAAACCGAAAGGCGGCGACTTCGCCCGCCACCGCCGCCGCCAGGATTTGATAACTCGTGCTAAGTCGCGTATCGGGCGGCTCCATGCCGAACGCGTTTTCCCATGGAACATCAGGATGCAAGGACGCCGCCGCCGGATCGCCGGGATCTTCGGCCCACCGTTTCAGCATCGCTCCGCGTTCGCCCGCGACACCCGCCAAGCGCGTAAACAAGGATGCCGCATCAATCAGGCCGCGCTGTTCCATCACGCCGGCCCAGGCCTCGCAACGTTCGCCACGGTGCCGCTGCAAAACGACGGCGGCGGAAATCAGAGCGACCAAATCCCGGGAAATTTTCTGCTTGGAAAGAAGCAAAACGCCACCACATCAATGCTAAATGCTAATCAAGCGCACCAAAACAGATATATTGCGAGCGCGGACATGTATATATTATTACGCGCACAACATACACATTATTACATGTGCAACATACTATAAAGAACCACCGATGTCCTTGACATAAATCAATTTAGTGCCGCACGTCGGCGTGTTAGAGAAGCGTAACTGGCGCGCTCATTTCGTTTAAAGTTTAAAGAAACAAGCGCCCCCCTGGATGGTCGTTTATATGGGACCTCTGACACATAGAATCTTACGGTCCGGCGGCGTGTTGTTCGCCGTTTTGGTCGTTTTGCTGTCCGGCTTCGGCGCCCATGCGGGAATGAAGCCGGCGGGCGCGGAACTGGCGCAGGCGAATTTAGTGCGCTTTCTGAAAGGCAAGCCGGCCTCAGAATACTTTCCCGGCGCCGATCGCCTTGAAATTTTAAAAGATGGACCGCCCTCTGCGGTCGTCTACAAGGGCCGGAAAAAAGTCGGCTATGTGTTTCTCAATTCCGGTTACGTAACTTCGGTCGGCTATTCCGGAAAGCCTATCCGCATCCTGCTGGGGCTCGATATGCGAGGCTCGATCAGCTATGTGAAACTGGTCGAACAGCACGAACCGATCCTCCTGATCGGTATTCCCGTGGCCCGCATCACCAAGGTTTTGAAATCCTATATCGGCTTGAACATGGCCGACCTTGTCAATGGAACGGCGACCAAAAAAATAGATATCGTCAGCGGCGCGACCGTGACCGTGATGATCATGGACGACACCATTTTGCGTTCCGCCATAAAAGTCGCACGGCGCTTCGGATTGGGCGGCCTGAAGCCGGAAACAAAAGAAACCGCGACGGTCAAGAAAACCATCGATATGGCGCAGAAAGGACTCGTCGACTGGAAAACCCTGACCGGCGACGGTTCCGTGCGCCGCCTGGCGATAACACTTGGCGAGATCAATAAGGCGTTCGTAGACGCCGGCGACCCTATCGCCGCGCAGCGGCCTGAAGAAGGCCCCCCCGGCGATCCTTTTATCGACCTGTACGCGGCGCTCGTTTCGGTGCCGACCATCGGCCGCAGCATGATCGGCGACCGTTATTACAAAAATCTGACAAAAATGCTGAAACCCGGCCAGCAGGCCGTCTTGCTGTCGGCCAATGGGCGTTTTTCGTTTAAAGGCACCGCTTATGTGCGTGGCGGCATTTTTGACCGTTTCCAAATTATCCAGGGCGACAACTCGTACCGCTTTCGCGACAAACAGCACAAGCGGTTGTCCTATGTGACCGCCAAAGGCGCGCCGAAATTCAGGGAAGTAGACCTATTCATATTGCCCAACGACGGCACTTTCGACCCGACTGCGCCGTGGCGGCTGAAATTGCTGGTCAGCCGCATCACCGGGGCGACGAAAAAGGCCTTCTTGACCTTAGATCTGGGTTATACCCTCCCGTCTAATTACATGAAGACGGAACAGATCAAACAGGCCGCACCGCTATGGCTAAAACTGTGGCGGGCGAAGATCGTCGAAATGATTGTCCTGTTCGTCGCCCTGACCTGGTTGACCGCTATTTTCTTTTTCCAGGACTGGCTGGCGAAGCATCCCCGCCTGACCCTGCGGGTTCGCGTCAGCTTCCTGCTGTTCACCCTGTTCGGTATCGGCTACTACGCCAATGCCCAACTGTCCGTCGTCAACACCCTAACGTTTTTCAATTCGCTAATTTCGGGGTTCAGTTGGAACTATTTCCTGATGGAACCGCTGATCTTTATCCTGTGGGGCGCCACCGCTATCTCCATGCTGTTTTGGGGCCGTGGCGTATTTTGCGGCTGGCTCTGCCCGTTCGGCGCCATGCAGGAAATTCTGAACAGGATATCCAAGAAGGTCGGCATCCCCCAGTTTACCGTGCCCTGGGGCCTGCACGAACGCCTGTGGCCGTTGAAGTACATGATATTCTTGGGCCTGTTGGGCCTGTCGATCTATTCGATGTCGCTGGCCGAACGCCTGGCCGAGGTCGAACCGTTCAAAACGGCGATCATTTTAAATTTTGTCCGTGATTGGCCATTCGTCCTGTTCGCCGTCGTATTGTTGGTCATCGGCCTGTTTATCGAACGGTTTTATTGCCGTTACCTGTGCCCGCTGGGCGCGGCGCTGGCCATTCCCGGACGTATGCGCATGTTCGAATGGCTGCACCGCTACAAAGAATGCGGCTCGCCATGCCAGCGCTGCGCCACCGATTGCATGGTCCAGGCGATCCACCCCGATGGACACATCAACCCCAACGAATGCCTCTACTGCCTGCACTGTCAGGTGCTCTACCACGACGATCATCGTTGTCCCGTGGTGATTCAGAAACGGCTTAAACGTGAGCGCCGCGCCGCGCTGTCATCGGACGGCGCCCACGAGCACGGGTAATGAGCAAGCATTAAAAGGAGATTTCCAGATGTATTCACCATGTTGATACTCAAGAAAACACTCTAAACGAACCAATAAAAATACTGAAGTAACAGTAATACTTGTTATTAGAACTAGTAACCACAAGTTAATATTGTCCTAAATAAGATTGAATTGGGAGAATTAAGAATGTCAAAAGATAAAGAAGATGCCCCCGGTATGCCCTACACGCGCCGTGAACTATTCGGCACCACCGCTAAGCTGGCCACGCTGGCCGGTGTCGGCGGGGCCGCCGCCGCCGGTGGCTTGGCCGGTTTGGTACTGTCACCCGAAGCCGCACAAGCCGCCGAAAAAAGGCTCGCCGAAGTCAAGCCTGGCGAACTAGACGATTACTACGGCTTCTGGAGCGGCGGCCAATCCGGCGAGATGCGTATCGTGGGAATGCCGTCCATGCGCGAGTTGATGCGTGTGCCGGTGTTTAATCACGACAGCGCGACCGGTTGGGGTCAAACCAACGAAAGCCGGAAAATCATGCGCGACGGCATGTTGCCGGAAACCAAGAAATTTTTGGAAAGCCGTGGTGGCGTGTGGCTAAACGGTGATCTTCACCACCCGCACATGTCGTTTACCGACGGCACCTACGACGGGCGCTATCTGTTCATGAACGACAAGGCCAACACCCGCGTGGCGCGCGTGCGCTGCGACGTGATGAAGGTCGATAAAATGATCGAAATCCCCAACACGGCTGACATCCACGGCCTGCGGCCGCAGAAATATCCGCGCACCGGCTATGTTTTCGCCAACTGCGAACACCGGGTTCCGATCCCCAACGATGGAACGGTGCTGGACGATCCCAGCAAATACCATGCCCTGTTCACCGCCATTGACGGCGACAAGATGGAAGTGTCCTGGCAGGTGATGGTCGACGGTAACCTTGATAACTGCGACGCCGACTATCATGGCCTGTATGCCTTTTCGTCGTGCTACAACTCCGAAGGAGGCATCAATCTGGAGGAAATGACCGCCAGCGCCATGGACTGGATGGTGGTGTTCGACCTGAAAGCGATTGAGGCCGGCGTTAAAAAGGGTGACTTCAAAACCATCAAGGGCGTCCCCGTCCTGGATGGCCGCAAGGGCTCGCGGTATACCCGCTATATTCCGATCCCCAACAGCCCGCATGGCTGCAACATGGCGCCGGACAAAATCCATGTAATGATCAGCGGCAAGCTGTCGCCAACCGTTTCGGTCGTGGATGTCCGCAAATTCCCAGACTTGTTCAAAGACAAGATCAAGCCGCGCGATTGCGTGGTGGCCGAGCCGCAACTGGGGCTGGGGCCGCTTCACACCGCCTTCGACGGCAAGGGACACGCCTTCACCACCCTGTTCCTCGACAGTCAGGTCGTGAAGTGGGACATCGACAAGTCGATCCGCGCCTACAAGGGTGAAAAAGTCGATCCGATCATCGAAAAAATCGATGTCTCCTATCAGCCGGGTCACAATCACTCGTCCATGGGTGAAACCAAGGAAGCCGACGGGCAGTGGCTGGTTTCGTTGAACAAGTTTTCCAAGGACCGCTTCATCAACGCCGGCCCGCTGAAACCGGAAAACGACCAGTTGATCGACCTGACCGGTGACAAACTGAAGATCGTGCATGACGGGCCGACCTTCGCCGAACCGCACGACTGCATCATCGTGCGGGCCGACATCGTCAATCCGCTCGACATTTGGGACCGCAAGGATCCGATGTGGGAAGAAGCCCGCAAGATGGCCGCCAAGGATGGTGTTGAGCTGGAAGAAGCCGCCGACGTTATCCGCGACGGCAACAAGGTGCGCGTTTACATGTATTCGCAAGCGCCTGTCTACAGCCTTGAAAAGTTTACCGTCAAACAAGGCAACGAGGTGACGATAACGATCACGAACGTCGATGACATCTCGGATCTGACCCATGGCTTTACCTTGGCCAACTACGGCATCGCCATGGAAATCGGGCCGCAGGCCACGTCTTCGGTGACCTTTACGGCGGATCGCCCGGGTGTGCACTGGTTCTACTGCCAGTGGTTCTGCCACGCCCTGCACCTGGAAATGCGCGGTCGGATGCTGGTCGAACCGGCGTAATATCCGTGCCTGAAGGGTTATCCATATTCGGCAAACTCGCGGCCCTGTTTTTCAGGGTCGCGAGCGTTGTCGCGCTGATATTTTTGGCTTTCGCGTCAAACGGCACGGCATCGGCGGCGAATATCATCGTAAAACCGGGAGACAAAACCCTGGCCGAAGCCATCTCGGCGGCCCGGGCCGGCGACACGCTGAGGTTACAAAACGGTCGTTACTTCGGCCCCGTCCTGATCGACAGGACACTTGAAATTCAGGGCGCCCCCAACACCATAATCGACGGGCGCAGCCGGCGCAGCGTAATCAGGGTCGACGCCCCCAATGTAGTGATCGGCGGTCTTAACATTATCAATTCGGGGACCGATCTGGCGCAAGAAGACGCGGCGATTTTCGTCACCGCCAAGGGCCGTGGGGCCTTGATCGAAAACAACCGCCTGACGAACAACATAACCGGCATTTTCCTCAAAGGGCCGCGTGACGCCCTGGTGCGCGGCAACACCATAATCGGCAGCACCAATTTTCGGGTAAGCGCGCGCGGCAACGGCTTTTACGTTTGGAATTCGCCGGGATCAATCATTGAAGACAACGACGTGCGAAATGGCCGGGACGGTATTTTCGTTATCGCCAGCAAGAACAATATATTTCGCAACAACAAATTTCGCGATTTACGCTACGCCATCCATTACATGTACACCAATTACAGCGAAATTTCCGGCAACCGGTCGTTCAACAACGATATCGGCTACGCCATAATGTTTTCCGATCATTTGAAAATTTCAAGAAATCTGTCTTCCGGCGATCGCCGGCGGGCTTTTATGTTCAATTTCGCCAACCTGTCTTCAATCACCGATAACGTCGCCCGCGGCGGCTCGAAAAAATGCGTTTTTATTTATAACGCCAACCGCAACACTTTTCGCGGCAACACTTTCGAGGATTGCACCATCGGCATTCACTTCACGGCCGGTTCCGAATACAACGTCATTACCGGCAACGCCTTTATCAACAACCGCTACCAGGTCAAGTACGTCGGCACCCGCGCCGTCGAATGGTCCCGCGACGGCCGGGGCAATTATTGGAGCGACAACGCGTCATTCGACCTCAACGGCGACGGCATTTCCGACCGCCCCTACCACCCCAACGGCCTGGTCGAACAGGTGGTGTGGCGATACCCGTTGGCGCGCCTGCTGCTCAACAGCCCGGCCATGCAGGTATTGCGCTGGGCCCAGTCGGAATTCCCATCGATATTACCCGGCGGCGTCACCGACAGCGCGCCGTTGATGACCCCGCCGCCAAGGGGCCGCTTTCGGAGCGTAACGCAATGACAACGATAATCGATTTTAAGGACGTATCGAAACGCTACGGCGACAAGGTCGTCCTGCAAAATATAGACCTGCATGTCGCGCAGGGCGAATACCTGATGATGCTGGGCCATAACGGGGCCGGCAAAACGACCTTGATAAAGTTGGCTCTTGGCCTGACCAAACCCAGCCAGGGAAATGTTCTGGTGCTAGGCGAAAACCCGGCGCAGGCATCGGCGACGCTGCGCAGTCATTTGGGCTATCTGCCCGAGAACGTATCGCTGTATCCCAATCTTAGCGGGCGCGAGGCGCTCAACTTTTACGCCCGGCTCAGGGGCGAACCGCTCAGCGTCTGCGAACCCCTGCTGGAACGTTTGGGCCTGGCGTCTGCGGCCGAACGGCGCATCGCGACGTATTCCAAGGGAATGCGCCAGCGTTTGGGCCTCGCCCAGGCGTTGCTGGGCCGGCCGCGGCTGTTGTTCCTGGATGAACCGACCAGCGGCCTCGACCCCGCTTTGCGACGAGATTTTTATGATTTGCTGGGCGATCTTAAACACGAGGGGGTGACGGTATTCCTGTCATCGCACGCCCTGAGCGAAATCGAATCACGTGGCGACCGCCTGATCATCCTGCGCCAGGGCCGCATCGTCGCCAACGGCGCCCTCGATGAATTACGCCACGCCGCCGGACTGCCGGTACATCTGCGTCTTTATCTGCCGCCCGACCCCGACCAAAGGGCCAAGATCACCGACGCCCTGGGCCCTTTGGTCAAGCTCGACCGGGTTAACGGCCACAGCCTCGATTTAAGTTGTTCCCATGCCGATAAAATGGCCGTCGTGCGCCGTATTATCGGCTTGAAGGCGGTGGAAAACCTCGACATTGACCCACCGGGGCTGGAAGAAATCTACCAACACTTTTCCGGTGAAGGCCAACCGCAATGAAAACTATTATCATCATCGCCGCAAAGGAACTGCGCGACGGGTTCAGGAACCGCTGGGTATTTTCCACCATCGTGCTGCTGGCCTCGCTGGCCCTGGTGCTGGCCCTGTTGGGTTCATCCCCGGGGGGGGCGATCAAGGCCAGCCCGTTAAGCACCACCGTCGCCAGCCTGTCCAGCCTTGGCGTCTATCTGTTGCCGCTGATAGCCTTGATGTTGTCGTACAACGCCCTGGTCGGCGAATTCGAACACGGCACCATGTTGCTGCTGCTGACCTATCCGGTGCCCCGCTGGCAGGTGGTGATCGGCAAATTCACCGGCCATGTATCGATCCTTGCCATCGCCATCGCCATCGGTTACGGCCTTTCCGGCCTGGGCATCGCCCTGAGCGGCGGCAGCGACGCACAGGGCTGGACCGCCTTCGCCGCCTTGATTGGCAGTTCCATGCTTCTGGGCGCGGTATTCATCGCGCTGGGATATTTGATCAGCGCGATAACGATGAACGGAAGCAAAGCCGCCGGCCTGACCATCGGCCTGTGGGTCGTGCTGGTGGTTGTGTACGATCTCGCCCTTCTGGGCGTTCTGGTCGCCGATAAGGGCGATACAATCAACGGGCAGTTTTTTTCCTGGCTGATATTGTTCAACCCGACCGACGCTTACCGGGTGTTCAATCTAACCACATTTCAAAACGTTAGCGCCGCCGCCGGCCTCTCCGGCGTCGGGTTGAAAGCCGGCGTCGGCGCGATGGCGTCGTTGATGGTCATGGTGGCGTGGTGCGTCGCACCGCTGGCGGCGACTATTTACGTTTTTCAGCGTCGAGAGGTTTAGAAATGCGCGCACGACCTTTTTTGTTTCTATTTTTCGTTCTACCGGCGCTGGGCGCCTGCAAAAAAGACCAGTCGCCGCCGCCGCCGCCCAGCGTGTTGACGGATGCCGCCAACGACTATTACAGCGAAATGACCATAGTTGCCCATTTCGGTCCAAAAGGGCAGGTCCATCTGCTTGGCCAAAAGGCCCCCTTGTGGTTTTCTTCGGTGCACAAAACCATCGCCTACATCTTGTCGCCCGAAAGAGATAAAAAGGTCGCGGCCATCTACGTTAGCGACATGGCCAAAACATCGAACTGGAACATGCCCGATCCCCGGGCCTGGGTCGATGCCCGCAAGGCATGGTACGTGATCGACGGCAAAATTAACGGTAAAAGAATAGTCGGCGGCATGGGGATGCCGGAAGTCGTGCCGTTTTCCGACAAGTCCGCCGCGCAAATGTACGCGCGTGAACACGATGGCGAAGTCGTGCCCATGGATGACATTCCGCCGGCCTACTTTTCGCCGCCGCCGCCACCGCCGAACGATGAATCGAATACATGCGGAGTTCACAAAACATGAATGCGCCGACTCTTTTTTCACGCCGCCGGGTGATCGGCATTGTGGCCGCCGCCGGGGGCCTTGGTTTAAGCCTGCCGGCCTGGAAAGGCATGGCTTTTGCGCCGAAAATTATACCGACGCACTGGCGCGGCGTGGCCCTTGGCGCGACCGCCCGGATCACCCTTTACCACCCCGATGAAGCCGTCGCACAAGCCCTGATCAAGCGTGCCGTTGATGAAGTTCATCGGCTGGAAATGGTGTTCAGCCTTTACCGTGCGGATTCCGCACTTTCAAGGCTCAATGCGCGCGGCGGGCTCGACAACCCACCGCTGGATTTGGTGCGCCTGCTGGGCCAGGCGCGAAACGTTAGCGAACAAACCGGGGGCGCATTCGATGTTACGGTGCAGCCTTTATGGGAACTTTACAGCCGCCACTACCGGACGCCGCAGGCTGCGGAACTTGCGCAGGCCGCTATCGACCGCGCGCTCGACCGCGTCGGTTACGAAGCCCTAAAAATAGACGGCGCCCGCATCGCCTTCGCCAGGCCGGGCATGGCGGCGACCCTGAACGGCATCGCCCAAGGCTACATTACCGACCGGGTGGCCGAACTGTTGCGCGCCGAAGGCCTGGACAATGTCCTGATCGACCTGGGCGAAATTCGCGGCCTCGGCGGCCATCCGGACGGACGGCCATGGACCGTCGGCATTAAAGACCCCACCGCGCCCGGAACGATCGGCAAAACATTCCCCCTTAACAATCGCGCCGTCGCCACTTCCGGCGGTTACGGCCTGACCTTTGACGCCGCCGGCCGCCACAGCCACGTATTCGACCCGCGCACCGGGCTTTCGCCCCTACGCTACGCCAGTGTCTCGGTGTTCGCCC
>VAPM010477968.1_pt1 | contig 10184 bp, 6 predicted proteins | sample 3395091 | NCBI WGS metagenome assembly VAPM01 (sample SAMN08290445, study PRJNA428436) | hydrothermal vent metagenome | isolation source: Deep-sea hydrothermal vent chimney 3 | place: Pacific Ocean: Juan De Fuca Ridge | reverse complement strand
GCGCGGCTCACCACCTACATCACGGTTCCGTCCCGCTATCTGGTGTTCATCCCCGACGCCCACAACGTGGGCGTCTCCCAGAAGATCGAGGACGAAGCGGAGCGCGCGCGCCTGTGTGAGATCGTGCGCGGGTGTCTGGGCGAATCGGAATCCGGCGGGTTCATCGTGCGCACCGCCGCCGAGACGGCGAGCGCCGAGGCGATCCTCGCCGACATGGCGTTCCTGCGCAAGCTGTTGGAGTCCATCCGGGAGCGGGCCCGCCACGCCCCGGCCGGGGCGGTGGTCCACGAGGATCTCCCGCTGGCGTTGCGCGCGCTGCGTGATCTGGCCGCGACGCAGGTGGAGAAGGTGCGCATCGATTCGCGTCGGACCTTCGAGCGCGCACTGCAGTTCGCGACGCAGTTCGTCCCGGAGATCTCCGGACGCATCGAGTACTATTCCGGAGAGCGGCCGATCTTCGACCTCTACGGCGTGGAGGATGAGATCCACAAGGCGCTGCAGCGGCGCGTCGATCTCAAGTCCGGCGGCTACCTGATCATCGATCAGCCGGAGGCGATGACCACGATCGACGTCAACACCGGCGCCTACGTCGGGCATCGCAACCTCGAGGAGACCACCTTCAAGACCAACCTCGAGGCGGCGCAGGCCATCGCCCGGCAGTTGCGGCTGCGCAATCTGGGCGGGATCATCATCATCGACTTCATCGACATGGCGCAGGAAGAACACCGCAAGCAGGTGCTGCGTGCGTTCGAGAAGAGCCTCGAGCGCGACCATGCCAAGGGCCAGATCTGCAACGTGTCGCCGCTCGGCCTCGTGGAGATGACCCGCAAGCGCACCCGCGAGAGCCTCGAGCACGTGCTGTGCAAGCCGTGCCCGACCTGCGACGGGCGCGGTACGCTCAAGACGCCGGAGACCGTGTGCTACGAGGTCTTTCGCGAGATCCTGCGCGCGGCGCGCCAGTTCGATGCCGAGCGCCTGCTGGTGCTGGCCTCGCAGGAGGTGGTGGATCTGCTGCTCGACGAGGAATCGACGAGTCTCGCGGAACTGCAGGAGTTCATCGGTAAACCGGTCCGACTCCAGGTCGAGGCCCTATATACCCAGGAACAGTTCGACGTGGTGTTGATGTAGCGGGCGGACGGGGTCCCGCGCCGCGCCGCGGGCCGCGTCCGGTCGGGGACCCCGCGAGCCGGGCCCGGAGAGGATCGTGCGACTACAGCGCATTGCGCGGGGTGTGGGGTTTGCGGCGGCGGCGCTGGTCATCCTGGCGGCGGTCGTCATCGGCTCGGTGCGCCTCCTGCTGCCGCTGGTGCCCCGTTACCAGGACCTGATCCAGGCGCAGGCGCAACGCTACCTGGGGTTTCCGTTGCAGTGCGAACGCATCGACGCGCGCTGGACGGGCCTGTACCCGGAACTCGTGCTGCGCGGGGTCACCCTGCGCGACCCGACCGGGCGCGGAGTGATCCTGCGCGCGCGCCAAGTGCGCCTGGGGATCGATCCGGCCGCGCTCTTCGGGCGGCGCTTGCGGCCGGTCACCTTGACGCTCGTGGACCCCACACTGTCGCTGGTGCGCGACCCCGACGGAGACATCCACCCGACCGGCGTCCCTCCCGGACACGTCTTCTCGTTGCGTGCGCTGCTTGCGCGGCTCGCCCCGTTCGCACAGGTGCAGGTGACCGGTGCCGCCCTCCTCTGGTGGGACCGCCTGCACGGTGCCGCGCCGGTGCGTTTCACGGCGATCCGCATCGATCTGCGGCGTCGTCACGGCGCCCGCGTCCTCGGCTTGTCCGCGACGCTCCCGGCCGCCTTCGGTCGCCGCCTGACCTTCGTCGCCCGCTGGCGCGGTGCGGCGTCGGACCCGCTGCAGGCGCGCGGGCGCTTCTTCGTGAAGGGCGAGGGCCTCGCGCTGTCGCGCTGGACCGCGGGGCACACCTGGGCCGGCATGACCCCGGAGGCGGGGCATGCCGATCTCGAGGCGTGGGGCGCGTGGGACACCGGGCGCCTGGTGGCGCTCGAGGGCCGCGCCGCGGCACAGGGCCTGCGGCTGGCGGGAGCGGGTGGAGCGGCGCCGTTCCAGGCGGCGGAGGCGGCCGGGCGCTTCGCGTTCGAACGGGAGGCGACGGGCTGGTGGCTGCGGCTCGCCGATCTCGTGCTGCACCGCTCCGCCGGAGCGTCGCCGCGCGCACCGATGGACCTCGCCGTGGTGTACCGTGCCGGGGCACCCGGCGGGAGCGCCGTACGCCCCGGCACGGTCACGGTGGACGCGCACAATCTGCGCTTGGCGGTGCTCGGGGCGCTGCTGCGGCGCGCCGAACTGCCGGCGCCCTGGGGGCGGCGCTTGGCGGCCCTGCAACCGGGCGGCGTACTGCACCGGCTCCATCTGCGCTATCGGGGGCCGGTGCGCGCCCCCGAGGACCTCACGTTGCGCGCACGTTTCTCGGGGTTGTCGTTTCGGCGCCGGGGTCGGCTGCCGGGAGTCGCCGGACTCGACGGCCGCGTGACGGGCGGCCCGGGGAGCTGGACGCTGGATCTGGACAGCGATTCGGTGACCCTCGATGCGCCGCGCTGGTTGGCCGCGCCGCTGCACCTCACGCGACTGGCCGGACGCATCACCGCGCGCCGGAGCGCCGCTGTGGGTTGGGTGTTGCGCACCCCTGATCTCGCGTTCGCGAACCCGGACCTGGCGGCGCGCGCCCGAGTGCGGCTGGAGTTGCCCCCGGGGGGCGCGCCGGTGGCCGATCTGCAGGTGGACGTGGAACGCGGCCGGGTCGCGGCCGTGCGCCGCTACCTGCCGTTGCGCGGGATTCCTCCGCGCGGGCGCGCTTGGTTGGAACACGCGTTGGTCGGCGGCGAGATCACCTCGGGAGCGGTGCTGCTGCGCGGGCCGCTGGACGGGTTCCCGTACGATGACGCGGACGGGGTCTTCGAGGCGCGGCTCAACGTGCGGGACGTGACCTTGCAGTACGCACCGGACTGGCCGCGGCTGGAGGAGGCCGAGGCGCAAGTGGGGTTCCGGGGCCGCGCCCTGAGCATCGATCTGACAAGCGCCAAGGTGTTCGGTATGTCGCTCACCGGCGCCCATGCCGCGATCCCGCGCCTGGGTCACGACGAGATCCTGAACGTCGCACTACGCGCCCGGGGCCCGGCCGACGACCTGCTCCGCGTGCTCCGGGAGAGCCCCGTCGAGGAGAGTTACGGGGTGTTCCTCGGGGCGGTGCATCTCGCCGGCGAGGCGGCCCTGGACTTTCGTCTGCACCTCCCGCTGGGGAACCCGCGGGCGCGCACCTACTCGGGGACCGTCGCCTTCTCCGGCGCGACGTTGGACGGGGCCGCGTGGGGGCTGCGTCTGTCCGACCTGACCGGCCGTCTCGGGTTCGACCGGGACGGATTCACTGCGCCCGCCCTGCAGGCGCGCCTCTCCGGGGGGGCGGTGCGGATCTCGGTCGCGACCCCCGAGCCGGGCCGGCTCAGCGTGGTCCGGGTTCAGGGCGGCGCCGATGCCAAGATCGTGGAGGCGCTCGTCTCGGCGGGCCTGAGCGAGCGGCTCAAGGGGCGCACCGACTGGACTGCACGTCTGGCGATCCCCTGGAAGGAGCAGGGCGGGCGCGCCCCCAAGGTGGCCATGACCCTGCGCAGCGACCTCAAGGGCCTGGCGGTGGAACTGCCGGCGCCGTTCGGCAAGCCCGCCGGCGTGTCGCGGGAGCTGGAGTTGCGCACCGACCTGCCGCGGCGTGCGAATACGTCGCTGCGGGTGCACTACGGTGCGGTCCTGGACGGCGTCTTGCGCCGTGAGCGCGGCGTGCCGGGACCCGGGGAGTGGTGGTACGCGCAACTGCACGGCCCGGTGGTCGCCGGCAAGGTGTGGGTGCCGGTGCTCTATCCGGACGGGCCCGCCGTCGTGATGGATCTCGATCGCCTGGTGCTGCCCGGGGGCGGCCCGCGCATCCCGGGCCTGCGGGGTGCGGCGCCCGATCCCCGGGTTCTGCCCGCGCTGCGCGCCGAGGTGCGCGAATTCCGGCTGGGCGCCCGGTCCCTGGGCCGGCTCACACTGCGCGCGAAGCGCATCCCCGAGGGCCTGCGGCTGACCGCCCTGTCTCTGAAATCCCCGCAATTGCGATTGAAGGGCACCGGCTCCTGGGTGCGCGCCGGGCCGGGGTCGGTGACGCGGTTCCAGGGAACCCTCGAGAGCGACGACACCGGGCGGTTGCTCGGCGAGTTCGGTTTCGTCAAGTCCCTCAAGGGCGGCAAGGCGCACTGCGAGATGGATCTGCACTGGCCGGGTGCGCCTACCCGCGTGCGTCCGGCCACGCTTGCGGGCACCCTCAAGATCAAGATCACCGACGGGCGGCTGCTCGACATCAATCCGGGCGCCGGGCGCATCTTCGGGCTGTTCAGCTTGCAGGCCCTGCCGCGGCGGCTGTCGCTGGATTTCAGCGATCTGTTCCGAAAGGGCTTCACCTTCGATCACATCGAGGGAACCTTCCGCCTGCGCAATGGGGAGGCGTATACAGACAATCTCACCATGGTCGGGCCCGCGGCGGAGATCGCGGTCTCCGGGCGCACCGGGCTCGTGGCGCGCGACTACGACCAGAAAGTCACGGTGACTCCGAACCTGGGCAGCAGCCTGCCGATCGCCGGCACGCTGGCCGGAGGACCGGCCGTCGGCGCGGCGTTGTTCCTGGCCGAACACCTGCTGCGGGGGCCGATTCGTCACTTGACCCGTTACCGATACACGGTCACCGGCTCCTGGAACAAGCCGGTGATCACGCGCATCTCCGGCGGGATCGGCGGACTGCTGCCGGGTCTGGGCGCACCCGAAGCCAAACCCGAGCGCCGATCCCGGCCCGAACCCACGCCGCCCAAACCGGTCCGTTCGTCCGGCGCACCGTGAACGGCGTGTGGTATTCTGCTTTGCATGAAAGGCTCTGTGGCGTCGCGGCGGTGGAATGCGCCCGGTATGGTCCGGGGGGATTGATCCGTGTCCGGGACGCGGCGCGTCGCCGCGGTTCAGATGGCGTCCGGCCCCCAGGTGCAGGCCAACCTGCTGGAGGCCGGGCGGCTCATCGCCCAGGCGGCGGCGGCCGGGGCGGGTCTGGTCGTGCTCCCGGAGAATTTTGCCCTGATGGGCCTGCACGAGACCGACAAGGTCGCGTTGCGTGAGCGCGAGGGCGCCGGCCCGATCCAGGAATTCCTGTCCCAGCAGGCGGCGCGTCACCGGATCTGGCTGGTGGGCGGCACCATTCCCCTGGAGGCCGCGTCGCCCGAGAAGGTCCGCGCCGCCTGCCTGGTCTTCGATGCCCGGGGACGTTGCGCGGCCCGTTACGACAAGCTGCACCTGTTCGACGTGCGCGTGGTGGATACCGGTGAGTGCTACACCGAGTCGGAGACCATCGAGCCGGGCGATCGCACCGTGGTCCTCGACACACCGTTCGGCCGGCTCGGGCTGGCGGTCTGTTACGATCTGCGCTTCCCGGAGCTGTTCCGCCGCCTGCTCGACGAGGGCATGGAATTGCTCGCGGTGCCCTCGGCGTTCACGGCGGTCACCGGCCGGGCGCACTGGACGACGCTGGTGCGCGCCCGCGCCATCGAGAATCTCTGCTACACCATCGCCGCGGCCCAGGGCGGTTACCATTTGAGCGGGCGCGAGACCCACGGCGACACCATGATCGTCGACCCGTGGGGGACGATCCTCGATCACCTGCCGCGCGGCTCGGGGGTCGTGTGCGCCGATCTGGACCCGGGCTGGCTGCGCGCCACGCGACGCAACTTCCCGACCATCGAACACCGCCGCCTGTACTGCAAGCTGCCGTCGAAGTGCGGCACCGGAGCCGAGTCATGAGCGACACGCTGGAGATCGCCAAGCGCCGCATCCTGGAGCCCTCGGGGCTCGCCGAGTCGGACCTCGACCGGGTGTTCGGGGGGCTGGTGGGCCCGTCCGTGGACAACGCCGACCTCTACTTCCAGGCCAGCCGTCACGAGTCCTGGTCCCTGGAGGACGGCATCGTCAAGGAGGGTACCCACAGCATCGAACGGGGCGTCGGCGTGCGCGCGATCAGCGGGGAGAAGACCGGCTTCGCCTACTCCGACGAGATCGTCCTGCCGGCGTTGCTCGAGGCCGGCCGTGCGGCCCGGGCCATCGCGCGCAGCGGCGGCGAGGGCCGGCTCCCGGTCCGGCGTCCGCGTACCGGGCATGACCTGTACGCGCCGCTGGACCCGGTCGAGACGTTGCCCGCCGCGGAGAAGGTCGCGCTGCTGCACGCCGTCGACGCCGAGGCCCGACGCCGGGACCCGCGCGTGCGCGAGGTCATGGTGAGTCTCGCCGCCGTGCAGGATGTCGTGCTGGTGGCGGCCGCCGACGGCACGCTGGCCGCCGACGTGCGCCCGTTGGTCCGACTCAACGTCCACGTGATCGTCGAGCAGGGCGGGCGTCGCGAGCAGGGCTCCTACGGCGGCGGCGGCCGGTTCGGACTCGAATACTTCCGGGAGTCCGACCGCGCCCTCGGCTACGCGCGCGAGGCCGTGCGCCAGGCGCTGGTCAACCTGGAGGCCGTCGAGGCGCCCGCCGGTACCATGACCGTCGTCCTCGGCCCCGGCTGGCCCGGCGTGCTGCTGCACGAGGCCATCGGACACGGCCTCGAGGGCGACTTCAACCGCAAGGGCACCTCGGCGTTCGCCGGGCGCCTGGGCGAGCAAGTCGCCTCCGCCGCGTGCACCGTCGTCGACGACGGCTCGATGGCCCGGCGGCGCGGATCGCTGAACGTCGACGACGAGGGCACGCCCACGCAACGCACGGTGCTCATCGAGAACGGCATCCTCAAGGGCTATCTCCAAGACAAGCTCAACGCGCGCCTGATGGGCATGGCCCCGACCGGCAACGGGCGGCGCGAGTCCTACGCGTACCTGCCGTTGCCGCGCATGACCAACACCTTCATGCTCGCCGGTGCGCACGACCCGGCGGAGATCATCGCCTCGGTCGATCGGGGTTTGTACGCGGCCAACTTCGGCGGAGGCCAAGTGGACATCACCTCCGGGAAGTTCGTGTTCTCGGCGAGCGAGGCCTACCTGATCGAGGGCGGCAAGATCACCCGGCCCGTCAAGGGCGCCACCCTGATCGGCAACGGGCCCGACGTACTGACCCGCGTCACCATGGTCGGCAGCGACCTGGAGCTCGACGCCGGCGTCGGCACCTGCGGCAAGGACGGGCAGAGCGTCCCGGTGGGCGTAGGCCAGCCGACGCTGCGCATTGAGGAGTTGACAGTAGGCGGTACCCAGGCCTGAGCGGCCGGGAGAGAGGCGGGCCGAGGCCCGCCCTACCGGAATCGCCTCCCTGGTGGGGCCGGGCTCGCCCGGCCGACAACGCCGGAGATCGTGATCGATCGTGACACAGGAACGTGAATCAGCCATGACCTATCCCCAGCCCGCCGCAGCGCCCCCCGCGTCCCCCGCGCCCGCCGATCCGGCGCGGCTCCGGTCCCTGGTCGGAGACCTCCTGGAGGAGGCCCGCCGCCGCGGCGCGAGTGCCGCCGAGGCCGGCGTCAGCAATGAGATCGGCCTGTCGGTCAACGTGCGCATGGGCGAGGTCGAGACGGTCGAATACCACCGCGACCAGGGCTTGGGCGTGACGGTGTATTTCGGTACGCGCAAGGGCTCGGCGAATACCGCGGACCTGCGCCCCGAGGCGGTCCGGGAGACGGTGCAGGCGGCCTGCGACATCGCCCGTTATACGGCCGAGGATCCCTGCGCCGGACTCGCCGATCCGGCGCGCATGGCGCGCGCCATCCCCGATCTGGACCTGGATCACCCATGGGGCCTGGATGCGGAGCACGCGATCGAGGTCGCGCTCGCCTGCGAGAATGCCGCCCGTGAGCTGGATGCGCGGATCACCAACTCCGAGGGCGCCGGCGTCGATACCCACCGCGCCGTTCACGTCTACGGCAACACCAACGGCTTCCTCGGCGCCTATCCCAGTACCCGGCACAGCGTGAGCTGTTCGGTGATCGCACAGTCGGCCCGGGGAATGCAGCGCGACTACTGGTATAGCGCGGCGCGCGACCCGGCGGAACTGGAGGCGGCCGAGGCCGTCGGCCGGCGTGCCGCCGAACGCGCCGTGCGCCGGCTGGATGCCCGCCAACTGGCGACGCGCGAGGCGCCGGTGGTGTACGCGGCCGACGTCGCCGGCGGGTTGCTGCGTCTGTTCCTCGGCGCCATCCGCGGTGCGAATCTCTACCGCAAGGCGTCGTTCCTGGTCGACCACCTCGGCAAGCAGGTCTTCCCCGCATTCGTGCACATCCGCGAGCGCCCGCACCTGAAAAAGGCCATGGGCAGCGCACCGTTCGACGCCGAGGGAGTCGAGACCCGCGACCGCGAGCTGGTCGGGGACGGCGTGCTGCAGGGCTACCTGCTCGACAGCTACTCGGCCCGCAAGCTGGGCATGGAGACCACAGGCAACGCCGGCGGCGCGCACAACGTCCTGATCGAGCCCGGGGAACACGACCTCGAGGGACTGCTTCGCGAGATGGGCACCGGGCTGCTGGTCACCGAACTGATGGGCCACGGCTCCAACCTGCTCACCGGCGACTACTCGCGTGGCGCCGCGGGCTTCTGGGTGGAGGGCGGCGAGATCCGTCATCCGGTCGAGGAGATCACGGTGGCCGGCAACCTGCGCGACCTCTTCATGGGGCTCGCCGCAGTCGGCAACGACGTAGACCGGCGCGGCAACATCCGCAGCGGCTCGCTGCTCATCGAACGCATGACCATCGCCGGCCAATAACGGACGACCGCGGGGTCAGGCTTGACTTATGGGTATTTGCAGAGGTTTCCTGCGATGCTATCAAGCCTTTCTTCGATCCCGGCCCCCTGGTTTTCCGTTGATGCAATCGGCCGGCGGCTTTCTATTGCTCTATGCTACCAGCACCTTCGTTGTTATTCGCCGCGAATTGCACTGCGGGCAGCGCAATTTTTGGCAAGTTCATTCGCATGCACTGGTTCATTAGATATTCGCGCCAATAAGGCCAGACATGATAACTGGCATTCTTAAGGGCAAACGCATCCAGTGCATCCTGCCCCGATTCATTCTCCATTAGATATTCGGCAAGAAAGGTCGCCTCGATAACCGATTTGACATCCGCCTCATCGTCACTCTCGTCGGATCCATTTTCGGATACGGATTCAGGTAAAACAACCCATCGCGCCCCAAGATCAATGTAGACGCGAAAAATCCTTATATCTGCGTCATCTTCCTTCAGCGCGAGCACTTCTCCCCGGGTGACCACGTGCTTGAACTGAACAGCCAAGTCATTCGCCTCTAGTGAATATTTTGGATCAAAATCGTCCACCAGGTAACTGCTTGAGCTGTGCAGATAGACGTCACGAATGCGCAAACAATCGATTGCCTTTTGCAGTTCAGCGCTCATCCCACCTTCTGCCACTCTATGCGCCGGTTCAATTCGGCCGAGTAAACCAACCGGACGTTCGGGCGCGACGGAACCTTCTCGCCAGCAGTTCTGCTAACGGTCTTCCATTCTGGAGCTCCTGATATATGCATGGCACCTGCCGCAAAACCGGAGAAGTAGGCAAGGATGTTCACCAAGTGTTGATTAAGGCTGACTCCTTCTTCCCCTGCAGACTCAGCCAGCGCACGGTGCAGGGATTTCGGCAACCGCAGGGTTACGCGGCCACTATAGTCATCCCCCACCTCCTGCGGCACGGGCATGGGCTTCCCCTTCCCAGTGAACACCTCCGTCGTGGTTTCAATGGCATCGATAGCCAGTGCATAGGTTTCTTCAAACGTATCCCCGTATTCAGCCAGATCGGGCAATTCCCTGACTCGTGCCTCGAAGCACACTTCACCCTCGAACTTGCTCCGTCGAACCGTGATGTTGTAAGCATGTGGATCAATCATGATTCGATCCTCTCCAGGAAGTCGATAATTTCGACTTCGTACTGCCGCAAAATTCTCAGGACCTTGCCAATATAGGCAGGCTTGACCTCTGGATTCTTGCCATGGCCACAATTGTAGCCACCTGAGGTAAATGTAGAAATGCCATCATGGAAAAACACCTTGTGCCCACCTCGTTTACCGTCCCGAACCTCGAAACCCAACCGTGCAAGCTGTTCAGCTAACGTGTCACAGCGGATGCTGGCCTTCGAGGCTTGAAGCGTCTCGACGACCTCTGTGTATATCAGTT
>VAPM010243293.1_pt1 | contig 10188 bp, 5 predicted proteins | sample 3395091 | NCBI WGS metagenome assembly VAPM01 (sample SAMN08290445, study PRJNA428436) | hydrothermal vent metagenome | isolation source: Deep-sea hydrothermal vent chimney 3 | place: Pacific Ocean: Juan De Fuca Ridge | reverse complement strand
CCTCATTATTCCGTAATTTCTATCTTTCTTTTTAGTTCATTTCCTAATTCATCAATAACTGTAATGACATGTTTTCCTTTTTTAGGTTGTATTGCCATTTCGTGGAAAGTTTGCGTCGTGCCAATAAAATTAGCGTCTACATACCAAAATACTTTTATGTCTTGTATGGAGTGTGCTAATCTAAACACTAAATCATTTTTTTGTTCATTAAACCCTTTTGGTAAAAATACTTTTACCGATTCTTTCGGATAAATAAAATCCATAACTAATTTTTCTTCTGATAAACAACCTGACTTAAAGACTGGTAGCACTTTATATATCGGATTTTTCTTTTGATAATAAAACTCCATTAATGGTGATAGCACAAACCAACTTTTATGTTTCATTTTATTGATAGGATAACACGATGAATTTACTTGGTATTGTTCACTTTCATCTAAATGTACTAAAAAATGATTCGGACAAGGTCTTGTTTTTAATCCCGCTCTTTGTACAAAAACGGAGTCTTTTTGCTCGCATATTTCGGAAGTTCTATACCCACTTTTATTACAAACTGGTATTTTTTCTAGTTCATCAAAAGGTCTTTTAAACCATTTACTTCTTGGCAGCACATCAAACACATCGAATAAAATTGGTGCTGCTGTTGAAATACCTACTAAGCCCGGTCTTCCTTCTCCGTCCGCATTACCTACCCAAACACCCACTACATAATCTTTTGTAGAACCTATTGCCCAAGCATCTCTAAAGCCAAAACTGGTACCTGTTTTCCAGGCTATTTCTTTTGAAGAATCGAAAAACTCCCAGTTCTCATTGCCTTCGGGCCTGTTCACTTCTTTTAATGATTTGTACGTCATGTAAATCGAGCCTGCATCAAACAATGTTTTTTCTGTAGAAAGCCCTCCAAAATCAACTTTTTTGTCAGCGATAAAAGTAGGTTCTACAAACTCATTCACATAATATTTACCTTGTGTATCGTCGTAATGATTAATGGTTGATGATAACGAAGCGTAGCTTTTACATAGATCCCACAAATTACTTTCTGCACCACCTAAAATCAAAGATAATCCATAATGATTGGCATTATATTTTACATCTTTTAAGTTTAATTTCTTTAGATAATGATGGAATCTATCCAATCCGAATTGTTGTAACATTCTAACTGCCGGAACATTTAACGAACGTGATAAAGCTCTACTTGCCGGAACGGCTCCATCGTATTCTGAATCGAAATTTTTAGGATTATAGCTTCCTATTTGTGTAGGCACGTCTCCCACCAACGTATTTGGTAAAATTTCACCAGCATCCAACATCCCTGCATATAAAAAGGGTTTTAGAATACTGCCTGTACTTCTAGGTTTATTGATAATATCTACATCTTTTTGATGTGCCCTATCTGTAGGTGAATTACCAACATAAGCCAATACTTTACGTGTTTTAACCTCTAAAACCAAAACAGCTATGTTATGAATTTGATTTTGCTGTAAGTTATTATAATGTGTTTTTACAATACTATTTACACGTTGCTGCAACCTGATTTTTATACTTGTTTTGGTTCGTTCTCCTTTATTGGTTTTTGTAATACGCTGCAATAAATGAGGTGCAATTTGTGGTAATCGATACGGTTTTTGTGGTAATTCTTCTTCAATTGCTAATTGATACGTCAATTCGTCTATGATATCATTCTCGAAAAGCTTTTTCAATAATCTATTTCGCTTCTGAAATAATCGCTCCTGATTTTTACCTGGAAAAATTAAACTTGGTGCATTTGGTAATACAGCCAACGTAGCAGTTTCTGACCAAGACAACTCGTTAGGGTTTCTACCAAAATAACGCCAGGAAGCCATGTCCAATCCAACTACATTCCCACCAAAAGGTGCATTGGAAGCGTATAATGCTAGAATATCAGTTTTACTATGTCTAATTTCTAGACGGGTAGCTAAAATAATTTCAATAACCTTTTCAAAATAGGTTCTTCTTTTTCCTTTACGGGATAATCTAATGACTTGTTGTGTCAATGTGCTACCACCACGTTTTATAGAACCTGATTGTATATTTTGCCAAAAGGCTTTGACTATTGAAACCGGATTAAACCCAGGATGCTTATAAAAATAAGCATCTTCAAAAGTGATGATACTTTGCTCAAATTTATATGGAATACTGTCGGTATGTGGAAAACGCCATTGTTCATCTTCTGCAATTTGTGCAGCCAATAGTTCGCCTTCAACGCTTTCAATTACTGTTGAGGTTGGTTCGTTAAAAAGTTGTTTGGGTAATGAGAAATAGTACCATATTAGAAGTGCTGCAATTATTGCAGATTTGGTTTTGTGGTTTTTGATGAGGTTTAATAATCTCATTTATTATTCTTTCTTTGTAAAAGCTATTTCGCTGAGAGTCTCAGAGAAAAACACAGAAATTCACTGAGAGAAAATATCTAACCTAAAATTTTAATCGTTTCTTTTGGTTTTTTTATTCGGATTTGAATTCTCTTATATTCCCATTTACCTTCATTTTTATTGGCTGAAATATCTATTCTCCCCTTTCCTTTTGAGCCTTTTACACGGACTGAAATATCAACAGAATTACTGTTGTTTGAATAACTTACCACTCCTTCTGCAATAGCCAAAAAATTAATGGATTCTAAGTCTCCTAATTTTTGTTTTACCTCTTTATTTTTATTTGCTATATCTAATGCGTCTTCATAAATTTCTGATTCAACATATACTGCTACAACGCCTGAAATTTCATTGCCTGCTAAAGTTAGTATTAAAGCAGCTCCTGAAAATAAGACCAATAATGGTATTAGCCATTTCCAGTTTCTATTTAACCATAATTTTTTAGAGGTTAGCTCATTCATATGCTTCTTATTTTGTTTTTTACCCTTCCGCTCATGCTTTGCATGACCACCCTCCCTCTTCAGTGAAGGAGTTTAAATTCTGACTAGAAATATTATTTTTAATTCTTGATTTAACCGTTTTTCTTAGCCCTTCCCTTTGGGAAGGGTTGGGATGGGCTTATTTCACAACCTTAATCCATTTACCTTTAGTTCTCACAAAATAATCATTGTCATACATAGCTTCTGCTTGAATACCCGGTAAATAATAATTGCCTAAATACGATGCATTGAGCTGTACCGTAAATATTTTTGATTTTCTAGATCCTAAATCAAAATAGAAGTTTACTCTGTCATCTCTTATATCGGTAAATTCTGCTTGACTGCCTGTTGAACTACCATAATCTGTAAAGCGGGTATTTACTATTTCCCAGCCTGAAGGAAAAATTTCAGTCAAAGCAATATCATGTAGATTTTCAGCTTTTAGATTGCTTATGGTAACAATGGCTTTAAAGTCTGTTCCTTGACTTAAATTCGTAACATCTATACGATTGCCATTGGTATCTGTATAATTGATATTAATCCCTAAATTACGTTTTTCAGCCAATTCTTTTCCTAAAGGTAACACTCCTGAATTCAACACTCTAACATAAACTACATTTGCTTGATCGTTCTTTAGCTTTAAACTATTATTTCCATCGTTAATTCTTAATTTACGTTGTGCAATGGCTTTTTGTGTATTGATAATTTCAGATTTTCCATTATTGGCAGCATATTGTACTTTAACAGCCTTACCTCCGTTAATCTCAACCATTTTCGCCATTGCTAATAAACAATAGGAGGTTGTTTGTGTACTCATCCAGTTTTTAGAAGACAATTGTTTGGCTAAATATTGCGCCATTTCTCTTGACTTACTATCGCCAGTTAACAACATCGTTTCCATTGCCATAGCTCTGTTTCTATTCGTAGAACCATACGTGTAATAATCTCCTCTAACCGATTCGAAATCAATATTGGCGGCATTGGCAACCTTTTTTGCAACTTCTTTTTGTCCTGCTAATGCATAAGCAGCGGCTAAGCGCCATTTACTATCGTTTGATAGTCTTCCATACTCACGTAACCTATTCATTGACGCTAAGTCAGGATGACCAGCTAACGCTAAGGTGTATAAACGGTAGGCTTGTGCTAAATCATAATAATAATGTCTATTGCTCGCTCTCCAACTTCTAGCAGATTGCTGCTGGTATTTCAGCCAATTATTCATAAAGGTCAATGGCATCACATACCCTTTTTTCTGAGCTTCAACCATAAAATGCCCTGCATAACTTGTACCCCAATCATCAGCTGTATTTTGACCCATCCAATAACTCATTCCGCCATTAGGCGTTTGAAAATGACCTAAACGTTCAATGGCTTTTTTGATATTATTATCCATATCCTGCTTTTTATCGTAGGTCAGATCAAAAATATCTGCCAAATATAATTGTGGGAAAGCACTCGAAGTTGTTTGCTCAACACATCCATGAGGATAACGGATCAAATATTGCAACCTACCCGTAAAATCCATTGGAGGTAAAGTTGAAAACTCTATCTCTGCCTTACTTGTTCCAATAACGCCGAAGGTTTTAAAATCAAGGGTTTGCTCAGCGTTTGGTTCTAATACAATATCAATTACTGTTGTACTTATCGGGTTTGGATTTACAATATCAATCTCAACTTTATAAGATGATTTTTCACCATTACTAAATGCCAATACTTCAATAGTACCAATACCTTGTGCTTTGCTGACATCTAACTCAAAATATACCATTTTTTCATCTGGTTTAGCAAAGGAAAGCGATTGTGTTTTTTTTCCGATAATGGTAATGCCTTTACTTAGTTTTAAACTGATATTCGCCGTTTTGATTTTAGGTTCCATCGCAAAAACGGTAACCGGTAAGGTTACTTTTTCGCCAGGGCTTAGCTTACGCGGAAGCGAAGACAATACCATTAAAGGTTTACGAACAGGTGTGGTTTCATCAATGCTACCATAAGCAGCCTTTGTATTGTCACCGGCAATAACCATAGTTCGCACTGAACCAATATATTTAGGCATTGTAATTTTATGCTTTTTTGTTTCTCCTTTTTTAAGAGTAAACGGACCTAAATAAGTGACTACTGGTTTAAATCGATTTGCTTTTTTAGGTGGTGTTTTTCCTGCTTCTTCATCACCACCAATTCCAAAAACTTGCTGTATGCTTCCACCATAAGCGCCAATCACATGATCAAAAATATCCCAGGTTTTAACACCTAAAGCTTCTTTGGTATAAAAATTATCCCATGCATTTGGGGTTTTAAAACGGGTTAAATCTAATAAGCCTTCGTCAACAATAGCCAAAGTATAAGTCATCGGTTTACCTTGTTTTTCACTGACCTTAACCGTGAATTTTTCTTCTGGTTTCAATACTTTTGGCATAGAAATTTGAGGCTCTAAAATAGTATTAGGGTCTTTTACCAATATCGGAATTACACCATATAATCGCAATGGTAAGTCATTAGCTGTAGAAGCATGTGGTTGTAATAATGATATATTAATGAACACATTAGGTGTCATTTCTTTGGTAATTGGTATTTCGGCCGTAGTTTCGCCTTTTTGGGTTTTTACCCAACGTTGATCTAATACTTCTGTACCATTCTCAATACTAATCAATGCTCTACCTGCTGTCCCAGAAGGGAATGTTATTTTAGCTGTTTCACCAACATTATAATTCTCTTTGTTAGCAGAGAAAACAAGCATTTTTGCTGCTTGAGGGTCACTTCCAGCAGGTCTGCTCCACCAATTTCTATAGAAATAAATAGTTCTTCCTGTGGCGTGTCCGCTTTTTGGATCATAGACTCTAATTAAATATCTGCCTCCATCTTCATCAGGAATATTAACCTTGAAATTTCCTTTTCCTTTGGTATTTGTATTGACTGTAAATGATTTAATAGGTTTGTGATATTGGCTTCCAACATATGATGCTAAATCGTCATAAGAAGAATTCCACCACCAACGCCATTGAATTTGATATACTTTTACTTCTACTCCGTTACGTTGAACAGGCTTTCCTTCAGCATTAACTGTGGCAACATCAAAGGTTACGTCTTCATCAGTATAATAGGAGCCGTACGCTCTTGCTTTGGGAGAACGCATCCCTACAAAAACATCATACGGTGCAAAATTCATACTCACTGCATCCATAGAAAAATCGCCTCCGTTTTCAAAAGCTCTTGTTAAAAATGATACTTTTAACATGCCTGGTGCTTTATTGCCAAAATTTATCTTTTTGGTCAACTTAGCATTCCCTTCAGCATCTAATCTGCCATCAAAAATGGTCATTTCTTCTGTTGAAAAGGTTCGTGTAGGATCTGTAAAAATATACTTTGGATAGTTTTTAAATGCCGTTGAAGTACTTGTAAATTTAGCATTCACCTCAGCTTTTAAATTTTTACCCACAGCACCATGTAACCATTTGACATTTAATGCTGCATCAATTGGTTTTTTTGAAGTAAGCACTTCATCTTTAAAGTCAATCTTAATTTTTAATCGGTTAGGTTTTATGGTTTCTACCTTCAATCCTTGATAAAAAACAGCACCACCAACGCTGACTTTGGCATTCCAATTACCTGTAGCTGCGGTTTCTGATGTAGGTACTGTGAATTTGTAGAATCCATTACTACCACCTATTTTAATTTTTTTATAACTAAGTTTCCCGTGTGGATCTGTAATTTCTAATCGAACAGGATGATTTTTAGGTAGTGGATTTGCATTGTCATTCAACACAAAAGTAAGATGTAAAGTGTCGCCCGGTCTCCAAACGCCACGTTCTCCATAGATATATCCTTTTAATCCTTTTTGTAATCTTTTTCCGGAAACATCAAACTTGCTTAATGATAACGAGTATCCGTCGTCTAGCTTAATATAGGTCTTATTATTTCCCTTTGATATAATAGCGAAATATGCATTTTTATCAGCATCATAAATAGCAAACCCTTGTCCATCCGTTTTAACCGTAGCTATTTCTTGCTGTTGGTAATTAAACAACTTAATCATTGCATTTGCAATAGGATTTGTAGTTAGAATATCTGTTACTGCAAAATGATAGGATCTATTTTCTCCTTTTTTAGCAATTACACCCACATTTGAAGCTAAAATATTAGCAGATACAATATTGTTTTCATTGTAATAATAAGCCTCTTTACAAGGGTTTTCTCTGTCTTCCCAATTATAATAACGATTGTTTTGGTAGTTATAAATTAAATTATCCCAATACTGTTCTTCACGTTCATCAGCATCATCCGCCTCAGCAGTATTGTATTGACTTTCGTCATCGTAATAATAATCTTCTTCATAATCATCGCCATCATCTGAATTAGTTGTTGTTTGACTAGCATCACATTTATATAAGGAATAACCTTTTTTAAAACTCAATTCTATTCTATAAATAGCACCTGGGTCTGACTTAATCATTTTAGAAAGATCAATAGCATAAGTTTTCCATTTGCCATTATTTTCTATATCAGATTTGATAAGCTTTATTGTCTTTTTAGCAACTCTTCGTCCTACTCTTCTAATGCTATACCTGTTTAATCCGTCAAGGTTATTATCCTGTAAAAATTGTAAAACGTTGCTTTCGTAGATCTTAATCACACGCACATCAACCGCTTTTAGATTTACAGCTTCGAAATTGAACTTTAAATTATTAGAATTTGGTAAAATAACACCACTACTAACCAATCTAACTGCAGGTTTTACTTGTTCAAAAGCAATTTTTTCTGAAAATACTTTTTTGAGTTTATAGCCATCTGTATTTTTGATGCCCTGAAAAACATCTACCTGCACATTACCAATAACTCTACTATCAGGATATACTTTTAAGACATTGCCATCAACAACATATTTTAAACTTTTAGTATTTTCAATAGCTACCAAACCTTTAAAATTTTGTTGCTTTTTTAGAGGGTCAGAAAAGTTAATTGCTAAATGCTGCTCCGGAGTTTGGATAACATCAACATTAACAATGGTAAAATTGCTAATACCCGGAATTTGTTTTTTTGCAGAGCCTTTATTGTCAATTCCATGTTTTTTACCAGACCAGTTAATTTCTATTTCAGAATCATCTTTAAAACGATTGATACTATCTATCTTAAATTCATAAACTGTTGACGATTGTAATACTGGTTGCCATTTTACCTTTAATTTTTTACCTTTTTGAGTTGCTGAAACCAATGTTTTTACGGTTTCGATTGGTAGCACATCTGCTGACTTCAAAACACCTTCAATATACTGCCATTCTTTACTATACGATTGTAAATTGTTTGTGTTAATCGTAAAGTTTGGTTGAATAGTTTTAAACTTAAAAGTGTATTTCTTAAACTTTGAAGGGACATTAGTATGAATCTTAGATAAATTAACTGTAACGCTATATTCAGTATCTGACTTTAAATTTTCTTCTGGTTTAAAAACTACCGTTCGGGAATTTAAGGCAGATAATTTTCCTTTTACTGATGGAGAAATAGAAATAATCTTATCTGATATTTCAGCATTTTCTTCCCAGCCTTCAACTTCTTTTGCCAAGCCTATTTGTATAGGTTCGGTTACAGAAACGACCCCTGAAGTTGTATAATAGATATATTCTTTAAACTTAAAAAGGTTGTCGGTTTCTTGTTGAGGATTTTTGTCTTTGCAGGATACTGCTAAAAGGACAATGGTTGAAATTAAGAGTTGTTTGAAAAGATTCATTTTAAAGAAAAATTTATATGTTTTAAAAAATATGAAGTTACTATAATTTTAAGGCTTCCACCAATGTTTTATTTGGAATTTAGCTACAATACAAAAGTGATGTTTTATTACTATGTATTTTACGCTATAAACCGTGAAATTGCTATCCCTGAAAACAGGGTTTTAATCTTATCATTCTACATAGACTATTCGGTCAAAATAAGTTTTTAGTCGGAATCTATAAATATAGGCAGGTCTGGATTCCTGCCTGCGCAGGAATGACAAATCGAATTTAGAGTATAATTTAAGTTAGTATCTTTGAAGTTAACAATTCAATTTCATGGAATCTCTACAAACTTCGGCTAGATTTACTTTTCAAATTCTATTTGTCTTATTGATTTCTTGCGGTTCAAATAATGAAACTAGTACTATACCGCCAACTAATGGTGAAAAAGCAGCTATTGTCTCTGTTACTACTTCAGGAAATGAAAATGCATATACCTTTAGTGTGGGAGTACGCAGTCCTGATAAAGGTTGTAATCAATATGCTAATTGGTGGGAAGTGCTCTCTGAAAATGGAGAATTGATTTATCGTAGAATTTTAGGGCATAGTCATGTTAATGAGCAACCATTTACACGTTCTGGCGGTAGTGTAATAATTACAAAAGATCAAGTTGTTATTGTTCGGGCACATATGAATACCTCTGGTTATGGAACCAAAACCTTTAAAGGTTCTGTATCAAGTGGATTTATGGCTTTTGAAACCCAACAAAATTTTGCTAATGATTTGGCAACTCAAGACCCTTTGCCTTCTGGTTGTGCTTTTTAGAGTTATTTTAAATAGTATCTTTGAAGCTAACAACTCAAATCTATGGAATCACTTATACAAACTGCAACTAAGTTTGCGCCTCAACTTTTAATTTTAGCCTTTTTAGCCATTGTTTTCTTACAATCAAGTATTGATAAATTAACCGATTGGAAAGGCAACCTATCCTTTTTAAAAGATCATTTTGGTAAGACTTTTTTAAAAAATAGTGTTCCGTTAATGTTAGGAGTAATTATGGCTGGTGAGCTTATTGTTGGAGTGATGAGTATTATTGGAATCATCCAAATTTATACTTCAGGAACAATGACTATAGGTTTTTATGCTGCAATTTTAGCTGGAAAAGTATTATTAGCATTATTACTCGGACAGCGTATTGCTAAAGATTATGCAGGCGCTATGACCATTGTTGTTTATTTTATGGTAACTGTTTTTGGAGTGTATCTTTTAGCTTAATACTAGAAGTGTTTGACCAGTTAAATACCTTTCAATATATACTTGAACAATATAGGTGCCTTTTGTAAATTCTTGTATAAATCGATCTGAAAGAATTGATATTTTTATATTCCTGCCATCATAATAAGCAACTGTTTCGTCAGTATAGGGTATTTCTTTTCCTGATCTTAAGGTAAATGTCCCTCTTTCATTTATAACTTTTTTTTGAGGGTTTTGGATTACAATAAAAATTTCTTTACTACCAGGTGCGATATTTCCATTTTTATACATTTTAAAATTAACACTAATGGCATGTGTTTTTGAAGCTCTTCCTGTTTCTGTATAGTTCCCGTTACGTTT
>VAPM010772897.1_pt1 | contig 10189 bp, 7 predicted proteins | sample 3395091 | NCBI WGS metagenome assembly VAPM01 (sample SAMN08290445, study PRJNA428436) | hydrothermal vent metagenome | isolation source: Deep-sea hydrothermal vent chimney 3 | place: Pacific Ocean: Juan De Fuca Ridge | reverse complement strand
TGGACCAGAAACACAAGTAACAGCCCCGAAATAACTTTCGAACGCTTTGCGAATTGAAAATTGTCCTTCCGCCCAAGCATCTTGTGCTCTAGTTAATAAATTAGTAGCAGAATTTTTTAATCTAAAGTGTCCACTTACTGCACCAACTTCTGGAAAAGCATTAAAGATAGGAACAATTTTTTCCATTGCATCAATCGCCCACACCGAATCACTATCAGAAAACGCAAAAATAGAACCCTTTGCTTCACGCATTGCTTTACCTAGCGCTCGTTTTTTTCCAGCATTTTTTTGGTGAATAACTCTTATCAATTTCTTTTCTGCATAATCATCTAAAACTTTTGCTGTTTCATCAGTACTGCCATCATTTACAAAAATTATTTCCTTGTTTTCATAAGTTTGTTTTACAAGTGAAAGTATACATTGTTCTATAACCTCCTCTTCATTATACACAGCGACCATACAACTGACTAATGGCCGTTTTTTCTTTCTATTTCTTTTTTTATTTTCAATTGTTTTAGCTAAAATAGCCGGGTCTTGATATTTAAATATGGCATAATAGAAATTTACAAAAAGTACAGCTGTCACAACAACACCATAAGCATATAAAATAAAATAATTTGAATCGACAAAAAAAGTTTTCCCAGCCAAAATCATCAACACAGCAAAAAAGATAAAATAAATTACTAATTTATGTCTAAGTGTAATTATCTGATTGTGATACAATGTATTTTTATTATCCTTTATTTTCTTATTTTTCATTTATTGCTTTAAGTTAAAATATTTTTTAGTAACACAAATAAAAAAGGCTACCACTTCAAAGCATCCTCCTTAAAAATTATTTATTTTTCCCTTCCAATAATTAGACTATATCAAAACAAATTATTTTGCAAACTATTTTCCCACATTTTTCAGCCATAATTTAAAAATAAATTTCCAGTCTTTAATAGCAATTTTTTTCTAGTTTTATCAATTATTCTCGCAATATATTAAAATTCCAAACATTAGTTAAGCTATGATAATATGCACCTGTTGCAAACCAAGCCCAATTTTCATCATAATAATTTTGTCCCCAATTATAATTTTTGTAATCATATTTTGAATCTATAAATTTATCAAAAAAATCTTTTGCTATTGAGGGATTCTTATACATTAAAGCAACTAACCAACCGGAATCAACAGACAAAGAGTTATTATGGCTATTTATTTTTCCATTTGGATATAAAGACATTGGTAGTTTATTATTTTTCTCATAATATTGAACAGCAAATTCTCCCGCTTTTTCAAGATACTTTTTTGCCTCATTATCATTAAACCATTGTTCATCCAGTGACACTCTCCACAAAATTCTAAAAGCATCAAAACTAAATAAATCAACATTATGATCAAAATATTCTTCAGCCGACTCCATATCACCACTTTTTTTATTCAAAAGCAACCAATCACTTGGTAAGTAGATATTATTATTTTTCTCTCGCCCAATATCATTAAGCGTTCTATATGAATCTTCAGCCAATTTATTCCAATTATGAGATGGGTCAACTTGCCCAAAAATTTTATATGTTGCCGGAGAAATATACGACGGATTAAAAAGATAATTTGAACCCTTATCAGCAGACTCTTTTCTCATTGGCAATAAATAATATCTTCCATTAATATTAACTACACAATGATTCCAAATATCATCTATAATTTCTTGTGCATCATAAAGATAGGTATCGTCATTCCACAATTTATATCCAAAAAGTAACGCCAAAGCAATGTCCTCATCAGCATCGGTTGCATTAGTAGGATCACTCACTTTATTATTTTTCCACTGCCAAGAGAATAACTTATCATCTAAACGATATTGCAAATGATTTCGTGTCCAGAGCCATACTCCAGAAAAAGCATCTTTATCATTCATCCAAACAGATCGTAGCATAGCGTAAGATTGCCCTTCTGATGTCGTTGTGTTGTTTTGCAAATCAATCACTTGTCCATAATTTTCCCCTTCAAAAATAATATATTGTTTTTTGTAACTATTCCAAGCATTTAATAGTTGCGAATAATGTTCGTCATTTACACGCAAAATCATTGCCCAATCTCCATTTGTTGTAAGAAAATTTTGAGTATCTACAAAGGTATTTTCATCACTATGCCACTCTGCAATTGGCCATGAATTTACATAGGCCTCTTTTACAATTGGATAATTATCTGTTTTAATTTGCTTGAGCATTTCATGTGTTAGTGCGATGTAATTAATATTTTGCCAATTTGATTGATATTTTTTATCTCTAATTACCGGATCACGATTAATTTTATAATACCAATCAGCGTTAGGAAAAGTTTTATCATTTATATTATGAGGATCACGAATATCCACTAAGGCATAACTATCAATAGCAATTGAAGCCTCTTCTGGCAAATTATTTTTAATCCAAAGAATAGCATTTTTTTGTTGACTAGTTTCATCAATAAAAAAATGTTTAGTTGGTGCATAAAAACCATAATAAACTGCCACCAACGAAAAAAGGACGAGCACTCCAACTGTTTTTTTCAATTCTGTTTTAAAAATAATACCGAGGAAATTATATAACAAAATTGCCAATATTATTGAAAAGATTGGAAACAAAGGAATAACATAGAAATTCAAAACTATACCGCCTCTAATTAAAAATAATAAATAAAATAAAAATAAAAATAAAAATAAACGAATATTTTTGTGCCAGATTGCATTAAATATTGCTAACAATATAGTAATAATAGCAATCCAAACCATAGTTCCATCTTTACTCATCCAATCACTAACAACCATCATAAAATCACTGCCGTTATTCCAAAAAGGAAGATTAGCTCCTTTGCGAGATATCTGAAATATTATTGTTTGAATAAAACTAACATGTTCATTTCCTATATGTGCTGGAAAAAACTCTCCTCTTAAAAAAGCATACATTATATAAAAAGATGCCACTGATATTGATGAAACTAACCATAATATTGAACGAAAACTTTTAGAAACCTTGCTTTTAGAAAAAATAACAAAAGATAAAATTGGCACTCCAAACATAACAGCCGTTTCTTTAGTTAAAACAGCCAAAGCAAATAAGGTGCCGGAAATAATATAATGATAAAGTTTAATTCTTTTCATCAAAAGCAATGCTACTGAAGCCATTATCCACATAATCATAATATTATCTAATAGAACGCGTCGCTGAAAATATATCATTAACGGTGAAATTGAAAACAAAAATCCGGCAAAAAATGCTACTAAAGAATTTTTTGTTACTCTTTGTACTATGTAAAACACCAAACCGGTTGTAATAATGTGAATAAATAACATTAACGCCCGACCAGTATCAATAGATGTTCCAAATCTAAAAAAATTGTCTCCCAGAGCTTTGTCCCAAAGAGCAATAAAAATCCATCCTGCCGGAGGATGATCATACCAATAAGTATAAGGGGCTAATTCTCCTGTTTCTATCATTGACCATGCCCTAGACACATAAGTACCCTCATCACTTTCATAATATGGATAATGTAACATATTCCAGCTATGCAAAAATCCAGAAAGCACAAGAGTAAGAAAGAATAAAATTGTAATGGTAGTTTTCTTTGACATAATATTTAAACAATGGCTAAGACGTTTTTTCTTTAATTATTTGTTGTCTGGCAATATTGATATGAGTTGTTTTTTCCCAAGAAATATTACCCAATAATTGACGATAGATTGCTCGAAAAGCACTAATTCCTAGAAGTATCTGAAATGGAATATAGAATATCGCAGTTTTTAAAATAATAATTGGAGAATACTTAAAAGAATAACTTTTTGTAAACTCATACAAGCCGACATTGACTATAACAAAAAGTGTGAAAAATGTATATAAAGGTAAGTTGGTAATTATACTAAAAACTGGCGACATTTTTATAAAAAATGCTCCAATAATTGATAATGGCAATAAAACAAACAAAGTCCCTTGAAAAAATAACCAAGTTAAAATATACACCGCTAAAAATTTCTGTCGTAAAGTAGGCATTTTCAACCAGACACCTTTAAATAAAACTTGAATAAATCCTTGATTCCATCTAGTTCGTTGCTTAATAAACTGCATAACTGTAGGCGGAGTTTCTTCACGAGTTGAATGACGCTCGTCATATACAACTTTTGTCCTTGCTCCAGCAACACTCATCCTAATACCAATATCAGCATCCTCTGTTAAATTGTGTTCATCCCATCCACCGACTCTATTTAACCAGTGTCGCTTAAAAAATACGGTATTTCCTCCTAGTGGTATCATACCATTATGAGCAAAGAAATGTAATACAGATTTAAACCAAAAATAATATTCCATTACATTAAAGAGTGAATACCAATTTGAGTCATAATTCATCAACTGCACACCTGATTGAACAATGTCAGCACGATATTTAATCATTGTAGTATTAACTATCTGCAAAATATCTGGATGAATTTCATCTTCCGCATCAAAAATTGTTATAACATCATTTTTAGATTTTTTTAGTCCGATATTTAAACCTCTTGACTTGCCGATTGGACCATCAAAATCAATTAAGCGAATATTAGATGATCTATTTCTTTTAATAGCCTTTTTTGCAATGCGTATAGTTTCTTCATCATCATTGCGATTAATTAAAATAAACACTTCTTTCATTTCTTCCGGATAATTAAGCTTTGCTACCGAATGAATAGTATCTGCAATTACCGCCTCTTCGTGTCTTGCTGGTATCAATACCGTAAAAGAATAATTGGGATTTAAAAATTTTTTTGGCGATAAATTCTCCTTTACCTTCTCTGGATCATTCCATGCATACATCATTAAAAATATCATAAATGAACTTTGCAAAGTAAGAAAAATAGCCAAGCTAACGACAAGAATATCCAAAAACGAATTCAATCTGGAAATAGTGAGAACAATTAAACACAAAATTATGCCACCAATTATAAATTGTGCCATTTTTTTTAAAAATAAAGGCAATCTATATGCTAAAAAAAGAGAACTTATATGAATATAAAAATTTATACCCTGCTGGAAAGTTGCTTTACTTTCCTCATTTTTCCTTTCTCTAAACACTATCGGATGTTCAACAACTCTGGCATTCGGTTCACGAGTTAAAATATCAATTAATATTTTAAAACCTCGCAAATTATTAAACAATAAATTGTCAATTAAATCTTTACGCACAATAAACATTCCCGCTCCGGGATCAGTAGTTCTTCTGGTTGGAGACAATATGATCCAAGCAGAAAATCTTGTTATTATTTTTGAAACAAGAATGCGATATTTTCCGCCTAAACCTTCCGGACTGCCTCCGGCAATATATCTTGATGCAACAATAATATCTCCAGCATCATCAACTATTTTCTTCGCCATTTTTGGAATTTCTTCTGGAGGATGTTGCAAATCTGAATCCATACAGCAAATATAATCTCCTTTGGCCATTTTAAATCCGGCAACAAACGCTGTTGCTAGTCCAGTTCTTTCATCTTCTTGTCGTCGCAAAAGCTTAATATCATTACGATATGTCACATAGTTTTCAATAATATTCGGAGTTTCATCATCACTGTCATCTATAAAAATAATTTCATATTTATATGGAAACTTTTTTAATGCCTCATCAATAGCCTCAATTATCGGTTGAACATTTTTAGCTTCATTAAATGTCGGCAATAAAATTGTAAACATTTTATCAGTCATAAAAAACACCTTTTATTTAAAAAATAATAACCGCTTATATTAACACTTTAAATAGATATTGTCAAATTAAATAGATAAAAAGAAGAGGCGACTTTTTTAGTCGTCTCTATTTTTTTTATTATCAAAATCAATTTTACTTACACATCGAAACAATTTCCATTATTTTACTTATTCTACAACAATCGGTACATCACAAGTCGCAGTCTGCCCATCCGCTGTTTTTACTGTTACTGAATAACTTCTAGAATCAACAATTCCCGAAATCCACCATGAGCCACTCGGTGTAACATTGGCAAAATAATCTATTGAACCAGTTGGATGTAATTTAGCACTCACCACATTATCGCTACTTGTCCACTGAAGAGTCGTTCCGCCATTGTAAGAAATATTGTTTGGATTAGCAGAAATTTCACAAGTCGGTGCTTCAGAAGAAGGCTCATCAACTGCAATATGAGCATTGCAAGTGGCAGTTCGTCCGCTAGATGTTGCAACAGTCAACGAATAAGTCCTCGTATCAACAATTCCAGAAATCCACCATGAGCCGTTTAGGGCTACTCCCTGTGTCCAAGAAGTAGAATTTTCAGGATGCAAATAAGCACTCACCACATTATCGCTACTTGTCCACTGAAGAGTCGTTCCGCCATTGTAGGGAATACTGTTTGGATTAGCGGAAAGTTCACAAATCGGATCACTATCATCATTATCAATAACAGTTATATCAGCATCACAATCAGCGGTCTGACCATTTTCTCCGGTTACAGTCAAAGTGTAGGTTCGTGTATCAATAATTCCAGAAAGCCACCACCATCCTTTCACAGGTACACTTTGCATCCATGAACTAGAATTTTTAGGATGCAAAACAGCACTCACCACATTATCACTGCTATACCAAATTAAAGTAGTTCCACCACCATTTTCAATGGTATTCGGATTAGCATGCATATTACAAGATACCGTGTCTCCACCATATCCATAGTCAGTAACATCTTGAACAGCTAATGCTTGAGATGACAAAGAAAATAAAAACATCACAAACCCAAGACTAAAAACCTTTACCAAACTTTTCATATTTTTTTAATATTTTAAAAACTAATAATTAACATTAATACTTTAACAATAATATCATCTTATTGATATTTATGCAATAGCACTTTTGCACAATAAACATCTATTCTATTGTTTTCACGACCTTCTCAATAACATCACTAGACAAAAAAGAAACTTCGTTGCTTTTTTGCGCAACAACAATATTAATACCAATCACCGTTCCATCTTTGGTTATCAACATAGAACCCGGCACAAACTCACCAACCATATTTGTTGAAATGATACCATTTTTATTATCAGCGGAAACAATAATTCCAGTCGCTATACTCATTTGTTTCTTCCCCGTAATTGCCACCACCAATTGTCCGCTTTCAACTTTCATTTTTCCTAAATGCGCAATCATTGATGTTGCGATATCTATTTTTAAAACAGCAAGACCGTCTTCCTCTTTAATATACTCAGCAATAAATTTTTCTTTAACGCCGGGAACGATAATGATATATTTATCAACACTTTTTACAGCATCAGCATCAGTTACTATTAAACCATTTGTTGTTACGATTATTCCACGAGCCACAAAATTGCTATCTTCTTCTTTTAATATATCACTTTTCTCAACTTTTTTATAAATCATTGCTGAACCGGCTTTGTTTTTAGCAACTGCATCCATAATTAAATCAGCATCAGTCTTTGGTTTTTTATTTTTTTTATTATCTGGCACAACGCCATCAGTAACACGATTTTTTGTTTTTTCTACTAAAGGAGAAACTATTTCAATAGTTTTATCTGTTCCAATATTATAAATAACAATTGCACCGACAGTAATTGTTAACACCATTGAGATAATAGCTGACAATACAATTATTTTAATTTTTTCCATATAAATATTTTAGTGATTTATAATAACCTTGATAGACAGATTAGCACGAATTTTTAGCTTCGTCAACCAAAAATTCAATTATCTATTTTTCAAAGCATACAAAGAAATTTCATCATTTTTAAAAAGAATTTTTAGTTTTAAAGAATTTAAAAACGGATATTTGTAAATATCTCCATCTTTCAAATCGTGAGCTACAATAATATAGTCAATTCCATTTTCAGAAAATTGCTCTGTAACCCTATTAACATTCTCAAAACTTTCATCATTATTTGTTACAGCATTTTCAATTATAAAATAATCATCTATTTGATTTGCAATAGTCGCAACACCTTCCAATTCTGTATTGTAACCGGAAATAGTTTTGCAATCAAAATAATTATTTGCTAAATTAGCTGACAAAATTCCATCATTAAACGCCACTGAATAATATTGATGCCACGGCAAAAAAATTGCTTTACATTTTTTTTCACCACCAGTCTTCTTTAAAATATCATTCACTTTATTCCAACTATCCGGATACCAAACTGGCTGAAGTTGTCCGCTGAAACCAAAAATAATCTTGGGGGTAATCATAAATGGTATATAAAATAAGCCCACCAAAACAATTCCATATTTCCATTTAGATTTAGACTTTAAATATTCTGCAATAACACCGACACCGACACTGCTAAATAATGCATATAATAAAGCGTTAACGCCGGACCATTTTTGCGAATCGCGAAAACCACCCCAGAACCAAATATGTTCTAACAACCATTTATTAATTTGCCAAAATCCGTAGGCGCTAATACCCATTGCAAATATTAAGCTAAGAACAAATATTGCCACTAGAAATTTCACCCCTATTCGCTTCGTTTTATCTTTCCATAATTTAATCATTCCAACAAAACTAAGCAGAAAAATTATCACAAAACCGAAATAAAAAGAAAATCTCTCATTTGACATTACGAACTGTTTTACCCAAGAATGATTTTCCACCCAAAATCCTCGTAGCACCAGTACATTGCCAATTACACCAACTTGACTATCTTCTGCTGTAGCAAAAGCTTTCCAATTTTCAAAAGTGAAATAACTTAAAGTTATATCGCTTTTAATAATATAAGGAATTAACCAATAGCTACTTAAAACAATAAACAAAAAACCAATTAATAAAAACTTTTTGCCACTTTCTCTAATTTTATTATATTCTCGTTTCTTTAAGTATATGCCCAGTATCATCAAGAATGAAAATACTACCAATAAAATTCCAATAGCTAAAAAATGCACTGACCACATTCCGGTAATATATAAAACTAAAAAAATATTTATCACTATACGCCACGATTGTCGTTGAAAAAGTTTCCAAATAAAATATATCAAAGGGAATAAGAAAGCATATCCAACCACCACTCGCCACTGTCCCGCCAACATTCTTTCGTAAACAAATGGATTAAAAACAAAAAATAACGAAGCAAAATATTCTACGCCATTTTTCTTTATAAACGGATAAAATTTAAGAGGGAAATAAAACAAAATAAAAATTATTCCTACTAGAATAATTTTTTGAACTAACCACATTGGCATAATTAAATGTAATAAAAATAAAACAAAATCACTGGGAATATTAACTATTGATGAAAGCGAATCAAAGCTTAATTCAAAATGTGGACCAATAGACCAATCCAGCATTATAATATATCCCGGCAAAAGCAACTGCCACAAAACAACCACTATTCCAACAGTCGCAAAAATAAAATATTGATATTTTTTGATAATTTGTTTCATAGACTTTTAGCTCTACAGACTTTATGAACTTTTAACTCCTGACTGGCGAATACCCGGTTTATAGACTTTCGACTCTGTTTTATATTCCCAAATTTGCTTTAAAACACCAATAACCAGAAAAAAATAAACCCCAACAGCAATTTGTTCCATTAAATCATCTGCTTGCCACCATTTAAAACCTTGTCCTGCACTTAAAAACATAATGACTACTAAACCAACCAATGCTCCACCAATAGAAATTCGTGAATCCAGTCGATACCAAAACATTGCAAAGAAAAATAACCAGAAGAAAATATCAGTACTGGTTAAATCTGTAAAAACAAACATACCAATCATAGCTATTAATATTACACCTAGACCGATATTTTTTCTAGTTGAAGAGAGTGGCATTTTTTCTTTTTTTTGAAAGACTGCCTTATTATCAAAGTTTCCTTTTTTAATATTTTCAACATTTTGAAATTTCTTAGATTGTCTTGGTTTAATATCAAACATAATATCTTTTATGATTTCATAATAAATGTAGAAATATTAAAAAATCTACAGTAATTAAGATAATATTTATATTTTTCGATTTAACATTTCTAATGATTGGATTAATTCTTATCTGTTTTGGAAATTTTTTCTCGTATTTGTTCAAGTATTTTTGTAGCATTTACTTCTCCCAGTCTTTAATAATAATTCTTTTTCCACCCCATATAAATCTGAATCTTTAACGGGGTAAACTTTTTTTCTACCCATAATTTTTTACCAATTATCAAAAGCTCAAAATCTGCTCCCTATATTTCTATGAAATCAAAAGCCATTT
>VAPM010709671.1_pt1 | contig 10192 bp, 9 predicted proteins | sample 3395091 | NCBI WGS metagenome assembly VAPM01 (sample SAMN08290445, study PRJNA428436) | hydrothermal vent metagenome | isolation source: Deep-sea hydrothermal vent chimney 3 | place: Pacific Ocean: Juan De Fuca Ridge | reverse complement strand
TCCTAGCAGGAATCCATTTGCTCAGGCACGTGGATTCCCGATAAAAAAACTCGGGAATGACGAGAATTAAAAGGTTAAGTTAATTATGCCTGCCTACTTATTACAGCGAGAGGGAGGTTAGGTTGATGATAGAGGACAATATTAGCGGATTCAACGGTTTTTCTTATACCTAACTGTCCACGGACAATCACTTTACCATCACGTAGCTTAACTTCCTGGCGAATTTGAGTCATTAAATCCCAGCCTGCTTGTTGTATGGCATAATGTATTTAGTGATTATATCGGTTTCGTTGAGTGCTTTTTTTGTCCATATAAATGAATTCCTTATAACAATATCTTCGCCAATTTTTTTATACGAAAAACACCATTTTTATCGACATATAAATCAATAAGTTACACTTAATTGTTTATGTGAAAAATAGCTAGTTTTCCATTTTTCGAAGGTATTGTTATAACTTTAATAGTTTATATACAGAGAAATAATAGCGGATTAACTTACCACCGGTTAATTTAATAAATAAAGATAGAACTGTGTAGAGTGGGCTTTAGTCCGCAATAATGTATAAAAGTAGTCTCTATGGCGGACTAAAGTCCGCTCTACAATTTATAAGTTATGGTTTATTAAGAACTATTTAAAAAGTTAGAATAGAATTTTAAAAGGTAAGTTAATGATTGAGTTATTTTTATTAAGTATGTTTATAGGCCTTGTTGCTGGTTTATTAGCTGGGATGTTTGGTTTAGGAGGGGGGGTAGTGATTGTACCTGCACTGGTCTGGTTATTTTCTAGCCATGATTTTGCTACTGAATTGACTATGATTATGGCGGTAGCCACCTCGTTATCAACTATTATATTTACCGCTATTGCATCTATACTAACGCATCACAGGTTGGGTGCCGTTCAGTGGTCTAGCGTTGTTAGGTTAACCCCCGGAATATTACTCGGTGCTGGTGCCGGTGCAATTATTGCAGATTTTATTGATGCAGAAATGTTAAAGGTTTTTTTTATTATTTATTTGTTATACGTGGCGACTAAAATGGCTTTGCCGCAGAAAGTTAAGAATAACAATAATAAGGCAAAACTATGGCTAGATTATTGGATGGGAGGGGTAATAGGTTTTTTATCGTCTATTTTAGGTATTGGAGGAGGGACTTTAACGGTTCCGTATTTGCTATCCAGGCGGTTAGCTATGAAAAATGCAGTGGCAGTGTCGAGTGTGTGTGGTTTGCCTATTGCTCTTTCAGGTGCAATTTCATATATAGTGCTGGGGTGGAATGCTATATCTTTACCCGCATGGAGTTTAGGGTATGTATACTTGCCTGCATTAGCAGGAATAATTGTTTGTAGTATTATTACTGCGCCGATAGGTGCAAAATTAGCGAATAAATTACCGGCTAAGGAATTAAAAAAGTACTTTTCAATAGTGCTTTTTATTATTGCAATTAAAATGCTTTTACAGTGAGGGGAGGGTATAGAGAGATTAAAGGGCAAAGCTCTTTTTAACCATGAGCCTTGCACCTTTTATCGGCTCTTAACTATCTAGGGCGAATACTGATTTCTACTCGACGGTTTTGTGCGCGACCCATAGCACTGCTATTAGATGCTATAGGGTAACGTTCACCAAACCCTCTGGCTTGTATGCGGCCATGGTTAACCCCCGATTGAACAATATAACTTGCAACACTGTTTGCTCGGCTTTCAGATAATTTTTGGTTATACATATCACTACCTGAAGAATCAGTAAAGCCAGAAATATTGATGCTAGTTTTATTAAATTCTTTTAAAATGATGCCAATAGAATCTAAAATTGGATAGAAATTGCCGTTGATATTGGCTGAGTTTGTTGCAAATGTAATGTTACCAGGCATAATTAGCTTAAGGTTATCACCTTGCCTTTGGATTCTTACTCCAGTCCCTTCTAGGCGCGCGCGAAGTTTTGCTTCTTGAGTGTCCATATAGTAACCGGCACCGGCACCAAGAGCAGCCCCAGCCCCTGCTCCAATTAACGCTCCTTTTCCTCCACCCGCAAGCGCACCTATTCCTGCACCAAGAGCAGCTCCTGCCCCTGCGCCCCAGGCGGTATTGGCAACTTTTTCCTCACCTGTGTATGGGTCAATCGCACAGCCAGTGATTAAGGTGGCGACTAACGCTGCTCCTAATAATTTTCTCATGGTAAGCCCTTTTGTGTGTTTAAAGTTTATATCATAGTACAAAGATATACTTAATGGTGGCTGAATATTTTAAAAGTGCGTGTGCCTACCCTTTTGAGATCTTAAGGTGGTGTGGATTTAGGTTAATTTAGAGATGACTAAATAAATTTAATGTCAAGTTTTTTTAAAGGAGGTTCAATTTGTAGTAAATTATAGTTATAATGCTCTGTTAATTTAAGGTTTTTGGTAGGTTGAGTCATGCAAATTATTCAGGAAGCTCTCACGTTTGATGATGTGTTGTTAGTCCCCGCACATTCAACAGTATTGCCAAGGGAAGTGGAATTAAAAACAAAATTAACGCGAAAAATATCGCTTAATATCCCCTTGGTTTCGGCCGCAATGGACACGGTAACAGAGGCAAAGCTTGCTATTGCTATTGCACAAGAAGGTGGGATTGGTATTATTCATAAGAATATGACTGTTGAGGAGCAAGCAAAGGAAGTTATGCATGTTAAAAAATATGAAAGCGGTATTATTAAAGACCCGATCACAGTTTCTCCTGACGCAACGGTTAGGCAAGTGATGGAGTTGACACAGGCTGAAAATATTTCTGGGGTGCCTGTTGTTGATGGTGATGATTTAGTGGGTATTGTTACCAGTCGTGATTTACGGTTTGAAACGCGACTGGATGAAAAAGTGACTAAAGTGATGACCCCAAAGGAAAGATTAATTACGGTTAATCAATCGGCTGATCATAAGACCGCAATAGCTTTGTTGCATGAACATAGAATAGAAAAAGTACTGGTTGTCAATGATGCATTTCATTTGTGTGGGTTGATTACAGTCAAAGATATTCAAAAAGCTAAAGACTATCCTCACGCTTGTAAAGATCAACATGAAAGGCTTAGAGTCGGTGCGGCTGTTGGTACTGGGCATGGAACTGAAGAGCGTGTCGCGGCTTTGGTGAATGCGGGCGTTGACGTTATTGTTGTTGATACGGCTCACGGCCACTCTCAAGGTGTTTTGGATAGAGTGCGCTGGGTTAAAGCCAATTATCCCGATGTTCAGGTGATAGGGGGCAATATTGCTACAGCAGAGGCGGCTTTAGCTTTGGTTGAAGCCGGTGCTGATGGTGTAAAAGTAGGCATTGGTCCTGGGTCAATTTGTACAACTCGAATTGTTGCTGGTGTGGGTGTGCCGCAAATTACTGCTGTCAGTAATGTTGCTGATGCGTTGAAAGGCACGGGTGTTCCATTAATTGCTGATGGAGGTGTTCGTTATTCCGGCGATGTGGCTAAAGCTTTGGCTGCAGGTGCTCATGCCATTATGTTGGGTGGGTTATTCGCAGGAACTGAAGAAGCACCGGGTGAGGTTGAATTATTTCAAGGGCGGTCATATAAATCATACCGAGGAATGGGGTCTTTGGGTGCCATGTCTCAGCAGCAAGGCTCTAGTGACCGTTATTTTCAAGAAGAAGATAGTGTTGAAAAGCTGGTTCCAGAAGGAATTGAGGGGCGCGTTCCCTACAAAGGTAGTATGTTAGCCATTATTCATCAATTATTAGGTGGTATTAAATCGAGTATGGGATATACAGGTAGCCAGAGTATTGACATAATGCATGATAAAGCTCAATTTGTACGAGTGACTAGTGCGGGTATGAGAGAAAGTCATGTTCATGATGTCACAATTACTAAAGAAGCTCCGAACTACCAGATTAGTTAAGCTTTATGTAACTTGTTATTTTTAGAATAGTTTTCTCTAAATATTTTATAGTGGCAGAGGTCGCTATTTTATTGGGGCTCTTTTGAGCCCCAATTTGTTTAAGTCTTATAGGTCATCACAGTGAATCAACAACAATCTACAGATATTCATTCGCATAAAATCTTAATTTTAGATTTTGGTTCTCAATATACTCAATTAATTGCACGCAGGATTCGTGAAATTGGGGTGTATTGCGAGATTTATTCCTGTGAATGTAGTGAGGAAGAGATAAAACAATTTGCACCTAAAGGGATTATTTTATCAGGTGGGCCAGAGAGTGTAACCAGTGATGAGACACCAAGAGCACCACAGGTGGTTTTTGAATTAGGTATCCCTGTATTAGGTATTTGTTACGGTATGCAAACCATGACGGAGCAAATGGGAGGCAAGGTTGAATCTTCAGATCACCGTGAGTTCGGTTATGCAAAAATTAGAGCTAGAGGGCACTCTAAGTTACTGGCTGATATTGAAGATCACACTTCTACTGAAGGTTTTGGTTTATTAGATGTCTGGATGAGTCATGGTGACCGTGTTGTAGTCTTACCTGCAGGTTTTAAGTTAATTGCCAGTTCAGATGGTGCACCCATTGCAGGTATTGCGGATGAAGAAAAATCATTTTATGGCTTACAGTTTCACCCCGAGGTGACCCACACTAAACAAGGTGGAAGAATTCTAAAGCGCTTTGTAAGAAAAATTTGTGGTTGTGATGCTTTGTGGACATCCAGCAATATTATTGAAGAAAGTATTCACTCTGTTAGAGAAGCTGTTGGAACAGATCAAGTTGTTTTAGGCCTGTCTGGTGGTGTTGATTCGTCCGTTGTTGCCGCTTTACTACATAAGGCAATAGGGTCTCAACTTAGTTGTGTTTTTGTGGATACTGGCTTGTTGCGTTTAAATGAAGGCGACCAGGTGATGGCGATGTTTGCTGAACACATGGGTGTTAATGTTATTAGAGTTAATGCTGAACAAAGATATTTAGATGCCTTAAGTGGTGAGACAGACCCTGAAGCTAAACGAAAAATAATTGGGAATTTATTTATAGAGATTTTTGATGAGCAGTCGGAGAAATTAACGGATGCTAAATGGTTAGCTCAAGGAACTATTTACCCAGATGTTATTGAATCGGCAGGCTCTAAAAGTGGTAAAGCACATTTAATTAAATCACATCATAATGTGGGTGGTTTGCCGGATAATATGAAGTTAAAACTGGTTGAGCCATTAAGAGAACTATTTAAAGATGAGGTTAGGAAACTTGGCTTAGAGTTAGGCTTACCAGCAGATATGATCCTTCGTCACCCTTTCCCTGGTCCTGGGTTAGGAGTAAGAATACTAGGTGAAGTAAAAAAAGATTACGCTGATTTATTACGCCAGGCCGATGCTATTTTTATAGAAGAACTTTATGCAAATAATTTATATGAAAAGGTAAGTCAAGCCTTTGCGGTGTTCTTGCCTGTTAAATCGGTTGGGGTCATGGGTGATGGTCGTAGGTATGATTATGTTATTGCCATTCGGGCGGTTGAAACCATTGATTTTATGACGGCACGCTGGGCCCATTTGCCTTATGATTTTCTGGATTTGATTTCACGAAGAATTATCAATGAGGTTTCTGGCATTTCACGTGTTTGTTATGATATTTCAGGAAAGCCACCTGCAACAATAGAATGGGAATAAAAGGCTATTTTCTAAATGGTTGAAGAAAGTATAGATGAGCAATGGATGCGATATGCTATCCGCTTGGCTCAAAGAGCAGAAGAGCAAGGTGAAGTGCCTGTTGGAGCTTTATTGGTAAAGGCAGGTCATAGTATTGCTGAGGGGTGGAATACTCCTATCGAGAGTCATGATCCTACTGCTCATGCCGAAATACTTGCCATTCGGCAAGCAGGAAAGGTGCTAGAGAATTATAGGTTAGTTGATAGCACACTCTATGTCACCCTAGAGCCATGCGTAATGTGTATGGGAGCCATTTCTCATGCAAGAATTGAAAGGCTGGTTTTTGGGGCGTTTGACCTTAAGCGCGGTGCAGTCTGTAATGCGTTAAACTTAACAGATGTTCCATTTTTAAATCACCAGGTTGATTGGCAGGGAGGCGTGTTAGAAAATGAATGTGCTGATTTGTTACTTGATTTTTTTAGAGCTAAAAGAAAAGCGGCTAAAAAACAATAAATCTTAATTATAAATACGAGTCGTTATAAAGGGCAGTTACCTATTGATAATTCATTGCCACATAGTAGTCACTCTTCACTCTCAATTTTTTGTTAAATTAATTTTACAACCTTTCTCCAAATAAAGCCGTTCCTATTCTTACTATAGTTGAACCTTCAGCAATAGCCGCTTTTAAATCCCCTGACATACCAAATGAAAACGTATCTAGCGTGGCTAAATTTAAAGCTTTAACCGTTTTATATAGCTCTCTATAAGGTTGGCACTGGCGTTCAAATTCAGTGTTTGGCTCTGGAATAGCCATAACACCTCGTAAGCAAATATTAGGTAATTTTATAACCTCATCAATCAAACTGGGTAATGCTTCAAGCGTAACCCCCGCCTTGGTTTTTTCATGACTGATATTAATTTGTAAGCAAATATTTAATGCGGGTAAATGTTCAGGTCTTTGCTCACTTAACCGTTTAGCAATTTTCAACCGATCTACACTGTGCACCCAGCTAAAATTTGCTGCTATTGCTTTCGTTTTATTGGATTGAATTGGGCCAATAAAATGCCAGCTTATATCAAAAGCGGATAAGGCATGTTGTTTTTGCAATGCTTCTTGCAAATAGCTTTCTCCAAATAGCCTTTGCCCTGCTTGATACGCAGTAGCAATATCTGCTGCTGGTTTAGTTTTACTGACGGCTAATAGCTGTACACTGTCTTTCTCGCGCCCTGCCGCAAACTCGGCATGATAGATTTTGGATTTTATTTTTTTTAAATGTTGTTTTATCTGACTCATTACTAGAATAATTAAATTTGAATTCGTTCTATTAAACCCTAGTCCTTTAAAAATACAAAGAGTTGAACTATATTTATAAGGATAATTTTATTTAAATATTGTGGAGACACCTATGGATATCACTGAATTATTAACCTTTTCAGTTAAAAACAAAGCATCAGATCTACATCTTTCTGCTGGTCTTCCTCCTATGATACGGGTGGATGGAGATATCCGTAGAATTAATATCCCTGATTTAGACCATAAAGAAGTTCACGCACTTATTTATGACATTATGAATGATAAACAACGTAAGGATTATGAGGAATTTCTTGAAACTGACTTTTCCTTTGATTTACCTGGCGTTGCTCGCTTTCGTGTCAATGCCTTCAACCAAGAACGTGGCGCGGCGGCTGTTTTTAGAACCATTCCCTCTGAAGTATTGTCTCTGGAAACTTTAAATGCGCCTAAATTTTTTGAAGAACTGTGTAAAAAACCGCGTGGTTTAGTTTTAGTGACAGGGCCAACAGGGTCAGGTAAATCAACCACCTTAGCGGCAATGGTTGATTATGTTAATGCCAATGATTATGCACATATTTTAACCGTTGAAGACCCTATTGAATTTGTTCATGTGAGTAAAAAATGCTTAATCAACCAGCGTGAAGTTCATAGAGATACCCAAAGTTTTAATAATGCATTACGTTCAGCATTAAGAGAAGATCCTGACATTATTTTAGTCGGTGAAATGCGAGATTTAGAAACCATTCGTTTAGCCTTATCAGCAGCCGAAACAGGGCATTTGGTCTTTGGCACACTGCATACTACATCAGCGGCTAAGACAATTGACCGTATTATTGATGTTTTTCCTGCTGCTGAAAAAGATATGATTCGATCTATGCTGTCAGAATCATTACAAGCTGTTATCTCTCAAACTTTACTTAAAAAAGTCGGCGGTGGCCGAATCGCTGCCCATGAAATTATGGTTGGCACCCCTGCTATTCGTAATTTAATTAGAGAGGCTAAGGTTGCTCAAATGTATTCAGCCATTCAAACAGGTAAAAGAGACGGCATGCAGACCTTAGATCAAAATTTGAAAGAGCTTGTTGACAGAGGGATGGTGACATCAAAAGTAGCGATGGTTAAATCGGTTAATAAAGATATATTTCGGTAAATCTAAAAAATCCGTTAATAAACTACCTAGCTTCCACGCTAGACTTAACAATATTACTACTACTAGTTGTAGAGACAAGGTATACTTTGTCTCTACGGAGCGTTGGGGAACAGAAACTTACCTGCTTTCTTTTATCACTTCATAGGCCTTTCTTATTTTCTGGGTTTTTTCTTTAGCTATTGTCATCATTTCTTCTGGCAACCCTTTTGCCACTAATTTATCGGGGTGATGCTGGCTCATTAACCTGCGATAAGCTTTTTTAACTTCAGCATCTGTCGCTGATTTAGTAACGCCTAATACAGCATAAGCATCATCAAGACGATTACTTGCCTGCTGTTGCTGGTTTCTTCCATAAAATCTTTGCTGCGCTTGAAATTGTATTTTAATTCGTTCATATTCAAATCTTGAAATACCTAATTGTTCACAGATTATAAACAGCACACTTTCTTCTGCTGTATCTAACTTACCATCTGCATAAGCCGCCTGAATTTGAAGTTCCAAAAACATACTTATAAGGTGAGATCTCCTGTGACATTCTCTACGAAACTGATCCAGCACATCTTCTAGTGGAAAATGAGGGGCTTTTCCTTGCTCAAACAGGTTGATGGCTGTTTTTCTCATATCTCCTGATAATGCCAGCTCGTCCATTACCCGTTTGGCTAAATTAATTTCATCAGGGGTCACTCGTCCATCAGCCTTTGAAATATGCCCCATCACCGAAAAAGTAGCGGTAAAAAAAGCCATTTGCACTCGATGCTGATCACCAGGATTTAAGCCTTCTCCATCATCTATATTTTGTAAGCCTTCATCAAACTGGTGCCCGACTGAAGCACCCAGAATTGCTCCCAATGGGCCGCCCATTAAAAAACCAAATGCTCCACCTATTACCTTACCCAGCCAACTCATTTTTTTTCCTGTATAAAATCTTTTTCAAAGTATATTTTAACACTGCTCGTTTCGTCTAAACCCATTTTTAATGATAAAATAAAGCATTTCCTAATTTATTATTGCACTTTTATGACTGCTCCTGCTGCCCTGTTTGAATCATCAATTTCAAATTTAAATTTACTGTCTCGAGGTAAAGTCCGAGATATTTATGAAGTTGATGATAAGCATTTGCTTATCGTAACAACAGACCGTTTATCTGCTTTTGATGTCGTTCTTCCTGACCCTATTCCAGGTAAAGGCCGAGTATTGACAAGTGTATCGAATTTTTGGTTTGAAAAAACCAAACATGTTATTCCTAATCATTTGGCAGACCTTAGTTTGGAACAAGTTATTCCCAACGAAGCAGAACGTGCTCAAGTTGAAGGCAGGGCAATCATTGTTAAGCGCTTGAAACCTCTTCCTGTTGAAGCGATTGTAAGGGGATATCTTATCGGTTCTGGCTGGAAAGATTATCAAAAATCAGGGGCAATTTGCGGAATCACCTTACCGCAAGGATTACAACAAGCACAGCAATTGCCTGAAGCAATCTATACTCCTTCATCCAAAGCAGCAGCAGGTGATCATGATGAAAATATTTCTTTTGCACAAACTATCCCTTTATTAGGTAAAGAAATTGCTGAAAAAATCAAACAAGTCAGTATCTCTTTATATACTGAGGCCGCTATATTCGCCAAAGAAAAAGGCATTATTATTGCTGATACCAAATTTGAATTTGGTTTAGATGATAAAGGGATTTTATATTTAATTGATGAAGCACTCACGCCAGATTCATCAAGGTTTTGGCCGGCAGATCAGTACCATATCGGTATCAGCCCTCCCAGTTTTGATAAACAATACATTCGTGATTACCTGGAAACACTAGACTGGGACAAAACTGCTCCCGGACCAAACTTACCAAGAGAAGTTACTGAAGTTTGCGCCGCTAAATATGCTGAAGCTGAAGCAATATTAACTAAAGAACGTGCATGAAACAACTTACCGATTTCTAACTTGTCTTTTTGCTCCAGGTGAAATGCTCTCATTCGTTGCGTATCCAGCTATGCGCCTCATGAGATCATTCCACCTGAAACAAAAATCCTACGTTATAATTTCGGGAAGTTATTCCGTACACGTTCCTAAAGCATAATTTTTCTTGATAGAACTCTATGTTCCAGTTTTTAATTGTTGCTTTTGTAAAGTGTTGAAAAACAGGAGGATAGAGAGAATTATTTTCTACAGATGCTAGATTTATGGGGTAATGA